>AMWB02168755.1_pt1 | contig 17824 bp, 18 predicted proteins | sample 200311 | NCBI WGS metagenome assembly AMWB02 (sample SAMN02737377, study PRJNA173069) | bioreactor metagenome | biome: anode biofilm in microbial fuel cells | place: USA: California | collected 2010-12-16 | reverse complement strand
CTCTTGAGAATGATCAGCTTTACGCTGACATGGACCGGCGGGCGGATATGCTGATCAACGGTCTCCAGGCCGCAGCCGATGAAGCGAATATCCCTTTTTCTGCCGGGCATTTCGGCTCCATGGCCGGGTTCTTTTTTACAGGGCGGAAGGTGCGCAATTTCAATGATGCCAAGAGCTGTGATTTGGACCGGTTCGCAAAATTCTACCGGGGCATGCTGGCCAAAGGTATTTATCTTGCGCCATCCCAGTTTGAGGCCTGTTTTATCTCTGCTGCCCACACGGACGAGGATATTGAAACTACCTTGGACGCCGCACGGAAGGTTATGACGGAAATTTAATGGCTGATTCAATCAAGCGGATTCATCTGGTTGCAGCCTGTGGTACCGGCATGGGCACGTTGGCCTGTATCTTAAAGAAAATGGGTTATATTATCACCGGATCAGACCGGAATGTTTATCCGCCCATGAGCGACTTTCTTGAAGATAACGGGATTACGCTTTTTTCCGGATTTGACCCGGCCAATATCAGTGACGATCCAAATCGGGTTCCGGACCTTGTTATTATCGGTAATGCCGTGACACGTGATAATCCGGAAGCGGTTGCCGTAATGGAACGGGGGCTTGCCTATATCTCCATGCCCCAGGCTGTGAACCGTTTTATTGCCAATGACAAGAAAATCATTCTTGTCACCGGTACCCACGGTAAAACAACCACCTCTTCCATCATGGCACATTTGCTGGAAACTGCCGGTCTTTCTCCTTCATTTATGATCGGGGGGATTTTAAAGGATTATAATTCATCATTTAAAATTGGTGACGGGGAATACATGGTGATAGAGGGGGATGAGTATGATACGGCTTTTTTTGATAAAGGTCCCAAGTTCATGCATTATGATCCCTTTATAACCATTATGACCGGTATTGAATTTGACCATGCAGATATCTTTGACGATCTGGATCATATTTGCCGCACTTTTGGTGCCCTGGCTTCAAAGATCAGGGATAAAAGCCGTATTATTGCCTGCAAGGAAAATTTTAATCTGATGCAGGTCCTGGAACAGGCGGGTGTTGTTGATCTTCAGACATACGGCCCCAGCGGCATGTGGCAGGTGCATGACCATCGCCTGAGCAGTGAGCCGGATCCTGGTACAGGCCGTTTGCACACCCTTGCCCGCATCACAGGCCCTGGTACGGATATCAATATTCAAACGGATCTGCCCGGACGGCACAATCTTCTCAACGCAACGGCCTGCATTGCCGCAGCGCGCAGCATGGGGATAACGCAGGCCGATATTGCCCGTGGCCTTTCAAGCTTCAGCGGTGTTAAAAGGCGCCAGGAAATAAGGGGGCAGGTTGCCGGTATCACAGTGATGGATGATTTTGCCCATCATCCGACAGCGGTTAAAGAAACCATTGCCGCAGTCAAACCGTTTTATCCCCAGGGCCGTCTGGTTGCCGTGTTTGAACCTAGAACCAATACCAGCATGAGAAATATTTTCCAATCCACCTATCCGGAATGCTTTGACCTGGCAGATTTGGTGTGCATCTGTTCTCCCGGGGTTAAAAAGAATATTCCTGAAGAAGAACGGTTTTCACCCGAACGTCTGGCCGAAGATATTTGCAAAAGGGGCAGAGCGGCCCACCATTTCAATGACCCTGGCCAGGTTATCGATTTTCTTGCCTTGGAACTTAAACCCAAAGATGTTGTCTTGGTTATGTCCAATGGCGGATTTGGAAATATTCACCAGCGGCTTTTGGAGCGATTGGGGTGACAAAAATTGCAATCAGAATCGTTGGCATCGGACTGCTGCATTCATTTTTGTACGGCTATCTGGTTCCTTTTGTCATTTACCCGCGGTTCGGCCAGCATGGAATTTCCTTTGCCGTAATTTTTGCCATACTGATATCCATCGGTATAATTGGTAGCTTGTGGCTGGGGAAGGGAAAAAATAGAAAAACGAATAAAGGAGAGTGACCCATGACCAATATTATTGAATGGGATAAAAAATACAGCGTGGATGTGCCTGAACTTGATGAATGTCAGAAACAGCTTATGGATATGTTTAACACCCTTATTGAAATGAAGACGAGTAAGGCCGACGCCAAGGATGTGGCCAATTTGATTACCGAGATCAATGACTTCAGCAAGATTTTTTTCTCAAAAGAGGAAAAACTTCTTGGCAGCAAAGGATATCCCGATCTTGACACCCATTCAAGGGCCCATCGCCGGTTTATCAAAAAAGCCCTTGGCCTTCGTCGTGAAATTGCAGAAGACGTTGATCATTTGGCAATTGAAGATATTGTGGAATTGCGCAACTGGCTTATTACGCATTTTGAATTCACAGACATTATGTTCATTCCGTTTTTAAGACTCCACAGATATGTGGATGAGTGTGAAAATAAGAAATAGGTCATAGAAACTCGCTCCGGGGAAATTTCCCTGTGAATATATTTTTAATAAAGATTTGAGATGGATTTATGCTTTAAATATTAAAGAAGTTTATACTTATTAACGATATGTTATTAAGAGGTTAGGAATAACTTTGAAAATATATTTAAAGAGTGGTGACTATTGTGGTTGCAGAAAATAAAATAATACCAATCGCTAATAAGGTTATAGAGATCGGAGACAGAGGGCCAGGGTATCAGGCCGTTGTTCCAGAACGCAAAAAAGAGCGGCGCAAGAGGACGTATGACCGCAGGAAAAGTGTCAGAGAGGGTGTCATTGTCTCGTTGTCATTTAAGAAAGATCGCAGGAAAAACCCTGACCGTCGTTTTCGGACATCAGGCGGACTTGTACCTACAGATCATTCCAAAGGATTGGGGTGTGATATTATTGCATAAGTAAGTCCCATGTTTTATAAATCATTTTTATGAATCCGCCCCTTACGGGCGGATTTTATATTTTTTGCCCCATGCTTTTCTTTTTTACTTTCTGCTGGTAAACAAGGGTATGAATAACGTCTCCTTCAATGCGCTTGGTATTCTCCATGATTCGGGGTTTTTTTCCCATCTGGACTACTATTTTGCCACAACCATGGCCAATGTTTTTAAAGATGCCGGGCCGTTGGAGATTCTTTCGGCAGCATTGACCTGCAGGGCACTTTCCAAAGGTTGCATTTGTCTGGATCTTACAGGCACCGCCGGCAAGGTTCTGAAAACGGCCGAGGGGAAAGACCTCATCCGGCTTCCTGAACTCGAATTCTGGTGCAATGCACTAAAAAATTCTGCCATGGTGGGCATGGAAGTCTCAAAGTGCGGGAAAAAGGAAAATGACATGGCGTCCTGGATTGGTAAATATCCTCTGATCCTTGACCGGGACAACAATCTTTATCTTTCCAGATATTATGATTTTCAACACCGGCTCTCAGATAATATCCGAGCACGGATTCAAAGGCAGATGCCAGGACCTGATGATGAATTTGTGGACAAAAGGCCGGCTGCTTATTTTAACAGTCAGGATACCCACAGAACTTTTGGACAGCAGCAGGCTGTCAAAAAGGCCCTTTGTTCCGGTTTCATCATTGTGTCCGGGGGGCCGGGTACCGGAAAAACGTATATTACAGATATAATACGGACGCTTTTGACAACATGGGCCAATGAAAACGACCTCAAGCCCCCTAGGGTGATGTGTCTGGCACCCACGGGCAAGGCCGCAGCCCGGTTAAAAGACGGGGCTACCATCCACAGTGCGCTTAAACCTGTGAAAAACAGAGCCGGGTTCCGGCACAATGCAGCCAATCCTCTGGCCGCAGACCTTGTGATTATTGATGAAGCGTCCATGATTGATATGGCCCTTATGACAAGACTCTTTGAAGCCATCCGCCCTGATGCGCGTATTGTGATACTCGGTGATGTGAATCAACTGTCTCCGGTTCAGGCCGGTGCCGTGTTTTTTGACTTGTGTCATGCGGATGTTTTGTCTGATTTCCGGGTGCTTCTGGATGTTAATTTCAGGTCCGGGGGAAAAGCCGGCATTGAAAAGCTTGCAAAGGCCGTTAATATCAGTGATGCGGATGCTGTGGCAGATATCCTTAAGGCGGATTATCCTGATATTCTATTTGTGGATACCGCCGAAGACAAAGGATATCAGGCCCGTCTTGAATCCTCTATCCTGGAAGGCTATAGGCCGCTTTGGAATGCAACGACTCCTGCGCAGGCCATGGGCGTCCTTGATGGCTTTCGTGTGCTGTGCGCCCACAATTCGGGAAACAGCGGAACATTACAAATTAATCATCTATGTGGAAAAATATTACGATCTAAAGCGAAAGATGGTATAAAGCAGCGTGTTTTTAAAATGCTTTTGATGGTCCGGCGCAATGATTACAAAAGGGTGCTGTTTAACGGTGATACCTGTGTGGTCCTTGAAGAAAGCGGGGTGCCCACGGCCTGGTTTGCCCTGGGACAGTCGGAATCGGGACAGTCAAAATCCGGGCAATCAGATGCCAGGCATTTCAGATTGTCTGATCTGCCCGAATGTGAGCCCGCCTTTGCGGTCACCGTCCATAAAAGCCAGGGATCGGAATTTGACACTGTGCTGATCCTTATCCCTGAACAGATCTCACCGGTTGTTACCCGACAGCTGCTTTATACGGGTATCACGCGGTCCCGAAAAAAAGTGGTTATTTTCGGCAGTATGCCCATGATCCGGCAGGCCGTACAGACCTCGGTTGAACCTAGGTCCAACCTGCAGGCAGTACTAGATCGAGAATAGACCTCGAAAAACGGTGGGCGGATATCTTGGCAGGCATGAAGTCGTCTGGTAAGCGCTGCCGGTGATGGCATACATTGAACATGAAAGTCGCTTGAGCAGCGCTTGGACTTTCCTACAACATTTAGTGAAAGAATTGTTTTGAAACAAAAAGACAGCTTTGCCGATCAGATCTGGATGTTTTTTGCCTCGGTGAAACTCACGGTTTATACCCTGGTGCTTTTAGCCTTAACTTCCATCGTTGGAACTGTGGTTTTGCAGAACGGAAGTCCCGAAGCCTATATCAGGCTTTACGGCCCAGGATTATATAATATGATCCTGGTGCTTGATCTGGACAGGATGTATCAAGCCTGGTGGTATCTGCTGCTCATGGTGGTGTTATGCGTTAATATTGTTGTCTGTTCCATTGACCGGCTTTCGGTTACCTGGAAAATTATTTTTCCTAAAAATATTTCAGTTAATCCCCAGCGGTTTGAAAAAACTAAAAACAGACAGCAGTTTGAGTGTCAGCTTCCCATGAACAGTTTTGCGCACCAGGCAAAACAAATGCTTGCGGCACGGGCCGGCAAAGTGATTGAAAAGACGAGTGAAACGGGTCTGATTTTGTATGCGGAAAAAGGGCGGTGGTCCCGCCTCGGGGTTTACGTGGTCCATTCAAGTGTGCTGATGCTGCTTGCCGGAGCCCTGATCGGGTCTGCATTGGGATTTAAGGCCAATTTGCGTCTGGACGAGGGGCAGACCGCGGATACCGTGTTTGATACCCATACGCGGTTGCCCATAAAGCTGCCGTTCACGGTTCGGTGCAATGATTTTCAGGTTAAGTTTTACGATACGGGGGCGCCGGACGAATTTAAGTCCAGTTTGACCATCCTTGAAAACAACCAGGAACGTTTTACGGAAGATATTTTGGTCAACCATCCGTTAAGGTACAAGGGTATCAATATCTTCCAGGCGTCCTACGGAGCAACCACACCTGATGAAGCCCGGTTTGAGATCACTGACAGTGAAACCGGGACGGTTGAGGTACACACCATAAAAAACGGCGGTGTCGTGTCACTGCCCGCGGGTGCCGGCAATTTTATATTTGAAGGGTTTGTACCCCATTATGACTTCAATGGTCATGACCTTGGTGAGGCGTTTATCGGGCGCCTTGATACAATGGACGGGCGGAATGTTCAAATTGTTTTGCCCACCAAGTTTCCCACCTTTGATAAAATGCGCAAAAGTAGATTCACAGTTGAGGTCAAATCCTGGGATCAGGCCTATTACACCGGCCTTCAGGTGACAAAGGACCCGGGTGTTCCCTTTGTGTACACAGGCTTTCTTCTTATGATTATTGGTTGCTGGGTCACTTTCTTTGTTTCTCACCAGTCCGTGTGTATCGGCCTTGAACAAACCGGATCCGGCAGTACCCGGGTATGGGTGGCCGGTCGGGCCAACCGCAATGCCCAGAGCACCAATTTGATCGTTAAAAAACTTGTAAAGGAATTAAAGGAAGTATCAGGCTAATGAACTCATCCCTGCTTTTATCGGCTGCAACATTTATCTATGCTTTGGCATCGGTATTTTATATTGGATCTTTTTCTTTCAAAAAACCTGCGTTTGCCCGGCTTGGGTTCTGGGTGATTGTCATCGGGCTCGTGGCCAATACCGGCGGAATTCTGTTGCGGTGGATGGAGTCCTATCACATGGGATACGGGCATGCCCCCTTTTCCAATATGTATGAATCCCTGGTCTTTTTTTCATGGACTACCGCCGCCCTTTATGTGTTTGTGGAATTTAAATATAAGGAAAGCATCATCGGCGTATTTGTTTCTCCCTTGATTTTCCTGAGTATTGCCTATGCCAGTTTTGATCCGTCCATTACTTCAAAAATCACTCCATTGATCCCTGCACTTAAGTCCAACTGGCTCATTGCCCATGTAATTACCTGCTTTCTTGGGTATGCAGGCTTTGCCCTTGCCTTTGGATTCAGCTTTATGTACTTCATCAAACCCAAAGATCCCGGGGCGAGTTCGTTTTTTGCAAAACTGCCGGACTGGGACACCATTGATGAACTGACCTACCAGATGATCGTTTTCGGGTTTCTCTTTCTGACCATCGGTATTATCACAGGCTCTGTCTGGGCAAATTCCGCCTGGGGCAAATATTGGTCCTGGGATCCTAAAGAGACCTGGTCTTTGATTACCTGGTTTATTTACGCCATTTTTCTGCATTTGCGCCTGATGCGCGGATGGTACGGAAAAAATCTTGCCATTGTTTCCATCATCGGATTTTTAGGGGTTTTGTTCACCTACTTCGGCGTGAATTTCCTTTTATCCGGCCTTCACAGTTACGGATAAATCAATGCAAGTTACCCTATCTCTCTATTAATCAGAATTTCTTCGAAAAATTACATTTTGTCGGGTTATTTTTTTAAAGCTATTGTATAAAAGCTAAAATAGCTGAAGAAAATAATTTTGAATCCGTTTCTGTTCGGGACGTTCCAGATCAAGGGTTTCCCAATTAAACTTGACAAGGGAAACATATATTAATATAGATTGACCGAATTTGTATTTTCTGGACGTATTGCAGAAACAGGCACGGCAATGCTGTTCTGCGAAAAATATTGGCCCGGGGTTTATCCTGTGGCCGTAGAGGTATGGTAACATCAACATTTTAACATTGATGGGGTTTTCATGAGCGAGCTAGAAAACAAAGCAAACGATGGTCCTGAGGATGGTGCGCACCACGGCACCGACAACGGTCCAAAAGATGACAAAGGGTTAGGCCTTGGTGTCATCTTTTTTATGGGGGCATTTTTGGTATGCTTCCTGTCGGGCTGGCTGCTGTTTCCAAAATTGCTTTATTCAAAAAAGGAGCAGCCTTTTAATTTCGATCACAAGCTTCATGCCGAAGAAACAGGTGATTGTGAAACCTGCCATTTCTTCAGAGAAGACGGTACCTTCTCCGGAATCCCGGGTCTGCAAGCCTGTATGGAATGCCATACGGATGAACCCATGGGAGAGTCCGAGGACGAAGCCGTGTTTGTAGAGGAGTATGTGGCCAAGGGGAAAGAAGTGCCCTGGCTGATTTATGCCAAACAACCTGATTGCGTGTTTTTCTCCCATGCAGCTCATACAGTTGCAGGCGGCATGGACTGTAAGACCTGCCATGGTCACATTGGGGAGTCCTCATCTTCGCGGCCCTATGAAGAAAACAGAATCACCGGTTACAGCCGTGATATCTGGGGCAAGAATATCTGGGGGATCAAAAAGAATTCCTGGGATCGTATGAAGATGGATGACTGCGCGGAATGCCACCTGGAAAAAATGGGTCATAAGGGCTACTGCTTTCAGTGCCACAAGTAAGATACCTCAAGGACAAGAATTTCAAAGTTTATAAAGGATGACTTATGAAAATTGACAGACGAAGCTTCTTGGGATTGGGACTTGGTGCGGCAGCCGGCGTCGCGCTTTCCCCTGTGGGTGTCAAGCTGACAGATGATTCTTCCATCTGGACCCAGAATTGGCCCTGGACCCCTGTCCCTGAAGACGGCAAAATAACCTATGACCGATCCGTATGCAGCCTGTGTCCAGGTGCCTGCGGCATCAGCGTCAAAAAAATAAACGGACGGCCTGTTAAGATCGAAGGCCTTGACGATTACCCTATTAATAACGGTGGCGCTTGCCCCCACGGGATTTCCGGCCTGCAGTATCTGTATGATCCTGCCAGGATAAAAACCCCGTTAAAGAAAAACGGTAATAAATTTGAAAAGATTTCCTGGGATGAGGCGATTTCACTTGTGGCCCAGAAATTGGGTGAAATTCGTAAAAGCGGAACACCTGAATCCCTCGGTCTGATCACTGGTGCCGACAGCGGTTCCATGGCCCAGCTTTTTGAACGGTTTATGGATGCTTTCGGCTCTCCCAATACATATAACATGCCAAGCCTTGAATCCAATCTCGCGCTGACGGCTGCTGCCCTTCACGGTGCAGATCGAAACCTTGGGTTTGATCTTGATCATTCCGATTTCATTCTAAGTTTCGGTGCGGCAATTATTGAAGGCTGGGGTTCCCCTGTTGCCTGTATCCAGGCCAATGCATCAAGACGTGAACGCAAGGCCAAGCTTGTACAGGTTGATTACAGACTGTCCAATACGGCCAATGCTGCGGATAAGATCATTGCTGTAAAGCCCGGCACCGAAGCAGATCTGGCATTGGGGATTTGTGCCGTGCTGCTTGCAAAGAACTTGATTGCCGGCGACGTAAACACGTCCGCTTTTGCTGCTATGCTGGCAAAAGAGTATACACCGGAGAAGGTAGAAGCGATCACCGGTGTCAAAGCTGCGGATATGGAGGCCCTTGCCATGGAATTCATCAAGGCCAAGGCTCCTGTGGCCGTGCCGGGAAAAGGCAGGGGAGACGTTGGTCAAAGCCTTCGTGAATTCGCTGCCGTCCAGGCCCTGAATGCACTGGCAGACCGCCTGAATAAAAAAGGTGGTGTGTTTGTCATGTACCCGGCCGATTATTTAAGCTTTTCCGAAAATGTAATGGATGATGCTGCAAAACAAGGCGCAAGCAAGGCTAAACTAGCCGGTTCCGTTAATGAACTGGTTGACAAGCTTGAAAAGGATGGGGGGCTTTCCGCCCTGTTTATTTATAATGCCAATCCCTGCTACGCTTTGAACAATCCTGAAAAGGTCAAGGTTGCCATGGATAAGGTTGGATTCAAGGTCAGCTTCAGTTCTTTCATGGATGAAACTGCCCTTAGATCAGATGTGGTCCTGCCGGCATCCATTTTTCTTGAACGCCTGGAAGATGTGGTTTCCGGTGGTGGTCTTGCTAAAACAGTCGTAGGGCTGTGCCGGCCCATGGTTAAACCCATATTTGACACCAAACACCCGGGAGATGCGCTGATCCTTCTTGCCCAGGCCATGGGCGACAGCATTGCACAAAGTTTCTCCTGGAACTCTTATGATGCCTGCCTTGAGCAAGTGACGGGAAAAATCTGGGATACCCTGTCCGGCGACGGATATGTCGTCATTGATGACAAGCCGCCTGTGGGGACACCTGCAACAGATTTTACCTTCCTTGTTTCCGCTCCCAAAGCTGCTGTGCCCATGGGTGAAGGCGATTACACCCTGGTGCCTGTTGATAAGATACGGCTTGCCGTCGGTTCAATGATATCTTCTCCCTTTGCTGTTAAAATCATTTCCGACAAGGTTCTTTCAGGAAAATACAGTGTTGTTGAGATTAATCCAGCCACTGCAGGCATCCTGAAAGACGGTGATATTGCTGTCCTTAAAACCGCGATGGGGAAGGCTTTGGTGAAAATCGGCTTTAATGAAGGTATAATGCCCGGCGTGATCGGTATGCCAAGGGGGCTTGGACATGCCTTCAACAATCCTTACGTGGCCGGTAAAGGTGTCAATGTCAATGATCTGATCGGCCCGGTCATCGAGCCTGGTTCAGGACTGGATGCTGCCTTTGGAATTAAAGCCACTCTTTCCAAGGCGTAAACTGTTTACGAAATCTTTTTAAGAGGTTCTGATGATAGAAAATAAAAAAGCCCATAAGTTCGGGATGGTTATTGATCTGGACAAATGCACGGGATGCGGCGCCTGCATGGTCTCGTGCATGTCTGAGAATAACGTTCCGTTTAAGGAGGATGAATCCGACAAAAAGCTCAGTATCACCTGGATGCGGGTGTACAAACTGACCAATGGAAAATCCTTTCCCGAAGCTGAAATAGTTTATCTGCCCCGTCCCTGCCAGCACTGCGGCGGAATCGGTGACCATGGTCATTCTCCCTGCGTATCCGTATGTCCTGCCACGGCAACCGACTACGGTTATGATACAGGTATTGTCAGCCAGATTTATACCCGCTGCTTTGGCTGCCGGTACTGCATGGGGGCATGCCCGTACCATGCCAGGCACTTTAACTGGTGGGATCCCAAATGGCCCGAGGGTATGGAAAATTACTTAAGCCCCAATGTCTCCCCGCGTATGCGCGGTGTGGTCGAGAAATGCTCCTTTTGTTACCATCGGTATCAGTTGGCCCGGGAACAGGCCATTGTTGAAGACCGTGAAATAGAAGAGAAGGAGTACCAGACCGCATGCACCACTGCGTGCCCGGCAGGTGCCATTGTGTTTGGCGACCTGAATAATCCTGCCCACAAGGTCCATCAGATTGTTAAACCTGATCCCCATCCTGATCCCATGAACCACAAGGTTGTGGGAAAATCCAGAAATCCGAAAGTTTTCAGGCTGCTTGAACGTCTTGGTACCAACCCCAAGGTCTATTACATGTCTGATCGGGAATGGGTCAGAAAGGCCGGGGACAACTACCTTAAAGGTGAGTGGGAAAATGTTAAAACCCATCATGGGGCGTCTTCATCCCATGGTTAACTTGCATAAAACTATTTAGGAGTAATTAGATATGTTAGATGATGCATTAATACCCGAAGGCGCCAAGCGGTGCGCATTCCCGATATTCATCATTGGGATCATCATTGTGGGTGCTGTTCTGCTCTGGGGCGTTTATGCCATGTTCCTGTGCTGGTTCAAAGGTCTGAACCAGACCAACATGAACGACTACTACGGATTTGCCCTGTGGATCTGGGCTGACCTGGCCGTCATCGCCGTTGGCGGCGGTGCTTTTTTTACAGGTCTTTTGAAATACATTTTCAAGGTTGATGATCTGAAAAATATTATCAATTTTGCCGTGATCATTGGTTTTATCTGTTACAGTTCCGCCCTGCTGATCCTGGCCATAGATATCGGACAGCCGCTGCGTGGATGGTTTATTTTCTGGCATGCCAATGTGCATTCCATGCTCACAGAGGTGGCCTATTGTCTCTCCTGTTATTTTGCAGTGCTGACCATTGAATTCATTCCCAATATCCTGGAAAACCGCCAGGTCAATAAGGTGCCGTTCTTTCACCACCTGGCCCACAACATGCACGAGGTGATGGCCGTTTTTGCCGCCACCGGCGCTTTTTTGAGTTTTTTCCACCAGGGCTCGTTAGGCGGTGTGGCCGGCGTTATGTTTGGCCGTCCTTTTGCTTACCGCGAAGGCCTTTTGATCTGGCCCTGGACCTTTTTCCTGTTTACCTGGTCTGCCGCAGCGTTTGGTCCCTGTTTTACCTTGATGGTGACCAAGATTACGGAAATAATTACGGGTAAAAAATTGGTCGGAGATAAAACCGTCAATCTGCTGGCAAAAATTTCCGGGTGGATGATTACCACCTATATTATCGCCAAGATTATTGATACCGTTTATTGGGCATTCGTCACCGTGCCGTCCATGGGATTCGAACTGGGACATTTTTACAGCAACAACGGGTTCTATGGATACTGGATTTTGATTACCGAAGTGATCCTATGCGGTGTTGTACCTGGGCTGCTTCTGATTAATAAAAGCACCCGGGAAAATCCCACCACCCGCACCATTGCCATTATTCTTGGCGTTATTGGTGTTTGTCTGAACCGGTGGGTTATGGTGCTTCAGATCATGGCCGTGCCTGTGATGTCTTTTGACTCCTGGGCATTGTATATCCCAAGCTGGCAGGAAGTGGCGACCACCATTTTACCTGTTGCTTACGGAATTATCCTGATTGCCGTTGCATATCGCTATTTGCCGGTATTCCCCCAGGAACTGGAACTTAACGAACCTGCCGACGCGGCAGCTCAAAACTGATAAAGGAGGTTTTAATGTTTCCCTTTTGTTTTGAATGGGTCTGGGACATCGGCCATGCAATTTTTTTCGGTGGGTTCTGGTATGCCATCTCCATTTTAGGGGCAGGTATGACCTATTGCCTTCTTAAGGCAGCCTATGACACGATAAATGATAAAGGTGATTCACATCACTGATATTTAACCTGCGTAAAAACGAAAAACGCCTGCTTGACTCTTTGAGTGAAGCAGGCGTTTTTTTGTATTTAGGTTTACCCTAAAACCCGCTCAACCGCTCCACAGATAAAGCGGGATCTATCAAGCCCTTCCTGGGTTTTAACATATTCGTTCACTCGCTCCAGCAAATCCACGGGTACCATGACGTTAATTCTTTTTTTAGGGCGGTATTCGTCCATTGCTTTTTCAGATGGCAACACAGGGAAAATAAGCTCCCCTTGCTTTGCTTCTTTTTTGATTTCAACATAAGGCCTGGGGGCTTCATATTCTCGGCCTTTGCGCCCCAGAACCATTATCGCGCTTAATGCATCTACAGCCATTGCAAGAGATTCCTCAACAGTCTCCCCGCAGGTGTTCACGGATGGGGCATCTGGGAATCGGACAGACCATCCGTCGTCATCAGGTGAAAAGATTGCATAATAAATATCCATTGGCACCTCCTTTACTTGTCTGCCTGCTTGATAATGCTTTTTGCCGTACCTTCTGTTATTTCGGCATGCCGGGGGACTGAGAACCTGTATCCGTTTTTGCTTTCCCATACTTCATGAGAGCCGCCCTGGCGTATCATCGTGGCTCCTTTTTCTTTGATGGTTTTCAGCAGTTTTTGTCTCTTTATTTATTTTCACCCCTTTGTCTGATTTAAATTTACATCTATGTGTAAATATCATCAAGGGGTTTTTAACATTCTTGGAATTACCTGGGGAAGTTAACTGCCCCCCCCGACTACCCGATTAGTGAAACTGTAACAAGGCAAAAGTAATCACTGGAAGTGTTTTTCAAATTTCGAGTGAAGAAAGCTTGATAAAGCTGGGTTTGTTGGGCTAATGCTAATCTACCTCATTATTTATAGTTTGCATCTCCTTTTTTTCGATCTTTTTAAAACAGACCCGTTCAAACCCCAGGGCCACCACCACAAATTTCTGAAGTTTTAGATTCCCATACCGTTGTTCAAGCTCTTTCCCGTATGTATACACCTGTTTTTCACCCTCCTGCATCCGGCTTACAATTTCAGGAAGCTTTGCTAATTCATCCCCGGACAAATCCCGTGCCTTTTCAGCACAGATTCCGGCATCTTTGAGTCTTACAAACTTGAACTCAATCAATACATCAAATATTCTACCATGCCGCTTATCCGGCCGGATGATCATGGTAAGATCGGCATATCTCCGGTTAATTTCAGTTTCAGAATCCATGATATAGAGGATATCATTGTAGAGCAGAGTTAAAAACGCGGTCTTTATGGTCAATTCATTGGCCCACCGATAGTCCCTGTTATGAAACACCTTGAAATATTTGTTTTCCATAAAAGCGCACAACGGCGCCATATCTCCTTTTTGATACACCTGTTCGGCCGCATTCGCACCCTCATCCCTGTCTCCGGGATCGGGCAGCAGCATTTTTTGAATTCGATCCACATACAGGCTTTTAATGACAAGATTGGGAACTTTTAACCGCACCTTTAAGTCCGGTGTATCACCGGCCAGGGTCAACACGCCGAAATAATAAAGAAAAGAGGCCAGAAACATATTGTCCTTGGATTGATCAGACAGCATCTCTTTAATGCCGAAACGGTCTTCAATATCAGAGACAATAAGCTCATGATTTTTCTGGACCAGGTTCATCAAAAGATCTCTTCCCATGGGCATCCGGGCCATATATTCAAGTTTTGATTCATCCACTGCAAGATTTGAATCCAGCATTTTCCTTGGATAGGTGCAGGTTTTTTCAAACTGTTTCAAAAAATATAAACACAGGGTTGGGTTATACACATATTCATCAATGGCATGGGAAAAATTATATCCATTATAATAGACTTTCGTCAAATTAACGGCTTCCTGAATTTTTTCCTTTTCAAATCCACATTGACCAACAATTTTTTTGAGCACCACTTCAATTTCTTGCTGCCTGAAGCCGCACAGATCATTAAATTCAGGTTCAAAGTAAATATTTTCGGCAATATTATATCCGCTTGTGATATCGCTCATCACAACCGGAGAAACCCCGGTGATAAACACACGATCAATCATGGAACCGGACGTGGCGGATTTTACCGCCTTGAAAAAAGTCTTTAAAGGGCCTTCATCATGCACAATGGCCTTATATCTGTCTTCTTCGCTGTGTATGCCCATCATGATGGTATTGGCAAAATTATCATATTCATCAATGAGAAGGTATACCGGATATGGGGTCATGCGAACTGAGCTTACCAGGGATTTAACAGAACTTATGGCATTTTTGGGGTTTATTTCAATCCCGGGAAGATCATACTCCCCGTAATAGAGCAAAAATCCTTTAATGCAGTCGTTAATATGATCAAAAAGAGCTTCCTTCACTTCCTTTGCACTGCCGGTGGAATCAACACATGAAAAATCAAATTTCAAAATAAAATATGAATTGTGCAGGGCAGTGGGGTTTTTCCCGATTTTCAACTTCCCGAAAATCGAATCGAATTCATCCTTTTTTGCCACATCATAATAGTTTTCCAACATTGAAAGAACCAGGCTTTTGCCGAACCGCCTGGGCCGGATAAACAGCTGGGATTTTGTATTTTCAAGCAAAGGTATCTTATCGGTCCTGTCACAATAGAAATAGCCTTCGCCAATAACCGTTTTAAAATCAGATATGCCATATGGAAATTTCATGATTTTGCTTCTCCCTGCACACACTTCAATGCTCGTTAGACAGCAAATGGAAAGCGAAAGGGTTGACAGTAAACTCTTCCTCAAATAAACACCACCGGCGAAACCCCGAAGCGTTTTCCTAGTGCCTTCACCTGCCGGGTATTAAGCCTGCGCTTTCCGCTCAAAATTTCAGATACAACCCCTTGACTGCCGATCTCCGGCAGATCTCCCTGCCTGACACCGTGTTCCTGCATTAAACAATTCAGGATGTCAGCAGGTGCGCCTTCATGTTCCGGCAAGTGGGCGGTTTCATACGTTTCAACAAGACTGCCGACGGTCTCGACCAGAGACGCCAGCGGGTGTCCTTCGTCCTCTCCGATTTCATCCAAAAGGCTGTCAAGAAAAGATACCTGCCGGTCATATTCTGCTTTTGAATGGGCCACGGAGAAGATGCTTTTAATATCCGGCCAGATCCGGATAATGTCGTTTGTCTCCTGTAACATCAGCCTTCCCTCCATTTTTTTTGTCATATTCGTTATGGGTGAGGACATGCCGGATATACAGCCGCTGTGTGTTGTAATGGACAGCTGCAATAAGCCGGACCTTGTTCCCGCCGATATTAAACACGGTAAACCCGCCCACCTGGTCTGCATTTGGAAAGACACCTCTCAGTTCAGCGAAGTTGCCAAACCCTGTATGCTTCACAATTCGGTACCAGGCATCCAGGGCGGTTGAACATTCCGGGTATCGTTCAGCAAAATCCAATATTTTTTTCCGTGTTATGATGTGCATATCTTTATATATCTCAGTTTGAGATATATATCAAGTATTTTAAAGAAGAGTCTCTTTAGTATGCGCTTTTTCATGTGATCCAACGTAGGTTACCTCCACCAGTTTGATTTCCTTTTCTGTTACCTTTCAGACAGTGATATAGTTTGGTTTCCCCTTTTTCAAGACTGGATAAATTTAAACGTTGATACTATAATCACAAAATTGAGAAGCAATATTCTATGTTCTGTTGACATTTAGCGTAGCCATATTCTTCTGTCGGGTGGCAATAATCTCCACTATGCACCGCTGCGAAGTTTCCAAAGTACGAAAAACAGAAATAAGAAACTAACTGCCCACGAACAACAGGGATAAGAGCATCCCTGTAAGGAGAAGGAAACATGAGCACAGAACCGCAGGAAAAAAACATAATGACACCGGGGGAGTATCTTGCCCTTGAAAGAGCTTCGCTGGATATCAGACATGAATTTTATGCTGGTGAAATCTTCGCTATGGTTGGGGCAAGCAGGCACCACAACCGTATCAATATGAATCTTGCTAGGGAATTAGGGATTAAATTCAAAGCAGATAATTTCCGTTGCGAAGCGTTCTCCAATGACATGCGTGTAAAAATTGAAAACGGCTATGTGTACCCGGACATTGTTATTACTTGTGGTGATGCAGAGTTTGAAGATAATGAGTTTGACACCCTGACAAACCCGGTTGTCATAATGGAAATTCTTTCAGATTCAACAGAGCTCTTTGACAGGACGAAAAAGTTTTTTCATTACAGAAAAATCCCGACACTTCAAGAGTATATCTTAGTCTCTCAACATGAATATTGGGTTGAAAAGTATACACGCCAAAGTGATATATGGGGTTATAACTCATACGAGGGATTAGATCAGACTCTAACAATCGTATCGGCTAATTGTGAATTGCCGTTATCTGAGATTTATTTAAATGTGGAGCTTAAAGAAAGGATATCATAGAGAATCACTAAAGGAATTTTTTGCAAATTATTCCTGGAAATTCTCATACTGCATATCTCCTTGCATTATCTTTCAATCCAGCTTATTTTAATTTTGAGCTAAATTTCAAAGACAGATCGTGTCTTCATGCACGGCAAAAATTCGCGAGTATAATAGAGTTGTCCAAAAATGATACCTTACGGCAAACAAACCATTGATCAAGAAGATATTGACGCGGTAATCTCTGTCCTTAAATCGGATTTTCTAACCACGGGCCCCGTGGTTAGAAAAATTTGAAACCGCCCTGGCAAATTACACGGGAACCACCCATGCGGTTGCCGTATCAAGGGGAACCGCAGCCTTGCACTGTGCCATGTATGCCCTGCAAATCGGCCCCGGGGACGAAGTTATTGTTCCACCGATTACCTTTGCTTCAACAGCCAAGTGTGTCTGCTTTCAGGGAGGAACCCCCCGTATTTGGAGATGTGGAACCCGATACACTGCTCATTGATCCGTGAATCTATCCGAAAAATCATACAGGCTAAATTCATTACAAGATTTTCTCTATCCATTCATACATAAAGCAAGGAGGACAAACCCGAGCCAATATCGATTTTTTCCTTCCCAACGTACGACCAGGCGACGATACTTCTTTCTGTAATCATGCGAAGGTACGCTCCACTTTCCACCTGTCAATCGGTTTATTGGGCGCTCTCCCTCTGGGTGCTTTCCTGTTGGAGCACAAGCGTCGAGGTATCATTGGTGTAATTCCCCGTTTGCGGATTGTGTCTCTCAGAGCACGAGAATCATATCCCTTATCAGCTTGTAATGCATCGGGCCGTTTTTTGGGTCTTCCAACCCC
>AMWB02020673.1_pt1 | contig 17865 bp, 18 predicted proteins | sample 200311 | NCBI WGS metagenome assembly AMWB02 (sample SAMN02737377, study PRJNA173069) | bioreactor metagenome | biome: anode biofilm in microbial fuel cells | place: USA: California | collected 2010-12-16 | reverse complement strand
ATCTTTTTGGAGGCAGCCGGTCATCATCTCGAATGCCTGAAGAAAGCTGGTCTGCACGTGGCAGGGCTTAAGGGGGTCTTTTTGCTCGAAAATATTTATGAAGATATCGGTGAAAGGCACTTGGGGGATATAGATTTTTTAATGCCTAAACCTGAGTTGGCTGTTGGTCTGGCTTACTTTCAAAGTCTGGGTTATGAAATGGCCACTTATTTTGATCTGACAGACCCGAATATGGACATCAAACATGTGCCGCCGCTGAGTTACGAAGGGAAGCCTGTCGTTGAACTGCATTGGAACCTCTTAGAAGCAGATGAACCCTTTAGTATTGCTATTGAGCCGGTTTGGCAGCGGGTAGTCGCCGCTCAGATCGCCGGCGAAGCCGCTTATGCGCTTTGCCCCGAAGATCTCATCGCTCACCTTAGCCTGCATTTTACTTTTCAGCACTCTATGGATATGGGTTTACGCGGTCTTGTTGACCTGGACCGTGTTATCCGCCACTATCATGACGAAATCGACTGGCAGAAACTTGGCGCAATTGCCAAGGACTGGTCTGCGCAGCGTCCAGTTTGGCTGGGTCTGAGTCTGGCCGATGAATGGTTTCATTCACCGGTGCCAGATTCGATTCTTAATGACCTCAAGCCAGAGGGTGCCCAAACCGTTCTGGATCTGGCCACCGAAATCCTATTTGGAGAAAAACCTGTCGGTTGGGTATTGACTCCCGACCTGGCCAAGCTGGCTGAAAACAAACGGATCACCAGTAAATTCAATTTGTTTTGGGAGCGGGTTTTCATCCCTAAAGGTAACCTTTCGCGGCTTTACGGCGTCTCGCCCCGCTCGATGTTGATTTATTGGTTTTACATCCGCCGCCTGGTGGATATCATCGGTGCCTATTGGAAGCCAGCTTTGCGAGTGATGTGCACCGACCGCGATTCATCCGATGCCATAAAGCGCCAGTATACAATCAACGAATTGCATGCCTGGCTAGGCCGTCAGGCCTGATTTAAGGCCAATTTAGAACTGTTGGACCAGCGCGTCAAAACCGTTCTGGATATAGCTTTCGATTTCAGCAGCCACGTCGCCAGGTGATAAGTTGCTGGCAAATGGGTCTGGAATGCTGACCGCAGGCCCTTGGCTGAGCTCCGAGAGCACAAAAATTCTTTCGCGGAGTGTCGGAAATTCCAGCTGCAACGCCTCTTTTTGTCCGGTCTCCATCACGAAGATGCGGTCAAAGCGTGTCAGGTCTAAAGCGGTCACTTCCCGCGAAAGCGTGTCAGGCAGGGTGAGCCCCAGAGCCTTAGCCTGGATGAAAGCTTGTGGCATTGGGTGTGCGGGCTGCTTTACCCATGAGCCAGCGCTCTCAACAATCCAGTTGGAGCCAAGGCCAGTGGAGCGCAGCTTTGCGCGAAAAATTTCTGCTGCCAGCGGGGATCTGAAACGATTATAGGTACAGACGAAAAGGATGGCAGGCATCTCAATTCAGATTGGTTTGTAGGATGTGAACCAAGCTACAGTGATTAATTTTTGCCCTCTTCATCAGGTGATTTCTTTGTCTTTTTGCCAATACTGGTGAAAAAATGGCGCGGGTTACTCTCTTGGGCTTCTGCGAAATCGGAGCCCTGCTCCGCTGATTTCTTATGATAGTAGCTGCCTCGGTAATACGGAGAGTAATAATCATATCCGCCATAGTAGTAGTCTTTGGTGCGTGGTATACGGTTGACAACCACCCCCAGGATATGAGCACCGATGGTATTAAGCTGTTCCAACGGCCGGGCAGCTGCCAAGGCCCGCGTTTTGCCAGGAATCACCACAAATAGGATGCCGTCCACCCTGTTGGACAGAATCTGCGCATCAGCCACCAATGTGGGCGGAGAGTCGATCACGATAAAATCGTACATCGTCTCAAGTTCCGTCAAGATCTGAGTCATGCGAGCGCTACCAAGCAACTCTGAAGGGTTGGGCGGAAGCGTGCCGCAAGTAATGATTTCGAGGTTTGGGATCTGCTCAATTGGTTTAATGACGTCTCTAATAGCGATCTTTCCAGCTAGCACATCCGATAATCCAACCCGGTTAGGTTTGTTGAACATCGCATGAACTCTCGGGCGACGTAAGTCACTCTCCAAAACCAGTACTTTTTTCCCCGATTGGGCTACTACGACGGCAAAATTGGAGACGACGGTGGTCTTACCTTCAGCTTCGCCTGAGCTGGTGAACAGGACAGTCTTTAGCGGATGATCAATGCTGGTGTATTCCAGGTTGGTTCGCAGCGAACGAAAAGCTTCCGCCACCGGTGAGCGTGGCTGACGGGCAACGTATGTTCCCAGCGCCTCTTCTCCATCCGGATTTTTCTGAAGATCAGCAATAAAACCGATGACCGGTACACCTAAAACCGCTTTAATTTCATCCGGGGTCTTGAGCGTATCATCCATGTATTCCGCCAAGAAAACGATCAGGCCGGTAACCAGAAGCCCAATTACAGCAGCAATCATCGCAGATTGCATGGGACGCGGTGAAATCGGACTGGTCGGTTTCACAGCCGTTTCGACCTGTACCACATTGGGGGTATTTTGGGCCTTCGCCAGGCGCAAGGTCTCCAGGCTGCTGATACTGTTCAGGTAAATCTGTTGATATAGGTTTAAAGTCGTCTTAAGTTGGTCAAGTTGAGTGGGCGTGAGATCTTGCGAGGTGTCCGTTTCGCCCAAAACAACCAGTTGCGTATAAATGTTCTGATAAAGTGTCAGAATCGGGGTGAGTTCATCGAGCCTTGCCTGTAAAGCTCCGCGCTGCGCGATGTCAGCTTCGAGGGTTGAAAGCGGGTCGATTTGATTGAGTTGGTTTTTAATCTCGTTAATCTGACTCTGAACGGAATCCATCTCGGCTTGCACTTTGGCAATCTCATCTTCAACAGCGGTCGCCGAGAGTTCAGAAATCTGTGTTTCCAAAAGATTGATTTGTTCCTGCGCATTGTCAATTCGATCTTGCAGATTCATTTCAGCAGAGTCGTATCGCACGCTCTGCAGTTGATCATTTTGGTCAATGAGAACCTTCACTAAACCATTGGCAATTGCTGCAGCTTTGTAGGGGTCGGTGTCGCGCACCGTAAGTTGGACAAATTGCGTGTCACCAATCTGCTCGGCGCTGGCCTGGCCTTTCATGACGGGAAAGCCTAATTCTTGTGAGGCCTGATAGAGGAGGTTTTCTGTGGTTAATAATTGGGCGTATGTGCCGATCAGCTGCTGAGAATCAACATAAGAATAGTAATCATATGTTGTTTGCGCGGCTCGCAGGATCACGAAGCGGGTTGAAGCCTGATAAACTGGCGTCTGGCGGTTACTTAAGTAAAATCCCAGTGCACCTCCAAGAATTGTGCCGGCAATCAGTAGCCAGAGCCACCGCCTGAAAATATTGATAATTTGCTTGATTTCCATGAACAAACCCCACAGTTAAAAACGAATCTCGGCCTGAAAAGCACCTTGCCCACACTGAAAACAGGGGAGCTGCCTTTATCAGGGATAAGAATACCACTATTTCAAAAACACCTGGCTGCTTTTTTGAGGCTGCGACCGCGCATTTTATGCGCGGGTATGTTAAAATTTTAGATTATGGACGTAAAGACTGTAGCCACGAACCGTAAAGCCCGGTTTGAATATTTCATTTATGAAACTTATGAAGCCGGTTTAGCCCTGAAAGGCACCGAGATTAAATCTATTCGCAACGGTCAAATCAGCCTACAGGAAGCATATGTGCGCACAGATGGCAGAGAAGCCTGGCTGGTTGGCGCGCATGTGGCGCCTTACGAACATGCCAGCGCCTTTCAGCACGACCCGGATCGGGATCGTAAGTTGCTGCTCAACAAACGCGAGATTCGCGAGCTGTGGGATGCCGTCCGCATCAAGGGCATGACCATCATCCCAATCCGCGTCTATCTGAAGGCCGGCCGGGCAAAACTGGAAATCGGGCTTGCTAAAGGCAAGAAGCAATACGATAAACGTGAGTCCATCAAGCAGCGAGATTTGGAACGCGAAAACTCTCGTGGTGGCCGCGCTGATTGAAACAAAACGGTTGACATCTTACAACCTCAAGGCCTTCTTTTTAGGGCGGTTATAATAGCCCCATGATTAAAAATCAACCGATGTCACGCAGGGACTTCCTGAAGCTGTGCGGCATGGCCGCCGGAGCGATGATGTTGCCGCGCTCAAAACCCGTTTTCGCAAATAGAACCCAGCAGTTTACCGAGGGAGCAAACCTCGGCAGGGTTTGTGTGGGGGATATCGGCGCCTGGCATGAGATCAAAACAGAACCCGACATGAATGCCCCAGTTGCAGCAACAGCCTGGCGGGACGATGTTTTCGAGATCAAACGCGAAGTGGTGGCGAAAGCGCTCGATTACAATCGCTACAACCAGCGCTGGTATGAGATCCCGGCCGGATACATCTATGCACCCAATGTGCAGCCGGTTTCTTATCATGTCAATCAGCCGCTAGCAAACCTGCCGCTGGATAACGAGGGCCAACCGGGTTTGTGGGTCGAAATCACCCAGCCGGTGGTCGACATGGAACTCACCAATGCAAAATCCAGCGCTTCTTTTTGGATCAAGTCGGTCGTTTCACCCAAACTTTACTACCATCAGGTGTACTGGGCTTCACAAATCAGGCAAGTCGATGGGAAAACCCAATATCTGCTCTGGGAGAAGTATGGCGCTCTGCCGGATTCTTACTGGGTGGATGCTGAAGCCTGCCGGCCAATCACTGCTGAAGAAATCACTCCCATCCATCCGGATGTGGGAGACAAATATATTCGGATCGATTACGATAACCAGACGCTTTCTTGCCTGGAAGGAAACCGTGAAGTTTATTTTTGCGAGGTTTCCACAGGTTATAAACGGGATGGTCAATATCTGACACCACCTGGTGTCCATACCATTTGGCGCAAGCTGGTGTCGGTGCACATGAGCGCCGGCGGCGTTTCAGAATATGATTCCCCTGGAATTGGCTGGACCACGCTCTTTCATGCTGACGGACAGGCTATCCATGCGGTTTACTGGCACAATAACTTTGGTTCCGCGCTTTCTCATGGCTGTGTCAATGCTCGGCCTGATGATGCAAAGTGGATTTGGCGCTGGTGCAACCCGCAGGTGGCTTACTACCCTGGTGAATTGACCGTTCAAGGCGGGGAAAATTCCACCCGCGTAGAAGTGGCGATGGCTAACCCGTGATGCCCAGTTTCTTGCTTTCTCCCTCGCGGCCGTTGACGGTCGGTTAACAGCGCATGCTGCACCTCTTTCTTTACGCCAACGGGCCGGAAAGTCCCGCAGAAGTCGATATGCTGTTAAAACTGGAAGCTTTCAAGTCGCGCTTTCCGTATGAGCTGCACCGGATTGACATCTCCAACAATGCCTACCTGAAAAGCAAACTTTCAGACCAGCCCTTTTTGTTGGAAGCAGCGGGGATTCAGTTGACGGATGCATCCAATCCAGTGGCCCTTGAATCAGGGTTGAGTACTGCTCAGCACCGGCTGGAAGCTGCGTTGAAAACAAAGAATGAGTCTCTGGTCAATCAATACGGCGGGCCGCGAAAATTTCGGACCGGAGATCGGATCGGATTGTGGTTCAGCCGGTATTATGTTGCATTTTTCAGTTTCTTATTGTTGATCTACGTCGGTCTGCCCGTTTTAGCACCAGTGTTAATGAAAAGCGGGGCGATCGCGCCTGCCCAAAAAATCTATCAAACTTACCAATATCTCTGCCACCAACTGGCCTTCCGATCCTTCTTTCTGTTTGGTGAACAAGCTGCTTATCCGCGCGAAATTGCCAATGTTGATTCCCTGACGACCTTTGCTGAAGCCACCGGTTTGGATGAAGATAATTTCCAATTGGCGAGCGAATTTGTCGGAAATGAACAAGTTGGCTACAAGATTGCGCTGTGCCAACGTGACCTGGCTATTTATTCATCCATGCTGCTTTTTGGGATTGTTTTTGGCCTGACTGGCCGGCGCTTTAAGCCAATTCCCTGGTACATTTGGCTGGCGTTTGGGTTGCTTCCGATTGCATTGGATGGCGGAACCCAGTTGGTCAGTCAGATGGGTTTGGGCTTTCTGGATTGGTTCCCTGTGCGGGAAAGCACGCCTTTTTTCCGGGTGCTCACCGGCGCCCTGTTCGGCATTTTTACAGCCTGGTTTGGGTACCCAACCATGGAAGAAACTATCCAGGATGCGCGCTTTGAACTGGAAAAAAGGGCAGTCAGCGCACAAGAAATAATGCTCAAATGAAAAGCAACTGGTCGCAGGGAACCTGCTACTATACTTTCGAAAGCTTTGACCCGACCGAAACTGATGCCCGTATTTTTACCCGCAAAGGTGGGTTTTCACGCGGCCCTTACGACTCCTTTAATTTGGGCGGCACGAATGGTGACCGGCCGGAGGACGTCCGGGCTAACCATGAGTTGCTCTTCGAAGTGTTGGGCCGGCCTCCCGAAAGCCGTTTTGACGTTTGGCAGGTGCATGGAACGACCATTCGCTTCGGAGATCAACCCCGGCCGGCCGATCAAAAACATCAGCCGGCGGATGGCATTTTCACCGATAATCCGGAAGTGACACTGGTAATGCGTTTTGCCGACTGCGTGCCGATCGTTTTTCATGACCCAGTAAAAAAAGTAGTCGGGATCGCCCACGGGGGATGGCAGGGCACCTTGTTGAAGGTTGCTGCTGAAGCGGTCAATGCCGCCAACCAACGTTATGGCAGCCAGCCCGAAAACTGGCGTGTGGGCATTGGCCCTGCGATCTGTGCTGATTGTTACCGTGTTGGACCGGAAGTTTTGGAGCAATATCAGCGCGCTTGGGGCAGTGCGGCAAACGCTTTTTTCAGCCTCAAACCAGATGGCTGGCACCTCGATTTGTGGAAAGCCAACGAATGGGTGCTGCGACAGGCTGGCGTTACCCAAATCGAACAGAGTGGCATCTGCACGGCAGAGCATCTGGATGATTGGTATTCGTACCGCAAGGAACGCGGTGTCACCGGCCGCTTCGCGGTTGTGATAGCATTAAGTCATGACAGCCGTGAAACCCAATCAGCAGATCGTTGAAAAAATATCAGCCCGCCTGAAAAGCGTAAATGCCCTCATTGCCGAGACGCTGGTCGCATGCGGAAGGCCGGCTGGTTCGGTCAGCCTGGTCGCCGTCAGTAAACGCCAACCAGTCGAGGTGGTTCAGGCCGCCTGGGCAGCCGGTTTGCGCGTATTTGGCGAAAATTATGCCGAAGAAGCTCAGCTTAAGATGGAAGCGCTGGGGGAGCTGCCCGGGATCGAATGGGACATGATCGGGCATGTACAGAGCCGGAAAGCCCATCTGGTGGCCAATGGTTTTAATCGGCTGCACTCATTGGACAGCGAGAAACTGGCACACTTGATTGAAAAGTTCCGCGAACCTGGGCAAAGCCCACTGGAAGCTTTTTTGGAAATCAATGTCAGCGGAGAAGCCTCCAAGAGTGGGCTGCCAGGCTGGCAAGAAGCGGATTGGCCTGGGCTGAATACGCTTTTGATCCGATTGGAAGAAATCCGTTCGATCCAAGTCAGCGGGTTGATGACCATGCCGCCCTTGCAGGAAGATATGCAAGAGAACCGTGTTTTCTTTCGCCGACTGCGCGAGCTGCGCGACTATTTGAACGAGCAGCGTCCCGAAAGGGCACTGCGAGAACTCTCCATGGGAACTTCGAGCGACTATCCGGTGGCGATTGAAGAAGGCGCAACAATTATTCGGCTGGGTGAAGCGTTATTGGGGCCCAGACCGCTGAATAAATGAGGTGAGAAATTGGGAATTGTGATTAGTGTCGTCCATGCAGTGAGTCAGGTGCTGAGCCTGGCTGTATTTTTGGAAGTTTTATTGAGCCTTTTTCTTCCGTTGGATAACCCGATCCGACGGGCGTTGGCGGTGGTCGTGGAACCGCTGCTCAATCCAATTCGGCGAATCGTCAAACCTTTTTACGGTATTGACTTCAGTCCGATGGTTTTGTTGATTTTGATCTATGCGGCGGAGTACCTGCTGACCAGCTTGCTATTGACCCTGGCTTAATCCTTATAAAGGATGCGCCCACAAGTCTTGCAGTGGACGGGCACACTGGCGGAACGAGCAGCCTGAATATCACCTGGAGTTGCCTCTGCGCCACAGGCATCACAGCAGCCATCGATGATGGCTGCCACGGCCTTGCCGCCCTTGGTTTTGTAGAGTGAGACGTACTCCTCATAAACTTCGGCCGGAAGTGGCTTGATCAGAGCGTGGCGTTGAGACTTGACCTGTGGCAGCTCCGTCAGAAGCTGTTTTTTTTCGCCAAGCAGCAGGGAATTTTCGCTGGTTTTTGCGTTCAAGGCCGCCTGTAAGGCCGATTCAGCCTCGGCCAAGGCCTTCTGGGCCTCTTCAAGTTGGATCATGGCGTTTAGCTGGCTGTCTTCCAGGTTGTGGATTGTCCGGCGCAGCCCTTCACTTTCAGCTTGCAGCTCCTGCAATTCCTTCGGGTTATGAATTTTGCCGCCAAACAGACTGTTTTGGTTCAGGTCCAGCTTGATCCTTTTTTCCTGGAGCTGATCTTGAACGGCGGTCAAAGTGGCTTGGACCTCTCGTATGTGCGCCATTGCTTCTTCTTTCAGTTCGGCGGCAGCGCGGGCAGCCTCGTCCGCCAACAGAATTTCATCAATACGGGCGATGCGGCGGTTGATTTTTCGAATTTGGGTATCCAGGGATTGGAGCCGGAAAAGACTGAAACTCAGGTTCATTGCATTTCCTCCAGACGGCAGCATTGGATAATTTATTAATTGTATCATTCCCAGCCACGGGTTGTTGGGTTTCCGACCATCAAAAGACAGGGTTTAAAAGAGCATCTGCAGTGGGCATGATATAATTTGGCTATTAAATTTAAGAAAACACCTCTGGTGGAGATAGAACTTGGCAATATTTAACCCCATAAAATGGCTGTTGGGTTTGTTATCCCTCGATTTGGGGATTGATTTGGGAACAGCCAACACCCTTGTTAATGTGCGCGGAAAAGGGATCGTCATCAATGAACCTTCCTGGGTGGCCATTGACCGCCGCACGCGCGAACCGCAAAAAATTGGCGTGGCCGCCAAAGCCATGGTTGGCAGAGCGCCGGCCAACATGGTGACTTTGCGCCCGCTGCGCGATGGCGTGATCTCGGAATATGACATTACCCAGGCGATGTTGGAATATTTCATCACCAAAGCACACGAAAACAGCGTCGTTATTTTTCCACACAGCCGGGTCGTTATCGGCATCCCCTCGGGTGCCACGGAAGTGGAAAAGCGGGCGGTTTATGATGCTGCCATGTCTGCCGGTGCGCGCGAGTGTTACATGATCCAGGAACCGGCTGCGGCTGCAATTGGCGCCGGACTGCCCATCAATGAAAGCTCTGGAATGATGATCGTCGATATCGGTGGCGGAACCACTGAAGTTGCCGTTATTTCGATGGGCGGAATAGTCATCACCCGCTCGCTGCGCGTGGCTGGCGATGAATTTGACCAAGACATCATTGAATACCTGCGCAGCAAATACAATCTGTTTATCGGCGAACAAATGGCTGAAAAAGTCAAAATTGCCATTGGTTCCGCCTACCCACTCAAAGAAGAAAAAGTTGTTGACGTGCGCGGCCGCAATTTGATCACGGGTCTGCCTGAATCAATTGAAGTCTCGTCCATCGAAGTCCGCGAAGCATTGTCATCTTCCGTTCAGGTGGTGGTAGACACCATCAAGGATGCGCTTGATGAGTGCCCGCCGGAGATTTTATCCGACCTGATGGATAACGGGATCTGCCTGGCCGGTGGCAGTTCGCAATTGCTGGGGTTGACGGATCGGCTGGCGAATGAAATCCGGGTGCGGGTCTGGCTGGCTGAGGACCCAATGACCTGCGTCGCGCGCGGCTGTGGTTTGGTCTTTGACGACATGGATGCGTACGAAGGTTTCTTTGTGGGGGTTGACCGCGATCCGTATCAGACCAGTGCCGGGTAGAAGATACCATTCCTGGCCAGATTTTCTCTGGCCGGTTTATCATCATGCGTAACCTGTTTACATCAAAAAATATCCGAAATGTTGTCATTGGCCTGGTCGCAGCTGGCCTGGTTTTTCTGGCAGTTTCTGGATATCTGACCCCGATTTTCAGCTTTTCGCTCAGTCCGGTCATCTCAGGCCAAAGCTGGCTGGCCCAGCGTTACCTGGCCGTACGCGACTTTCTCACTTCACCGCGCGAGATGGCCACCTTGCGGCAGGAAAATCAGGAGCTGCGTGACGAAGTTTCTCAGCTTCAGGGCGAGATTGTTGCGTTGCAGGAAAACCTGAGCCAGGCTCAAATCCTGTATACACTGTTGGACTTCGCCCGCAGCAACCCGGAGCATGAGTATGTGGCTGCCACGGTTATTGGGCGTGATATCAGCCCCTATATGCAGTACATGATTATTGACAAAGGCTCCAATGACGGAATTCAATATGGCATGCCGGTCGTGACTCAGCAAGGCCTGGTTGGAAGAATCGACGCAGTAATCGCCAATGCAGCCCGGATCCGGCTGATCAGTGATGCCAATTCTTATGTAAACGTTCGGCTGCAGAATGCCGATGTTGAAGCCCAAATTCATGGGTCCATTACCGGCGAAATTGTGCTCGATATGGTGCCGCAATCGGCGAATGTTTCCGTTGGTGAAGTTTTGCTGACTTCCGGCTTGGGGGGGACTTACCCCCCGAACATTTTCGTCGGACAGGTCATCACCATGCAGTCCAAACAAAACACACTTTTTCAAAACGGTTCGGTGCAGGCCATGGTTGATTTTTCAAGCGTTAACGCGGTGTTGGTGATTACCAATTTTGATGTGGTGGATATCACACCGCTGGTTCCTTAAAAAGGCAGAGCCATGCTTTCTTATTTGATTAGCAGCCTGGGGTTCCTTGGTGCGATTATGCTTCAGTTTGGAGTCATCTCGCGCACAGCCCTGCTTTCAGGGTTTGGCGATCTGGTGCTGCTATTTGTGGCAGCCTGGAGTCTGCATCAAAATAGCAAACATTTCTGGGTTCTGGTGGCCGTATTTGGTGCCCTGGTCGGGTTTATATCGGCCGTTCCAGCCTTTATCTTCGTGATTGTCTACCTTTTAGTCTATCTGGGTGCGACAGCCATCCGCCTGCGGGTCTGGCAGTCGCCACTGCTGGGAATGTTCTTGTTGACCTTTGTGGGCACGCTGCTTGAACACGTTCTTCTCGCTCTGGTCTCGCTTTTTTCTGGTGCTTCGTTTTCCCTGCAGCTTGCCTTTAACGAAATATTGCTCCCGAGTGTCCTGATCAACATGCTGCTGGCAATACCGGTTCACGCATTGGTACAGGAGATCACCCGCTCAATCTATCCTCAAGGATATGAAGTATGAATAACAACCATTATGAAAAACCCACGATTGACCTGGCCCGTTTTAAATGGGTCTTCGTCCTGGTGGGGCTCATTTTTGCTTACTATATTTTTCAGCTCTTCAGCTACCAGATCATCAACGGTCAGTCTTACCAGGCCCAGGCAGAAGATAATCGCACGCTAGTCATCAGCGATCCAACCCAACGCGGCATCATTTATGACCGCAACGGGGTGGTATTGGCGCGCAACCTGCCATCCTACAACATCACAATAACACCGGCAAATCTGCCCGATTCGGACGGCAAAACGCGCGAAATCTTCTCCCAACTGAGCCAGCTGATTGATGTGCCGCTCAGTAACGGCGTCGTTAATGAAGAAACCGCTGCCAGCTTCAGCCCTTGTGCCACCGACTTTGGGATTGAGCAGATTGTAGAGATCGCCGACACCAACTGGCCCTACCAGGCCACGCGCGTGAAATGCAATGTCAGCAAAGACATTGCCATGGTGGTCTCAGAGAAGGGGGCAGATTGGCCTGGAATTGGCGTCGAAATTGAATCGATAAGAGAATACCCAACTGGCAAAGATACTGCCGAAATTATCGGCTTTTTAGGCCCTGTGCCGGAAGTTTTGGTCGATTACTATACGGATCTGGGCTTCGTCTCGGGCCGTGACAAAGTCGGTTATGCGGGCGTCGAGAATTCCATGCAGGATATTTTGGGGGGTACCAATGGGCGGCGGGTGGTTGAAGTCAACGTCGGCGGAGAAGTTATCCGCAACCTGGAAGAACCGGTTGAACCCGTCCCCGGCCAGGATGTCTACCTCACCATTGACTCTCGGCTGCAGACTGCTGCCCGCGAAGCGCTGATTTATAACCTGGACTTTTGGAATGCCTGGCTGGGCAAGGTGATCAGCTCCAGCGGGGTTGTCGTGGCGATGGATGCCAAAACTGGGGAAATATTGGCGCTGGTTTCATACCCCAATTATGAAAACAATCGCATGTCAAGCTACATCCCAGGCTACTATTATGAACAGCTAAGCGTGGACGAAGCCAAGCCGTTGGTAAACAAAGCGATTTCAGCGGAATTGCCCCCTGGTTCTGTCTACAAATTGGTTTCAGCTCTGGGTGTTCTTAATGAAGGGGTCGTCACCCCGGAACAAACCGTGGATGACCCCGGCGTGATTACGCTCAAAGAAAAGATTTTGGAAAGCGATATTGGCTATGACCGCAACTATTATTGCTGGGACGAGCGCGGTCATGGCCCAGTCGATTTTCTGCACGGGATTGCTTATTCCTGTAATGTTTACTGGTATAAAGTGGGCGGCGGCTACCCGGGGGAAGTTGAAAACGGCGGACTCGGCATTTGGCGGATGAGTACTTACGCCCGCGCACTGGGATATGGCGAAGTTACCGGTATTGAATTGCCAGGTGAAGTCGATGGCCTGGTGCCCGACCCAACCTACAAACGCTTAAATTTGGGCGAAAACTGGGCCACCGGAGATACCTACCTGGCCGCCGTGGGGCAGGGCTATGTTCTGGCGACACCGGTGCAGGTAATGAACTCCATCGCGACCATCGCCAATGGCGGTGAACATATGCAGTTGGGGTTGATCAGTAAGGTGGTAGCCGCGGACGGCAGTGTCACTCAGCAGTTTGAACCCAAAGTGTTGTGGGATATCACCAAAGACCCGGTAATCACCGAATACGATGGCAGCGTCCCCACCGGCAACATGAAAACTGTTCAACCCTGGGTCATTGAGCTGGCGAAGCGCGGAATGGAAATGGTGGTGGAAACCGGCGGTACCGCTTATGAGGAGTTTATCGGCGACACGAACAAGGTGGCTGGCAAAACTGGCACCGCAGAATACTGTGATGACTGGGCGAATGCACAGGGCTTATGTGTGCCCGGGAACTGGCCAGCGCATGCCTGGTTTGTGGGCTACGCCCCTTACGACGATCCTGAAATTGTGGTAGTGGCTTTTGCTTACAATGGCAAGGAAGGTGCGTTGTTTTCTGCGCCGATCGTGCGCAAGGTGATCGACACCTATTTTCAGCTCAAGGAAATTGATGCCGCGCTGCAGGTACCAGCCATCGGCGAATAGAATAGAAAGTAGTATGGATGATTTGACGGTAAAAGGACTAAAGGGCGGAGTTTTGATCGGCCTGCCCCCAGTCCCTTGGTATCAACAGAGGGACCTGATTATTTCGCGCATCCAAACGCAGGAAAGATTTTTCAAAGGCGGAAGGATCGCGTTGGACGTCGGCGCGACTGATTGGAACGAAGAACAGCTAGTCGGGTTGCTTCGCCTGCTCTCGGATGAGGGTGTCTGCCTGTGGGCGGTTCTGAGCACCTCATCAATGACGCAAACCGCAGCACAATCTTACGACGTCCCGATCACACTGCTCTCACAAGCCCCAGGCACCACTCAAGATCGCCGACAGCCAGATGCCTCCGGTTGGATTGTACGGGATTTACAGCCTGATGAGAAGCTGGTGCTGGCTGGGGATGTGGTCATCATTGGCAGTGTTCCCGCTGGCTGCGAAGTTTTCGCTGAGGGTTCTTTATTGGTTTGGGGTCATGCTGAAGGGGTGCTCAAAGCAGGCTGCGGTGGCAGCGATAGCGCCTGCCTTTTGATGCTACATTATCAGGGGGCGCGGGTTTTCCTTCAAGGAGAGGAAGTTGCCATCCCACGTAAAACCGCCCGCCAGGCGTCAATGGAAGTGCGCCGCATCAAAGGCAAACCCCAAGTATGTCTGATGAAGACAGAAAAGAAGCTGTGGTCAATATGAATCCACGCGAAGTCTGGAGAAAGTTTGATTTTCCACTGTTCGCCGCGGTGCTTTTCCTCTCCATCTTCGGGGTAGCGCTGATCAACTCAGCCATCGCTGGCAACGAGACTCTGGCAGGTCACCCGCAGCGTCAGGCCACTTTTTTGTTGATCGGTTTGGCTGTGTTGTTTTTGGTAGCTGCTTTCGATTATCACTACTGGACGTCGCTTACCACACCAATTTACGTGGTTACCGTTATCTTTCTCATCTTTGTTTTCGTCAGTGGGCAAGCCAGCTTTGGAGCCCAGCGCTGGTTGGAGGTGGGGCTGGTAGTGGTGCAGCCGGCAGAGCTGGCCAAGATCAGCATCATTTTGGTGCTGGCGCGCTTTTTTTCGAACCATATTACGACGGTTAACCAATGGAAAACCATCTTCCAGAGCCTGCTGCTCACGGGCGGAGTGGTGTTATGGATTTTGTTGCAGCCTAACCTGAGCACTAGCATTGTAATCTTGGTGGTGTGGGCTGCTATGTTATGGATCAGCGGACTGGAAGCTAAAAATATACTGATTGCAGTTGGCTTCGCACTACTATTTCTGCTTATTTCTTATGCACTCGATTTTCCCTATCTGGCGGATTATCAGAAGGCGCGTATTACAACTTTTCTTCAGCCTGACGCTGAAGCACGCTATGGCGATACCTACAACGTAGATCAAGCGCTGATCAGCATCGGCTCAGGTGGCTGGCTGGGCAAAGGCTATGGGCAGGGCTCGCAGGTGCAGCTGCGTTTTCTCAAAATCCGGCATAATGATTTCATCTTCTCGGTGTTGGCGCATGAATTTGGGTTTGTCGGAACTGTGCTGGTCTTAGCCCTCCTGATTTTTGTCATTGTGCGCTGTTTCATTGTCGCCCGCAATGCGCCCGATGCCTATGGCGCATTAATCGCATACGGATTTGGCGTTCTGATTGGTTTTCAGACCATCGTGAATGTCGGCGTCAATCTGCGCGTGCTGCCAGTCACGGGTTTGACACTGCCGTTTATCAGCTACGGTGGCAGCTCGTTGGTTTCGATGCTGATGGGGATCGGCTTTGTTGAAAATATCCGCATGAGAAGTGAAAAGAAAGAACCAGCTTATTGAGGCCTGACCAAAACTACCTTGGCCAAAACTGCCCTTGTTCCTTATGCTGATTGCTGGTAAAATATTGCCTCGGTTCAGTGGGGGTTCGTCTAATGGCAGGACAGCAGACTCTGAATCTGTATGTAGAGGTTCGACTCCTCTACCCCCAGCAAAAGAATACCCATCGTGGGTATTCTTTTTTTAACGGTAACAGGCATGGTTTTCATCTGAGCCTCAGGTCGGTATAATTGCTGCATGGCAAATGAGATACAAACGCTTCCTCAAGAGAGACAGCCAAGATATTCCCCGGTCTATATGAACCTGACGGTTTTTAATGCGGGCTTCGCTACCATGGCCGTCGAGTTTGGCGCTTCCCGCCTTTTGGGAAATGTATTCGGGACTAGCAACCTGGTTTGGGCAGTGATCATTGGGCTGATTTTGGTCTACCTGACACTTGGCAACTGGCTGGGGGGCAAGCTGGCAGACCGCCGGCCTGACCACCTCACATTTTTCACGGTCATCGCTTTGGCTGGTTTTTTTGTGGCCCTCGTACCGCTAATTTCCCGGCCACTGCTCAGCAGTGCCGCAGACGCTTTCGATACACTCAACTTACCCCTGTTGGCGGGCTCTTTTCTTACGGTTCTGATCCTTTTTAGCTTGCCAGTCACCATCCTAGGCATGGTGATGCCGTTTGCCCTGAAGCTGATGATTGCCGATACCGCCGTCACCGGCAAAATTTCCGGGCGAGTCTCAGCGATTTCAACTTTGGGCTCCTTCTTGGGGACGTTTTTGACGGTCCTCCTGATGATACCGACCGCTGGAACGTATCGCACTTTTTTGATCATCAGCTTGATCCTGCTTCTTACTGCGCTTCCGGGATTGCTGCTGAGCAAATCCATCTGGCGGAGCGCTGTGGCAGGCCTGGGGGCAGCCGCCGTCCTCTTGTTGGCTATACTTGGCCCATCCAAAGCCATTAAAGCCAGCGCCGGGCAGATTTACGAAACTGAATCAGCTTATAACTACATACAGGTGCTGGAACTGCAGGGGTTTCGCTTTCTGCGCCTGAATGAAGGCCAGGGCGTCCACTCCATTTACCACCCTACGCAAACTTTTTATGCAGGGCCATGGTCTCAGTTTTTGGTAGGTCCGCTTTTCAATCCTGCCCAGGAAGGGCTTCCGCAAGTCGAGCGGATCGCCATCTTGGGCCTGGCAGCCGGCACTACCGCCCGCCAGGCTGCCAGCGTGTATCCCGAAGCCAGAGTTGAAGGCTTCGAGCTTGACCCTAAAATTATTGTGGTGGGTCAAGAATACTTTGGAATGAACCTGCCAGAGCTGACGGTACACGTTGAAGATGCCCGTTGGGGTTTGACCCATAGCCCAGAGTCCTTTGATTTGGTCGCCATCGACGCTTATCAGGTGCCTTACATTCCTGCCCATTTGGTGACCGTTGAATTTTTCGAGGAAGTCAGCCGGCATCTGACGGCTCAAGGCGTGGTGGCGGTCAACGTGGGCAGGGCACCGGGCGACCGCACACTGGTAGATTCGATTGCGACAACGCTGCTGCAGGTGTTTCCCAATGTCTTTTTGATGGATCTGCCAGATTCATTTAATTCGGTCCTTTTTGCCTGCAAAGACCCGCATGCCAGCTGGGAAAATTTCGCAGCAGCCCGCAGCCTGATTTCAGTTCAAGACCCGGGCAGCCTGCTGGACTATGCCAGTGCATTGACGCTGCAAGGGAAGTCGCAGGTCACCACCCCCGGCCGGATTTTTACCGACGATTTGGCGCCAATTGAAGCCATGACCAACCGTTTGGTTCTCAATCTTATATTTCAACAGGAAGTTGAGGCTCTCCCATGAAAGAAAATCGTTTTCCCAGCTTTCTTCTGGTTCTGTTCAGTCTGCTCATCCCATTTGCGATTCTGATGGGCGGCGTGCGGGCGATCATGACACCCGCCTTTCCGGCAGGAGAATACCGGCGAGCTGCGTTTCCGCCAGACCCCTACGGCTTTAGCACTGCGGAGCGCGAAAAATGGGCCGGTTATGCCGTTCGCTACCTGACCAACAGTGAAGACATCAGTTATCTTGCCGACTTGCAAGACTTGCACGGCAGCCCAATCTTCAACGAGCGTGAACTAGACCATATGGTGGACGTGAAGCGGGTCGTGCGCATGGCATCGTTCGCCTGGTATGCAGTATTGGTTATTTCAGCCGGCATCGTCATTGCAGCCCTGGCGCTGGGCGCGTCGGAAGGGCTGCGTAAAGCCCTGAACCGTGGCGGCTGGCTGACAATTGGGCTAATGGCTGGTGTGCTGATCTTCTTGGCGGTAAATTTCAATTCTCTCTTTGAACAGTTTCACCGTCTTTTCTTTGAAAGTGGCACTTGGTTGTTTTATGCCAACGATACCCTCATCCGGCTGTTCCCAATGGAATTCTGGCGAGATGCGTTCCTTTTGGTCTTATCCTTTACTTTGGTGGTGGCCGTCATTATCGTGAGCTTGACGCGCAAGCGCAAGAAACTCTCACCCGCTTTGCCAATTTCAGAGCACACACCTGGCTCCTGATTGTTCGGCTTGTCGGGTTAACAAAAAAGAGGCCGCGCACAG
>AMWB02037537.1_pt1 | contig 17893 bp, 17 predicted proteins | sample 200311 | NCBI WGS metagenome assembly AMWB02 (sample SAMN02737377, study PRJNA173069) | bioreactor metagenome | biome: anode biofilm in microbial fuel cells | place: USA: California | collected 2010-12-16 | reverse complement strand
TTCAATCCACGCACCCACGCGGGGTGCGACTCCTCTTCAAGTTCTATCCTGCTCTTTTTCTCATGTTTCAATCCACGCACCCACGCGGGGTGCGACCGGAACCGGCGAGAGCCTCCGCAGCGCATTTATGTTTCAATCCACGCACCCACGCGGGGTGCGACAATATCGGGGCAAATCCTCTCTTCAAGTCCAACGTTTCAATCCACGCACCCACGCGGGGTGCGACCCGACTCCACAAGCTATGGCTTTGCGGCGTTGTGTGTTTCAATCCACGCACCCACGCGGGGTGCGACAAAGGTACAGAAGAGGGAGGCGACAGAGTAAAACGTTTCAATCCACGCACCCACGCGGGGTGCGACCCAAAAGATTCCCTGTAAAAGTTCTAACCTATGGGTTTCAATCCACGCACCCACGCGGGGTGCGACCCATTGATCGCCACCCGCTACGGGCAGATGTCGAAGTTTCAATCCACGCACCCACGCGGGGTGCGACTTGCCGGAGCTTACTGACGGCGTTATCCTGATTAACGTTTCAATCCACGCACCCACGCGGGGTGCGACGATTTCTTTTTGTCTGAAAGGGAGTAAGCCAAAGTTTCAATCCACGCACCCACGCGGGGTGCGACTTTTGGGGAAGATACCGGAGATTATGATGTGAGAGTTTCAATCCACGCACCCACGCGGGGTGCGACATCCAGCCGTATGCTTCACCTCGTTTCCGGCGTGTTTCAATCCACGCACCCACGCGGGGTGCGACTGTTTAACTTTATCAATGGCAAGTGGCGAGTTACGTTTCAATCCACGCACCCACGCGGGGTGCGACCGTTTCCAGCTATGGTGAATTCAGGCCGGATCAAGTTTCAATCCACGCACCCACGCGGGGTGCGACCGTGCTGTGGTGGCAGCATTTAGTATTAATAAAGTTTCAATCCACGCACCCACGCGGGGTGCGACGAAATAGGTAATTATTCACAAACAGATTTAAAGTTTCAATCCACGCACCCACGCGGGGTGCGACTATTGCACTCAAATATGTAATATATGAGTTATGAGTTTCAATCCACGCACCCACGCGGGGTGCGACAATGCAATGTTTTAATCCTACGGGCGTTTGATTGTTTCAATCCACGCACCCACGCGGGGTGCGACTTCTCCAGAAAACTTCCTTCATTCGCCTCTTCTGTTTCAATCCACGCACCCACGCGGGGTGCGACGCTGAGGAACATCGGCCTCACAATGTACCAGTCTGTTTCAATCCACGCACCCACGCGGGGTGCGACCTGTCCTGATAACAAACCTTCCTGTTCACAGCCATGTTTCAATCCACGCACCCACGCGGGGTGCGACGAAATAATTGAGGATAATAACCCCCCGAACAAAGTTTCAATCCACGCACCCACGCGGGGTGCGACTCTATCTATAATATATAACTATATTTCAATTACTTACAACCACATTTCCGCGAACTTGTCTCTAACTCAGGTAATCAGATGCAAGACTTCTGCTGCTTAATCATAATCAGAACTTCAGCATTTCAAAGAACGCGATCCTCCCAGACTTTAAATGATAACATAAGGTTCGCAAATTAAAAATCATATTATCAATGAGTCTTCCTCAGGATTATATGTTTCCTTTATACCAAGATGTTCTACTTTTCTCTCCCAGTTATTACCCAAATGATAAAACCTCAGGCTGTCTTTGGTCTTATCTATTATGAATTCAAGTCTGTGTTTTAATTCCACAAATTGAGCCGGTTCAACAACACATTCAAAAACCGAGTTCTGGACTCTCTGTCCGAAATTCACACATTGTTTTGACACCAGACGCAACCGCTTTTTACCTTTTGCAGTAATAGTCTCAACATCATAAGTAACAAGAATCATCATCTCTTATTTCATTAGAAAAACCGGGTAACTATCTATATCTCCCCTGATATACCTCGCTAAAAGAAGGGCCTGAATATATGGCAATAATCCAACCTGAACAGTCTCCTGCAAATAGGGATGCGTTATCTCTTCCTGCTTCCTCCTCTGCCAGGAAGAGATTACTTCTCTCCTGGTATCATCATCCATAATAACCCCTGATTCTTCTCGTTCTTTAAACCCTGATCTGTTAAGCTGCTTTCTGTTTATTAATGACAGGACAAGTCGATCACCCAAATATGGCCTGAATTCTTCCATCAGATCAAGTGCGAGACTTGCCCTGCCAGGCCTGTCGGTATGTAAAAATCCAACGCATGGATCAAGACCTACACTTTCAAGAGCGGACTGTACTTCATGCGATAACAGTGTATATACAAAACTCAATAGTGCATTTACTTTATCCTTAGGTGGACGCCTGGTTCTCCCTTTAAATACGAAGTCATTTTTTTGCGAGATAATCAGGTTATCAAATACAGAAAAATATGCGTTTGCTGCATCTCCTTCAATGCCACGAAGCAAGTTTATCTCCTTTGCTTTAAGAGCTTGGTTTTGGCGAATCCCAAGAATCCTTGATGCCTCTGTCAAAGAACTAACAATAGAATCAGTACCATGATCCCTGATTGCTCTTTGCACTACATTTCTGCAATTGGCAATCTTCCCTGCAACAATTACTCTGCTGATTTCCAGAGAACTCTCCAAATCGTCGGCTATACGGTATTGCTTTCTTCTAAGAAGCACATTTCCACTTACAGGTCCTGATACCCTTCCCCAGAATCGGCCATGCTCTGTAAGAAAGCTGACTCCGACATTACGCTCAGCGCATAGTCCCATTAAGGCGGGGCTTGCACCCATATAACCAAAACATACAATACCTTCGATATTATGTATTGGTATCCGGAATTTTTCAGTTTCGTCTACCCTTACAACTACATTCTCCCCATCTCTTGACAGATATGAGTCAGGTGAAGTGATATAGAGTGTATTCAGAAGCTTACGCATTTTAAGATCAATAAGTAGTGATATCCAACAAATTTGACTTCAAATAGTCACTCGCTGAGATCCTTTTCCCCATTGAACGGGGGAGACATATATCTTTAAGTGAGCAAGCCTTGCAATGAGGCTGATAATCAGCTTGTGGCGTAATCGCTGTCTCAAATATCTCATGCATTCTTCTGGCATAAAATATAACCAGTTCTCTTAGTTCTGAATCAAACTGAACATTATAACGGTGATGGGTTGTGCCATAGTACAGGAATCCAAAACAAATGTTAATTCTATACATTTCTTCAAGGCACATCGCCTGAGCGCAGAGTTGAACTTCATCGCGTTCGTCTGGCTTTGGTTTACCTCTTTTATATTCAACCGGAACAAATTTCCACCTTCCTGGTTTATCTTTGATCAGAATTGAGTCCGTATCATCATTAGTTGACGAGATTAGCTCAACCACATCAGCACGTCCATACAGGCCTAAACTATATGAGGTCAAGGCGAGAGCCCTCCATGTTATGACATCTCCTTTCACATTATCCTGAAAAGGATCATCAGAGCGTTCATGCAAATGCTGACCCTCAACAGTCAGGGCATTCTCCTCCCACTGTTGTTCAACATGAATTAAAGACCATTGTCTTTCACAGAATGCAATATGTTGTATTCCTGAAAGCATTAACAAATCTTCTTCAGAGTATATTTTCATGAACCTACCATAATTAATATAATCTCAGCTTACGTGGTTTTTAATCCCTACAGTCAATTCAATGACTAATGTTCAATGAAGACCTGTTCTCACTCACTTCTATACTCTTTTTTAATGGGTATCAGCAGGTCAACCATTGACATTTTTTACTGACAGAAACTAAAGCATTTCTATTAGCTCCACTTCTTGAGGAAGTGATTCCTTGCTGATTGCAATTGTGTAATCATTAAAAGAGCGTGCAGGAATCATTTTATCTTTCCTCTCAATCTTTATGCTATCAAAAAGCTGATATGCATGCGCATTCCCAATTGCAGATGAATGCCTGAATACGATAAGCTTTCGTGTGCTCATCATCCCTCTTGCGGCTGAATGATCATGGTCAAACATGAACTTTAAGGCATTCCAGAAAAGGTCCAGATCCTCTTGGTTAAATCCGGTTTGAGCAGCAAGACTTGCCGATATAAACCCCTTTGAACAATAGAGTCCATACGGGACTGTATACTTTCTTCCCATTGTCCGGTTGTCTCCACCTTGTTTTTCCGCCTCGTTTTCAGTAGCTACCGCCATCCTGGTTATGCTATGCTCCAGAGCAACAATTGGATCGACTGACCGGCCAAAGGTCAATTGCACTGGTCCTCTAACCTGGCCAGCATTTTGTCCTGTACGTAATACCGCACCGAATGTCCGGATATCATAATAATTCGCACACATCCAAATCCTCGCAGCTTCAGATTTCTCTCCGGTCTTTTCTCTGGTTTTTACCTCATCCTGTTCGAATGATTCATCAATTAGTTTATTAAGTATTGCCCTTTCCTTAATAAATATATCAAATGGTTTCTTCGATTCTTTTACCAACTGCACATAATTGCGTACTTTTCGCTTCAGACATACATCTGTTACAAGACCCATGCCTGTTTCTGCATCAACACGCGGCAGATTACCGGCATCGGGGTCTCCGTTTGGATTGCCATCTGTTACATCAAATAAGATAACAAAATCGTACCTGTTTTTAATTATTTCTGACATTGTCTTGCCTCCTTTTATTAATTGCTTTTTTCCTTTTTAGTGAATAAGTCCTGTCTTTGATGGTAATAGCCAATTGCAAAACGGCTCTGATCATCAAGTGATAAATGTGCCGGAAGCCCATTGCTGCTAATTCCGGCCATAATATCCTGAATCAATTTTTCACAGTAGATCTTTTTGCCACCGTCCATTTTTGAAAGATGGTGGTTAGATAAGTTCAACAATCTTCCAAATACAGTAATGGGTGTACTTGATGCTGCACCATAATATCGGTCTTTAATGGTTGCATTAATGCCGGGCTGAGCATCCTCCTGGATTTTTTCCAGAACCGCAAACAGACGACCGCAGAGGTAGCCCTGATTCTTGTTTTCGAGATCGATTGCCATTGTTATTTTTCTTTCATATAAGTTATTGTTAATCATTCGATTTAAATACGCTTTTAGTATTGCTGCACGGATTCTGTTAATATTTTGATCTGCTCTGATACGCCGTATGCACTGCTGTTGCAGTGTTGCCGGGTAAGGTGTCCCGTCCAGAATGCTCTCCATAACTTTTCCTGCCAGATTCGGAGGAATATTTTCTAATTTATGTTCAAATGCCAAATTGGACAGCAGATAAAAAAGAGAAAAGTATTCCTTTTCATCTTTGATCCCACGAATGATTTCCAGGTCGGAAAAATGTTGAGCGATATGAGTTGCAAAATCTTCCACTCTTCCTGTTTTCCAAAACCGAACTACAATTCTTGCAGCATTTGGGGCCAACCCTAAAACATAAAAGGGAGTATCGCAATCTGTATTCAGCCTTCCGGTATGAATTGAATCAAATAGAGCCTTAACTTCTCTTATGTTCCTGTCAGGATCATCCTTCTCTGATATGCTGAAGAAAAACGGAAACTGGTCTTCGAAATCTACCTCCTTTTGAGCCCAAAAAATTACTGTAGTATCACCAATCTTAAATTTGTTTCTTGAATCTTTGGCCAATAACACGTTAAGAGCCGTAGTGTATGCATCCTCAACCCTTTGAGATACAGGAGCATTCAACCCTTGTTCTTTATAGTATGAATCATAACCAGAGTTCTTTTGGAATCCCACTAATTTCCCTCCGCTTTTTCCGCCTGGGACAGGAGTTGCAGCATGAAGAACCGAGATAGTTGATTTCTCTCCTGTTACCAGGCATACCCCACTTTTATCAACGTTCTGGTCCGACTCTTCAATTGCAGCTTCACTTCCAACCTCATGAGAGAGGTCGGGATGTTCAGCAACAATAAGTTCATTTCCTGCAATGCGGAATGAAAGATTACATCCCGGAATTTTATAGCAATCCGGCCAGGATTCATGATTCAATACCTTCTGAACCTCATCTTTCAGTTCATAGAATAAGCAGACAGCCCGGAATTCAGAGTTTTCATGGTACTTTTCAGATAGCTTCTTTACTTGAGCCATAAAAGTACTATTTTGATTTTCAGCATCTAGCAGAGCCTTACTGCTCTCATTCTTAGACTGCCCCAGAACAAAGCCCCAATGATCCCAGAATATGTTGGCAATCTTCCACCCATTTACACCTGTTCTGCTCTTCGTCTTAATAACCAGAAATGTTTTAGCACGCCTTTTTGAGCCCTCGCCTGTGCGGGTATCCTCAAGGTTAACGAAATGTCCTTCCTTATCAATAACTATAATAAAGGGTATTTCCTTCCTCTCGAAGCCTCGTGGCGCGATACCAGAATCAGTATCCTCCGCTTTCCTCTGGTAATAATCGTATAGCGCATTTAATATCATCGCCTTATCTCCTCACTATCAATTGATGGAACATAGACTACTCCATTGTTAAGTTGTGCTCTGAAAAACATCGCTTTAGGATCTGTTATATCTGAGAAATCCATGTCATATAACATGAAACCCAGATCACGTGTCTCATTAATTGGTTTATGCACTACCAAAGTGTCGTCTTCAATAAGCTTATAGTAACAGGTGAACTCCCGACACCCAAGGTATGGTTGATTGAAGCATTGGCCTTTTCTGGCTCTACGCTTGAATATCGCATTGTATTTACCTGGATTTTCATTGTCATGTAGACTATCTGCTACTGTAAGTGTAGTTCTATTACCTTCCTGATTTAACTTACGGTTCCTGATAGGGATAAAAACCATTTCAGCGTGTAAACGATAGGCTACATCACGAAGAAAGAGGCCTGCTCTCTGCTGCCTGTCTTCCTCAATGAATATCTGCCCTGACCTTGGACTGACAAGCCTGCCAACTTCGTTACGCCTCACGGAAATCCAACGTATGGGTTTTAATACTTCTATTTTATTAATTCGCCATTGAATAGCTGGTTTCCAAAATATTGCTTCAAAAATTGCTCTTGCTGCAGACGGGGTTATTACGTCATAACTTACCCTCTCAACCTTTAATTCAGGTCTGGTAAAACATGCATAGTCTCCCCAGACTTCGATACAGAATAAGGGATCTGTGTACTCCATAACGGATTATTTAAATAATATTAATTTCCTCTAACCACTTACCATTCAGCTGCAAACCGGAATGCTGATTATACAATTGTTGATAATTCTGTATCCAACAACCGTATAACTCAATTATCAAGCCGGCATCTCGTATTTCGTTAAAGTCTCGCTCATTAACAGATACAGCATACCGTTGTAACTTTCTCATAAGCCAGGGTTCAGGTCCTTTACGCTTGAAGAGTTCAATTAATTCGTTACCCCCTTTGTATCCTACGAGTATAGTTTTGGAGTTTTTATCATCAATTAAGCGGAATTCCCTTGAAGCAGTGGCAAATTGAAATTTCATTCTTACTGCATCTTTTATTAGCAAGCCTTCAATATCGGGCTTATCAAAACTATCGATTTTGCTGTAAAACAACCTGAAATAATCAAAAAAAGCCTCCGGATCAAGCAATGATTTCTTTTCCCTGGTAACAACCAGTTCCTTGAAAGTGTCAGCGCCCTTCCGCATCAATCCGATCGGGGTTCCACCCGGAGGTACAAATAACTTAACCAGTCCCAGCTTACTGATCTTGTTAAGTTTCCCCTCACGATTACATCTGCCGCTGCTTTGTACAATAGAATCTAACCCTGCAATAGCACGATAAACGACTGGGAAGTCAATGTCAACCCCGGCTTCAATTAATTGAGTGCTTATAACCCTGATCGGCTTCTCTTCCCTTAGCCTATTCTTTATCAATTCAATTGATTCCAATATATGAGCACTACACATCAGACGGGAGAGGTGGATTGTATCCTCAGGCATATGATCAGACAACTCGCGACATTGTTTTCTGGTGTTCACGATACAAAGGACCTGATCATATCTCATCAGTTCTTCCGCTAATAAATGCCATTCAGTAATCTCATTAAAATTCCGGGGGATTTCTATTTCTACCCGCTTAAAATTCTCAACCAGACTTTCCGGGTCATTAACGATTTCACGAACTAAAGCCTTTTCAAGTCCTGTAAATGCATTTTGTCCGTTACCCCCGACTTTCCCGGCAAAAGCAGGTTGGGTAGCTGTGGAAAACAGAATTGAAGCACTAAAGTCTTCAACAAGGCCTTTCAAGACTCTTATTACCGGTTTCAAAAATTCCGGAGGCAACATCTGTGCCTCGTCCAAAATAATAATGCTATTAACTATATTATGCAACTTTCTGCAATCAACTGTGCGGTTAGAGTAAAGTGATTCAAATAATTGAACATTGGTTGTTAGAATAATGGGAGCATCCCAGTTCTCCGTAGCAAGTTTGCGCTCTTGAGATTCTATGCTCTCATCGATATTGCTGTGATGTTCAACAACGTTTTTCTCCCCGAAGATTGCCCGGAATATTGTTGCTGTTTGAATAATTATACTCGTATATGGAATTGCATAGATAATTCTCATTTTATTATAGCGCAATGCATGTGTTAAGGCCCAAGCCATTGATGAAAGTGTTTTACCGCCTCCTGTCGGTACTGTCATTGAAAAAAAGCCGGGCTCCAAATTTCCGGACTGTATGCTTTGATCTAAGATCTCCTTCCGGAGGTTATTCACATGGTTGTGAGAAGAATGCGCCAACATACTATCCATGTGCTTATCAAATTGCTTCTTCAGCTCTGCTATTGAATCATACCTGTTTCTTAGACTAGAATACTCCGGGTTCATAAACCTTTCAGTATCCAGGAAGTCAGCATCCACCAAACATGAGAAGAGCATCCTGATCCATAAACTTATAGCATCAGGGTGCATTTTCTTTCCGCAAGGATGGTTAAGAGTTCCTTTAATAAGCTTTTCACCAGGAATTTTCGATCTTATCTTCTCAAGGCACTCCTTCTTTCTCAGTCTCTCAGTTAGGTCTCCACTAATCCCCCGGTCAGGCAACATATTATGTAACCCGGCATGATGCCCAGCTATGCAATAAGCAATAGGTAAGAATTGAATAGGATATAATTCTTTTGCAAGGATTGCTGCTGCAGATGAATGATCTGATTTGCCTAACCTTTCACCTTCCTCAAAGCCAGAATTGATCCTTATATAATTCTGAAATTCATCAGAGTATTTGCCTAAATCATGCCATAACCCAATTAGTCTTCCCCATTCAGGGTTGTTAAACTTTGCGGCAAATCTTTCAGCTAAAAAAGAGGTGCCAGCTAAGTGATCTTCTAATGTCTGTATTCTGAAAGTCTCATCAGGTTCTTTTTTGATGTGTGCAATGTATTCCATAGTCTATTTCATTACACGATACTGGCAATTTTTGCTTAATAGATCATTTAGTCATTAAATTTCACTCCAAAATCATTATCCTTATCCTGATTTAAATCAGAACAAAGTCTTTTCTCCGCCACAAAACTCCTCTGCTACTACAGTATTCCGGATCATGAACATGAAACCGGTTGCGACTGACAACCTGTTCACACCGGATAAGACTTTAAAATTAAACCATTTTTTTAACTCAAACACAATCTGCTCTTATATTCTTTAAGAATTATTGGGATCAAACTGTAACAAATCCTTAACCCTCAGTCAATCTTTTTGCATTAGTCCTTCTGAATTCATCTGAGATGAGAAACTACCGCAAACAGACCACTCCATGATACATGGCAAACCATATAGCCATGATAATAAACACCATTCTACGTAATAGAAACGCTGATTGGTTGTTTTCATTCACGTACCATTAATCAGCATCTGTAATGAAATCGCTCTGCCTGTTTAAAACATCTCTCCTTATTCTCGTCCTCTTAATCCGTCCTTGCGGCAGTCACCAGTTACAGGATACCACAAGCAACAAAGGAGTACCCTGCGTCGGGCTCACCAAAACACTCTCCTACCCGTTTATCTCCAGGTCGTGTACATATTTGTTGTTGTCCGCAAGGAACAACTCAAGCGTGATTGAAAATGGCTTCCTGATGACAATGATCTTCTGATAAGGACTTAACTTGTCCTCATTCTTTGCAGTGCAGTAATAGTACCTGCATACACCGTCAAACCTGTCCTCCTTTTCCTCAACAAGGTACACATTCAGTACCAGTGGCTCAGTGTTGCCGTTCAGGTAATTGGAGATCGTGATCTCCCTGTCACTGATTACAATTGACCTGGCAGTCCTGTCTATCTCAAATCCGCCTCTCCTGATTGTCGCAGAATTGCTTTTGAATGTCTGAGCAAAGATGTTGATGCCAATCAGCTGGATAATCAGAATCAATAATGCTCTTTTCATGATTGACAAAGTTCAGTTTTCCGATAAAATATTCCTGACGAAAATCGAAATCGTATACTTGTGATCCTTTATACGGAGATCCCTGATTTTTGTTCGATTCAACCCTGGTTAATGCTATTTCAGGTCATAATCCGGTATTTATTATCAGTGATTTGTAAATCAGGCCCTTTTGTGATGTATCTTTGCCCTATGCAAAATGAATTAACTTACAACATCCGTGTTCCTGAACCCAGAGAGGATAACGTTAAAGCTATGGCTAAACGCAGGGAAGAGTATTCACTTCAGAGGGATAGCCGTGCGAAGGAAGACAATGAAGCCATTGCCCGGAGACTGAAAAAGGAAAAGGCGTAGTCACTGATTAAGCTGCTGACAAGTCAGGTGTTACCCTGATTATGAAGGGGGCAGACCCGCTAGTGAAAGATGCACAGGGCAAAACAGCCTTCATGTACGCCAAAGATTACAATGTCAAATCTGCGCTGACATCCTGGTCCAAAAAACAAGAGTCAATCCAGAAGTAGCATTTTTAACCTTTCTGCTTATCTGTTGTTCTATCCGTAGAAATATGCCGGATAAACCGGGAATAATCGGTTTATTTGTCCTGGCTTTTCACAGTACATTAATTTCAACAGATATATGGCTTCCAAAATGAAAACAACACTTCTTCTTTTTCTTGCAGCTCTGACGGCGATGGCATTCAAATCCGACAAGCCGGCATATATGCTGTATGATTCCGAAGGCAAAAACGTGAAGTATGAGAAGATGATCGAAATGATCAGCTCCGCCGATGTGGTCTTTTTCGGCGAATTGCATGACAATCCAATATCCCACTGGCTGGAGCTGGAGATCACTGCCGGTCTTCACAGCGTAGCCGGGAACAACCTGATCATCGGGGCTGAGATGTTCGAAGCTGACAACCAGTTGCTTCTCGATGAATACCTGGGGGCAAAATACCAGGCTGACAAGTTCGAGGCAGAGGCAAAGCTCTGGAAGAACTACAAGACAGATTACAAGCCACTGGTAGAGTTTGCCAGGAAAAACGGATTGCCCTTTATCGCAACAAATGTACCCAGGAGGTACGCCTCAATGGTCTCGCGTGGGGGATTCGAGGTCCTCGACAGCCTGACACAAGAGGCAAAAAGATACATGGCACCGTTGCCGGTATCATATGACCCTGAACTGAAATGCTACAAGGATATGTTATCAATGCCGGGGATGGGAGGCAAACCAAACCTGAACTTCCCGAAAGCACAGGCAATAAAGGATGCCACAATGGCTCACTTTATTGCAGTCAACCTGGCTGAAGGAAAGAAATTCATTCATTACAACGGCGCATACCACTCTGACAATTACCAGGGGATAGTCCACTATCTCAGGCTTGACAGGCCCGATGTCAGGGTTGCCACAATCACCACCGTCCTGCAGGATGACATCAGCAATCTCTCTGAAGAGAACAAGGGGGTGGCGGACTTCATAGTGGCTGTACCTCAGGCTATGACCCGCACCTACTGATCATTAGGCAAAAATTCCCGGAGATATGCCGGAGTGTACTACTGAATCAGGTCAGCCACCCCTTCAAGCACAAATGAAGGCCTGTAGGGGAATTTCTCAGCCGACTTAAGCGTTGATATACCTGTCAGAACCAGCAGTGTATCAATTTCAGACTCAATCCCTGCAATTATATCTGTGTCCATCCTGTCGCCTATGATGATTGTCTCATCATTGGAACAGCCAATCTTCTTAAGTGCAATACGCATCATAAGGGGGTTCGGCTTGCCCACAAAATAAGCCTGCCTGCCGGTGGCCAGCTCTATCGGAGAGATCAGGGCCTTGGTAGCCGGTATGATACCATTCTCAACCGGACCGGTAAGATCGGGATTGGTCCCTATCAGCTTGGCCCCCTTGAGCACCAGGTTCACTGCCTGCTCAATCTTCTCGAAGCTGTAGCTCCGGGTGTCACCCACAACCACATAGTCAGGATTATAGTTGTTCATTGTATAGCCTGCATTGTACATGGCGTTAATAAGTCCGGCCTCGCCGATTATATATGCCGTACCCCCGGGTCTCTGTGCAGCAATAAAATGAGCCGTAGCCAGGGCACTTGTATAAAAAACATTCTCCTCAAGGTCAATCCCCAGCCTCGACATCTTCTCCTGAAGCTCTTTTGGGGTTCTTTCACTGGAGTTTGTAAGGAAAAGAAACTTCTTCCCCTCCTTCTTTAGCCACTCCACGAACTCCGGCACACCCGGAAGAAGCTTGTTGCCATGGTAAATAACTCCGTCCATGTCGCTGATAAAAGCCTTCTTGCTCTTTATTCTTTCAATAATCTCTCTGTTTTTCATCATTTTGTAATCTGCCGCAAAATTAACATTTCGCAGTCAGATTGTAAAGAAAGAATCAGGCCATCAGATGAGTTAACCTGTGACATTTTTATTTCGCCCGGCGCAAGCAGGTCACAAGGGTTGCCGGCAGCCGGGCCGCGACTATTTTTAATGCCTGGTGTTGTTGCAGTTTATTTTCAAAAAGAGTAGTTTTGATGCCAAACCACCGCATTTGATACAACTGCGGCAAACTTAACCACAACCACTTCATACCAGAAACAAGATGATTACAGGTGCAGCAGCGGCCCCCATGAGCCGCAAGAATTACATCGTTGGCATGACGGTCATTGCCATTTTCTTTTTCATCTTCGGATTCATCACATGGCTTAACGGTATCCTTATTCCGTTCCTTCGCACCGCCTGTGAGCTTACTGATTTCCAGGCCTATTTTGTGACCACAGCCTTCTATATCTCTTATTTCGTAATGTCGCTGCCATCGTCGGCCGTGCTCAAGAAGACCGGGTTCAAGAATGGTATGTCCATCGGTCTCTGGGTTATGGCCGTGGGAGCGCTCATCTTTATTCCCGCAGCGCTGGCCAGGAGCTTCCCCATCTTTCTGCTCGGTCTCTTCGTACAGGGAACAGGGATGGCTCTTCTTCAGACAGCCTCAAACCCTTATGTGACAATTATCGGTCCGCGTGAGAGCGCCGCAAAACGAATCAGCATGATGGGCATCGCCAACAAGTTTGCAGGAGCCATCGCTCCCATCATCCTCGGAGCCCACATCATGAAGGACTCACACGTTCTTGACAGGCAGCTCGCGGAGGCCGCCGATGCCGTAGTGCGCGCCGGGATACTCGATGAACTGGCCACCCGTGTCATAAATCCTTATATTATCATGGCCGTCATCCTGGTGGCACTGGGACTTCTCCTTCGCCTTGCGCACCTGCCGGAGGTCGATACCGATGCGGAGGAGCCCTCCGTTGGCGACTCCAACGCGAACAAAACAAGCATCTGGCATTTTCCGCATATGATCGTGGGTGCCATCGCACTCTTCTTCTATGTAGGCGTAGAAGTCATCGCCGGAGACACCATCATCCGCTACGGACAGTCGCTCAGCATTGACATGTCCTCTGCCAAGTACTTTACCTCTCTCACAATGCTTGGAATGATCATCGGATATATCTGCGGGATAGCCCTTATTCCCAAGGTCCTTTCACAGGTAAATGCTCTGCGCATCTCCGCAATTCTGGGGCTGATATTCACCCTGGGGGCAGTTCTCACCCCCGCCGGTCAGCAGATAACAATGCCGTTCCGGGATCTTGTTACCTTCGAGGCCGTTACCCTTACAATACCGGTCACGGTGCTGTTTGTGGCTCTGCTGGGACTTGCCAACGCCCTGATATGGCCTTCCATGTGGCCGCTGGCACTCAACGGCGTAGGCCGGTTCACAAAAACCGCCTCTGCCCTGCTGGTGATGGCGGTTGTGGGAGGTGCAGTCATTCCACTCATATACGGTAAAATGGCTGACATATTCAGCACACAGTCAGCATACTGGGTATGTCTCCCCTCCTACCTGATCCTCCTTTACTACTCCCTGCACGGCTACAGGCTAAAGGGAAGATAGAAGAACAGCCATGGAACCAGACCTGAAAAAAATCTTCAGCCGGTTCGGCGCGGAGGGCTCATTCCTGGAAGGAAGGCAATTCGGACCTGGCCATATACATGACACTTACAAGATTGTTACGGCTGAAGAAGCATCCGACAATTATATACTTCAGCGGCTCAACAGCAACGTATTCAAGAACATACCTGCCCTCCAGGAGAACATGGAGCGGGTAACCACCCACCTCGCCGGAAAGATTGCCGCAATACCTGGCAGCAACGTGAAGCGGGAGTGCCTTACCCTAATACCTGAACGGGAGACCGGAAAATCCTTCATCACGGATGACGAAGGACGGTACTGGAGGATGTTCATCTACATCTCTGACCACAGATCCTACGAGCAGGTAGACAGCAGTCACAAGGCCTTTGAAGGAGGCAGGATAACCGGCAGGTTCCAGGCCCTGCTGGCTGACCTTCCCGGCGAACCGCTCCACGAGACGATACCCGACTTCCACAATATCGCAAAGCGACTTGAAACCTTCCATGAGGTGATAAGCAGGGATCCTGCAGGAAGGGTGACATCGGTCAGCCGTGAGATCGAAGGAATTACCAGTCGCGAGGAGGAGATGAAAACTATCCTCAGACTGGGCGCCGAAGGACGTATTCCTCTAAGAATCACCCATAACGACACCAAATTCAATAATATTCTCTTTGACCGGAATGACAAGGCACTGCTCATAATAGACCTCGACACGGTGATGCCGGGATACGTGCATTACGATTTCGGCGACGCTATACGTACCGCCACCAACAGGGCCGAAGAAGACAGCCCGGACCTTTCCGCCGTCTCAATGGACATAGAGATATACAGGGCATACGCCGAGGGATTCATCTCCGAAACCAGGGAGACGCTTAACTCCACGGAGACAGAGTACCTTCCGTTTGCGCCGAAGCTCATGACATACATCATGGCTACCAGGTTCCTGACAGACTATATTGACGGTGACAATTACTACAAGATCAAATATCCGTTACACAACCTGCAGCGTACGAGGGTACAGCTGACGCTGCTTCAGGACATGGAGGCACAGTGGGACAAAATGGTCCAAATAATCAAAAAGATATCAAAATGAAAAGACTCTTTCTTCTTGTTGTAGCGTTGATCAGTGCAACCGGTTTTATCAGCTCACAGACACAGACCGCCGCCGTCGACAGTTCCAAATTCGCCCCCTACTGGTGGCACAGCAAGGACATGTATGATAACCTGCCGGACATAAAGAATGAGATCGTCTTCCTGGGTAACAGCATCACTGACGGGGCAGAGTGGTTCGAGTTGCTGGGCAACAAAAAATGCATCAACAGGGGTATCAGCGCTGACATCACCGAGGGAATACTCTTCCGTCTTGACGCCATTACAAAGCTGCAGCCCAAAAAGTTGTTCATTATGATCGGGGTCAATGACCTCTCCAGGAATATGACCCCTGCCGAGGTGGCTGCAAACTACAGGAAGATTCTCGGGAGGGTCCGTGCAGAATCACCACGAACAAAAATCTACATCCAGAGCGTATTGCCTGTCAACCCGTCCACCGGGATGGCAAAGAACCATACGAACAAAACACCGGAAATCATGGAGCTCAACAGTATGCTGAAGGCAATGGCGGAAGAAACGGGCCATACTTACGTTGATCTGTTCAGCCTGATGGCTGACTCCAATAACCACCTTCCGCGCAGCTACAGCGTCGATGGCCTGCACCTGTCATACAAGGCTTACAAGGTCTGGGCAGACGCAATCAAACCATATGTGAAATAGTTTTGTTCAACTTTTAAATGCCTGTTTATTAAACATTAATAGCATGCCATCTGTTTTCGTTCGAAAATAGATTTGGATAAACGAGGCAAAATAATGACTTTTGTCATGCCGTCTCAACGACGTGGGAGTCTTTTATTGCCAACAGTTCATGTATGGATATAAACGGGAAATATTTCAGATCATTCATTGAAAGAGAAGAGGCGCTGAAGAAACAGTACAGCGCAGAGCGAATCAGAAAGCAGCACACCAAGGGCAAGCTTACGGCTCACGAGAGGATAGCTCTTCTCTTTGACGAAGGCACTTTCGAGGAGATTGATGCCTATGTCACCCCATCTGATCAGGGAGTTGAGTTCGGGAAAGTTGAACTCGCATACGGTGACGGTGTAGTCACAGGCCATGGGAAGGTCGACGGCAGGCTTGTCTTTGCCTTCGCACAGGATTTTACAATTATGGGAGGCTCTCTTGGCATTGTCCATGCCCGCAAGATTGCCAAGGTACAGGAGATGGCACTGAAGATGGGAGCCCCTTTCATCGGCATCAATGACTCCGGAGGAGCGCGGATCCAGGAGGGAATAGCCAGCCTTAACGGATATGCCGTAATTTTTAACAATATAATCCAGTCGTCAGGCATCATCCCGCAGATATCTGTGGTGATGGGACCAGCAGCCGGCGGGGCTGTGTATGCACCCGCACTGACCGACTGGGTGTTCATGACCAGCCGAACCAGCTACATGTTTGTCACCGGCCCGAACGTGGTCAGGGAGGTGCTGAACGAGGAGGTCAGCAGCGAGGATCTTGGCGGCGCCGAGGTACACGCACGAAAGAGCGGGGTGGCGAACATGATCTATGACGATGAGGAGAACACAATCATCGCCGTCAGGAAGTTCCTCTCATATCTTCCCTCCAACAACCTGGAGAATCCTCCCGTGGCTGATTTTACAGCTGATACACCTGACTTCAACCCGAAGCTGCGGGATATAGTGCCGGATGATCCCAACAAGGCCTATGACGTGCGTGACGTGATAAACCAGATCGTTGACCGCAAAAGCTTCTTCGAGACTTCGGAACTCTTCGCGGGTAATATCATCACCGGCTTCGCCCGATTGGAAGGCAGGACAATAGGAATCGTCGCCAACCAGCCAAAGGTGCTTGCCGGTGTACTGGATATTGACTCCTCGACCAAGGGAGCGCGGTTCATACGCTTCTGCGATGCCTTCAACATACCTCTCCTCACCCTCGAGGATGTGCCCGGATTCCTTCCGGGCAAGGACCAGGAACACTCAGGCATCATCAGGCACGGTGCCAAGCTGCTTTTCGCCTACGCCGAGGCCACCGTGCCGCGTATCACCGTGATCCTGCGCAAGGCTTACGGCGGCGCCTATATAGTGATGAACAGCAAGGGAATGGGCGGCGATTTCAACTTTGCATGGCCATCGGCAGAGATAGCGGTAATGGGTCCTGACGGTGCCGTTGCCATCCTCTACCGGCGGGAACTTGCAGAGGCAAAGGATCCGGCAGCGCTGAAGAAGGAACTGGTAAAAAAATACCGTGAGAAGGTTGCCAACCCGTTCATTGCTGATGAGAAGGGGTATGTAGATGAGGTAATTGACCCGGCATATACACGCGCCAAGCTGCTCTCCGCCTTCTCGGCCCTGGGCAATAAGAGCGTGAAGGTGCCCTCGCGGAAGCATGGCAACATGCCGCTTTAGGGATGTGCGAATTGCGAGTTGCGAGTTGCGAATTGAGAAATGAAGATGAATACCGATGATTAAAAATTCCCTGTAGGGGATAAAGAATTGTAAAAGGCATGCCCCACCCACCCA
>AMWB02000355.1_pt3 | contig 17901 bp, 14 predicted proteins | sample 200311 | NCBI WGS metagenome assembly AMWB02 (sample SAMN02737377, study PRJNA173069) | bioreactor metagenome | biome: anode biofilm in microbial fuel cells | place: USA: California | collected 2010-12-16 | reverse complement strand
TGGCGGCTTCGTGCCAGGTCCACGCTGGCCCCACCCCTTGTCGAATGTAATACTGCCGCAGGATTTCGCCGAATGCCAGAATACCGTCATAATTCTTCAGCCCGCATATATCGATCTGGCGGGCGGATGTGAAGAAGCGGTGGTGGGTGTCGTGAAACAGAAGCCTGAATTGTGCGCCGCTCCGGCGCAGGAGTCCGATCCGACGCACCAGTTGGGGCTCGTTCCATTCATGGACGACCACGGCGTCCATGCCGTCCAGCGCCCTTTCCATGCCGGGAAAACCAGGAGGATAAAAAACGGGCCAGAGGTCACCGAAGCGCCGGTGGAATTCGAGAGCCGGCCGGGCGCCGTGCCGGCGGACGAGATTCTGAAGGCTCCAACCGTTTTGGGGTTCGAAAACAGTCACCTCATGTCCCCGGCTGATCAGCTCGGCGGCGATTCCCCGCAAGAAATGAGCGTTGCCGTTGTTCCAATCGGAGACAATCGAATGGTAGAAAAGCGCTATCCGCATTATTGCTCCTGATGCATTGTCTCGAAATTCACAGAGGCTCCGCCCGACATTATCATTGCTTTATCATGGATGACATTCAATTTACGGCATTAAACGCGTTGAGGAACTAAGAAGATCCTTGATGCTGGAAGCATATATATTTGGCGTCGGTTTTCCATAGGGTGAATCCTGTATAGACAGGCGGTTTTACATTTATTCATCTTTTTCATGAATTCACCCGTGAGCCGGGCCGCCGGGTTTTCTTTATCCGGGGCAGAACGAGGTCAGGCGGGATTATATGAAGGAATGAGGCGGAAAGATAAGAGGAACGGGAGGCAATATCACTTCTGATATATGTTTCATTTTTTTACATGATTTTACCCATATTCAATTTCCAAAAACACATTATACTGCAGTCACACAACCGACATACACGAGCTTCGGGATGGACGATCTTCGGTTGCACGGCACCGCGTCGACCACGGCACATCCAACCGGCATTTCTCAGCCGCAACTGCGCTCAACCGTTCGCCCAAGAGGTGATGATACATGATGAACAACATCAGGATCGCCGTCGTCGGCGTCGGCAACTGCGCGTGTTCGTTGATTCAGGGGCTGTATCACTACAGGAAGAAGCATGCCCGTGATGCCGTGGGGCTGATGCATTGGGACATCGGTGGATACAGACCCTGCGACATCGACGTGGTGGCCGCATTCGACATCGACCGGCGCAAGGTGGGCCGGGAGGTCAACCGGGCCATTTTCGCTCTGCCGAATAATGCCCTGATCTTCTGCGGCAGCCTGCCCGATACCGGCGTCCGGGTCAGCATGGGCCGCATCCTCGACGGCGTCTCCGATCACATGCGCCAGTTTCAGGACAATTATACTTTTTTACCATCCGACCAGCGCCAGCCTGAAAAAGCCGAGGTGGTGAACATTCTCAAGCACTCTAAGGCGGAGATGCTGCTCAATTACCTGCCCGTGGGCTCGGAGGAAGCGGCCAGGTTCTATGCCGAATGCGCTCTGGAAGCGGGCATCGGCTTCATCAACAACATGCCCGTGTTCATCGCTTCCGATCCGGAGTGGGCAAGGAGATTTTCGGAAAAAAGGCTGCCGCTCATCGGCGACGATATCAAGGCGCAGCTTGGCGCCACCATCGTCCACCGCACCCTGACCGACCTGTTCCGCAAACGCGGCGTTGCGCTGGAGCGGACCTATCAGCTGAACACCGGCGGCAACACCGATTTTTTAAACATGCTCAACCCCTCTCGCCTCATCTCCAAGAAAATCTCCAAAACAGAGGCCGTACAATCGGTTGCCGGCGTGCGGATAAAGGATGAAAACATCCACATCGGCCCCAGCGATTACGTGGCCTGGCAGAAAGACAACAAAATCTGTTTTCTGCGGATGGAGGGCAAACTCTTTGGCGATGTGCCCATGAACCTGGAGCTGCGCCTCTCGGTCGAAGATTCGCCCAATTCCGCCGGGGTGTGCATCGATGCCATCCGCTGCCTGAAGCTGGCTCTGGACCGGGGGCAGCACGGCACGCTGAAGGCACCCGCCGCCTACTTCATGAAACACCCCCCCGAACAGTTCACCGATGAGATGGCCTACCGGATGCTCGAAGCGTTCATTCAAGGGAAATAATCTGAATGTTGTGGTTCGCTGCGCTCACCCCAACCTACGGGCTACGGGCTATAAGGCATGACACCAAAAAAAATAAGCTTTTCAGAGATTTATCTGAAAAGCTTATTTGTTTTTTTGGTGGAGATGAGGGGGATCGAACCCCTGACCTCAGCATTGCGAACGCTGCGCTCTCCCAACTGAGCTACATCCCCATGACAAGAACCGCTTCAATGAAGTGAGGTCTTTAGCATAAGCCCGACGCCAAGTCAAACTAAAAAATGCTTGTCTTATTCTCTGAAAAATGTGCATGATGACGCCGCGTGAAAACCCCGTTATTAGGATGGAGAATAAAAAGCATGACCGACAAGATAGTGTTGCAGGACGTCTTCAAGCAGTCCACCTACGATCTGGACAAAACCCTGCCGCCGGAAGAGACCGTCAGGCGGTTCAAGCATAAGATCGAACAGCTCGATTTAAACATTTTAGATGATGTTGTCCGGATCGACAACGGACGGCTCGACATTCCGGTTTACATGAGCTACTGCGGGCCGGACGCCGAAAAGGTCACCGGCACCCGGAAGCAGATGGGAAAAGGCGCGACGCCCGCGCAGGCCGAGGCGAGCGCGGTGATGGAGCTTGGCGAGCGCTTCAGCTTTTTCAGCTATTATCACGACCCTGAAAACTTCATCACCGACGCGCGCGAGAATCTTGGCGGCCGGGCCCTGTCGTTTGAAGCGATCGCCCGGTCCGTGCACGACACGTCGGAAGATATCGACCAGTCCCGTAAAATATTCGATGCCCTGCCCCTCAGGTGGGCAAAAGGGTACGACCTCACCAACGATCAACCGGTCCTTATTCCCTTCGACTGGTTTTTCACGATCAATGAATTCAACGGCGCCTGCGCGGGAAACTGTGTGGAGGAAGCTTTGAGCCAGGGGATCTGCGAGGTGGTCGAGCGGCATGTCTCGTCTGTCGTGAGCCGTTCCCGGCTGAATGTTCCGGGCATCGAGATCGCGTCCGCCGCCGACCCGGCCGCTCGTGACATGATTGGCAAATTTCAGCGGGCGGGCGTTCAGATTCATCTGTCGGATTTCAGCATCGATACCGGCATTCCGACGGTTGCGGTTCTGGCCTGGGACCCCGGCACCTTTCCTGAAAAAAGCGAAATCGTCTGGACCGCCGGCACGACCACAAGCCCCGAAAAGGCGCTCTGCCGCGCTTTGAGCGAAACCGCCCAGCTCGGCGGCGATTTCAATTCAGGATCCAATTTCATCGCCAGCGGCCTGCCCAAATACGCCGCCATCGATCAGGCCGCCTACATTACACAGCCTGCGCGCATGCGCGCCATCCGCGAGCTTCCCGATCTTTCCGACAACAATCTGAAAACGGAGATCCACAATCTGCTGGCTGCCCTTTCCGGCAATCACATGAACGTCGTAGCCGTCGACGTCACCCATGCGAAACTGGGAATCCCGGCCTTTTACACCATCGTTCCCGGCGCCCACTTCAGAGAACGCGCCGAGGGCGGCTCGGTGGGGATGTTCTGCGCAAAGCTCGTCGCGGAAAACAATCCGGCCCCTCTGGCGATCATGGAGCTGAAGGAGATCGGGCGGCAGATGCCGGATAAATACTACATCCAGTTCTATCTGGGAACGTCCTATCTCGAGATGGGCGAAACGGAACGAGCCCTCCACTGCCTCGAGCGCGCCCTCGACCTCGATCCGGCATCCCAGGATGTTCCGAGCATATACTCGTTTATGGGCGTATGCCTGAAAGATCTCGAACGCTACCGGGAAGCTCTGAGCGTTCTGGACCAAGGCCTCAGGCACGATGCAGAGCGGACCGATCTCTACAATCTCAAAGGCTTTTGTCATTTCAAGCTGAAGGAGCATGAAGAGGCCATCGACAGCTTCAAGGCCGTGTTGCGCCTGAACCCGGGTTCGGCCATCGACTATGCCAATATCGCCTCCAATTACCGGGATATGGGCATTACCCAAAAAGCGGTCTTTTATTATCAGATGGCCCTTTCCATCGATCCGTCCATAACATTTGCGAGCGACAATCTGGAAAAACTGCTGGCCGGAGCCAAGAGCCCCCGATGAAAACTTTTCCGTGCCGCCGTTGCGCCGAGCGACATTCTTTATGCGTCCGTATTGACGTCATGCACGCCGCAACGGGCTGATCCCTCATGGTTTATGAATTCTTCATCGGCAATCGATACCTGAGAACCCGGAAGAAACAGGGGTTTGTCTCGCTGATCACCTTTCTTTCCATCGCCGGCGTCGCCGTGGGGGTGATGGTGATGATCGTGGTCATCGCCGTCATGTCCGGCGCCGAATCCGAACTGCGGACCCGGATGCTGGGGATCACCGCACACGCCGTCATCCTGCGGCACGGCGGACAATTCAGGGATTATGCCGGCGCGCTGAAAAAGATCCGCGAAAACCCGGATATCACGGCGGCAACCCCCTACATCCTTACCCAGATCATGCTCCGATCTCCCGCGGGTATCACCGGCGCCGTGCTGAGGGGCATCGATCCGGCGACGGCCGCCGAGGTGATCCAAAGCCTCGACCCAAAAACGCTGGACGCCCTGGCCGTTGCCGATCTTACGTCCGTCAACGCGGCTGAAGTTCCGGGGATCGTTCTGGGCAGGGAGCTTGCGAAGATTCTCGGGGTGGACAAAGGAGCTATAGTGTCGCTCGTCATTCCCGGGGGCCCCAGGGAAACAGGCGAATCGGGTGGAACCGAAGAACCAAGAGGACCAGCAAAGACCGGCGCTTTCGGGCGATTGCCCGCCTTTCGGCAGTTCAGGGTCGTGGGCTTCTTTGAATCGGGGCTCTATGAATTTGACAAGGCCATGGCCTATGTAACGCTGGGCCAGGCCCAGAAAATGCTGCATCTGCCGGGGGTGGTCTCCGGCATCGAGATCCGGGTAAACGACATATACAGGGCCGGAGAGATATCGAAACAGGCGGCCGCAAGCCTCGGATACGCCTACTGGGCACAGGATTGGATGCGCCTGAACCGCAACATCTTCTCGGCCCTGAAACTGCAAAAAGCGGTGATGTTCATCATCCTGGCGCTGATCATCCTGGTCGCCGCCTTCAATATCGCCAGTGCGCTCATCATGATGGTCATGGGAAAAACCGGCGACATCGCCATCTTGAAAGCGATGGGCGCTACGGACCAGAGCATCCGTAAAATCTTCGTTTATCAGGGAATGATGATCGGCCTGGTCGGCACCTTTCTAGGGACCATCGGCGGATTCGTTCTAGCGGCCGTCTTGAAACGTTATCATTTCATTCAGCTGCCCAAGGATGTTTATTTCTTCACGACCCTGCCGGTCAGCATCGAACCGATGGACGTTCTTCTCATCATCGTTTCGACCCTGGCCGTCTGCTACGTCTCCACCCTCTATCCATCCCGCCGCGCCTCACGATTCCCCCCCGTGGAGGCGCTTCGCTACGGTTGAGCATAGAAAGGAAAAATCAGCGGCAGGAACATGGAAAGCGCAAAAAGGGCCGTATTGCCCGCCACATGAATCGTCATCGGGACTGTCAGCCGTCCCGTGGCCTCATAGGCCGATGCGAACAGCATGCCCCCGGCGATCTGGAGAATACCTCCCGCCGAATGGAGCAGAACAAACGCGGCGGTGCTGAGAACCATGGCGGGAAATATCCCCCATCTTCTCAGGTATCCGTAAACTATCCCCCTGAAGAATATCTCCTCGGCCACCGGCCCGATCAGTCCGCCCACGATCAAAAAGGCGATGCGGGCACCCGGTTCCCGAGGAAGTCCGACGAAAATGAGCGACAGGGGGTCCATCCCTGAAACGGCAAGGGTTGCAAGAATAAGAGATGCTGCGACACCAACGGCCCCGGCCCAGATCAAGCCCTGAATGACGCCGGGAAGAAGCGCCGCCGAGAGTCCGATCCGCTCCAGCCCGCCGCCCCACCGGTATACGATCATGATGAATACAAGGATTTCGGCGCACCTCCCGCATCCCAGCGCCGTCATCAGATTGATCCGGCCCGTCGAAACAGCCCACCACACGACGAGTTCGATAGCTGCCGCGGCAGCCAGGCAACCGCCAAGGGTTTTCAGCCCGACCCGGTCTGATGCCATCCCAGCCTCTTCAGCGCATTGTAGGCATAGAGCTGAACATACCACTCGCGGGTGCGGGCGATCACTCTCAGCAAAACGGCGATCCCGCGCCGCTCGCCTCTCAGACCGATGCCGCGGCAGGCGTGGTAGGCCACATTGATCTGGGGGTCTCCGGCGAGGATCGACAGGGCGGAAAACGCACCGGGATGCCGGCTGAACGGCAGGACCCTCGCCAGCCAGTAACGCTCCCGAAGATCTGGACTTCCTGCCAATTGACGGGGATCGAGAAACAGGCCGACGTCCAATTTCCTTTGATAAATATCGATCAGGCCCGCAACCCGAGCGCCGGCGTCATCGGCTCCGATCATCGATTTCAGCGCATCCGTGTCATCACCTTGTAACGGCGGCTTTCCTTCCACTTTCGACATCAACATTCCTCCCGCGATCACGACAATGGCGACGGAGGCCGCCGCCGCCGCCCCCGGCCCCAGCATCCTTGCGGCAATCGCATGGGCGGGAAAATAGACGGCCGCATAAAAGACAACCAGACAGACGATCATGAGCGACAGGAAGGTGAACCACCGCAGCCCCCCGGTCCGATCGGTTTCAGCTGAAAACGCCTTCAGGATTTTTTCCGGACGGGCGACGAATGCCCCGGCGGGGACGGTGAGGATATGCCGGTCGTGCCGCAAGAGGCCGAGCGATCCGGCGTCGCCGCGTATCACCATGTCGGCGGGATGCCGGCCGGCGACGACGAGCCAGTCCAGGCGCGCAAGACGCCGCTTCAAGCGGAGTGTCAGGGTCGGATCATCCTCCGGCCCGATAACGATGCGGCAGGTGCGGATCAGCTCCTGGTCAAGGGATTTAAATGCCTGAGCCGCATAAAGGGTATGGCGGTAATATGCGTTATTGACGGCAACGCCGATGGCGCCGGAAAGCAGGAGACGGTCCCGGATAGCGGTAAAAAACGAGGTGTTCATGCGCTGGATGCCGATACCTGCGAGCAGAACGAGGCCGATGACGTGGATGGCCGTGATGATGCGGAAAGTCGGCGCGCCCCTATCCGGCAGGTGTCGCGCGGCGGCAATCACCGCAAGAGGAATGAGGAGGATATACGCCGTCGCGGCGGCTGAACAACCGTTTGCGTTCATCACGCCGGCCAGTATCATCCAGAGGACCGACATTCCAATGCGCACCCACGGAACCCGGCCGTGGTCCCGCCGCCAGCAGCGGAGAGCGAAAACGGCGGCCAGGGTGAGGCCGGCGCCGACGGTAAGGGTGAAAAACAGCCCGCCGCACCATGCCGACCACCAGCCTTTCAGGGCTTCGGCCGCCGCGGCGCCGGGTACGGCAAGATAACCGGCCGCAAGAACATCCTGGATCTTGTGGTAATGTGCGATATTGGAAAGGCGCACATGAACGACGGCGATCGCCTGGGCCGTCAGCAAGCCGGCGAAAAAAGGCCGCGATGCCATATCATTCCGTCACTCAAATCGAACCGCGGGTCATGCTCGGCATAGGGCAACGGATCCGCCGAAGCGCAGGACGCCATCCGGCGGATAGGGGACGTTTTGAGAGAAGGCATCCTTCACCGCGCCCTTCTCTTCCCGCCGCTCCTGCTTTTGCCCCTGCCCCTCCCGCTTCAAAAGCGCCGCGATGCTGTTGACGTACATCATGCTGATCTCATAAACGGGCTTGCCGACCGGATTCGGTGTCACCGATAAAATCAGAACGTCGTTGTTTCTTTCCCAATAGTAGGCTTTGGCGTCGCCCTGTCCCCACAGAACGCTTCGGGGTTCCTGGTATCGGCGTTTCAGGATCTCCAGGATGTCGGCATCGCCCGTCCCGGCGTGTATCCGAATGACGAGGGGCTTTCGGGTATGCGCGTCGAAGACCAGCTCGACGAAATCAAACGGAGTGTTCTCTCTCGGCATGTGGCGGTACATGAGGGTCACGGTGTCGTGCTCGACACGCATTCCCGCCGTGCCGTTAAGGCGGCGGTTCAGAATCTCCAGGGTGGGAAAATGCTCCCGCAGAAAGCCGTTATAATTGATCTCGAGATTGAGCACGTTGCGACCGGAAATACTGTCATCGCCCAGTTTGTTCTCGAGCGCCGCCCGCAGGGCATCGGTAAGCTCGGTATTGGCGCCGATCTCGAAAAACGTAAAGCTTTCGGGAACCGCCGAAGCCTGCGGCGGCACGGCCTTGTCGCCGCAGGAAACACAAGCGGCCGCAAGCAGGATGCCCCAGAAACCGATCCAATATTTCAGCGTGTTGCGCCGGATCAAACCCCGATTTCCTTTCATTGAACGCCCTATTTTTTCCATCCCCCCATGAGATGCAGGTGCAGATGAAAGACGACCTGTCCGCCGCCCTTCTCCACATTGAAAAGAAGCTTGTATCCCGACGTCATGATCCCTTCCCTGACGGCCATATCCTTGGCGACCCCGATCATTTTACCCAAAAGCGCCTGATCGGTCTCCTTGATGTCGTTGATGCTGCGAATGTGTCTTCGCGGCACGATCAGAATATGAACGGGGGCGTGGGGATTGCGATCCCTGAACGCCATCACATCGGCATCCGAAAACAGAAATTTGGTATCCGTTCCGCCGCCGGCGATTCTGCAGAACGGGCATTCATCGTTACCAGGACCCGCGGACATATCGTCGTCTCCTTTCGTGTTTTTTCCAGAATGAGCTCAATTACTCACGCCGTCGCCGACCGCGATCTTCTGATCGTCGAAACGCCAGATGCCGCGCCGGGTCTTTGCCGTCAAAGTTTTTTCGAGTTTTTTCAGAAACTCTTTTCTCGGAATATCCACGGCTCCCAACCGGATCAGGTGGTCGGTGCGAACCTGGCAGTCGATCAGGTCGAAGCCCCACCGGTCGAGCTGCCGGGCCAGGGTCGCCAACGCGGCCTTGGATGCATTGCTGACGCGCGTGAACATCGATTCACCAAAAAAACAGGCGCCCAACGACACCCCGTAAAGCCCGCCGGCCAGTTTGCCGTCATGCCAGGCCTCCACCGAATGGGCGTATCCTTTATGGTGCAGCAATCGGTAGGCCTCGATCATCTCCTCGACGAGCCAGGTTCCCTGTCCGGTTTCGGTCCGCACGGCGGCGCACTCCCGGATGACCCAGTCGAACGCCAGGTCGAGCGTGATCTGAAACCGCCCTTGCCGCAGGATCTTTTCCAAACTTTTCGACACCTTCAGCTCGCGGGGATAGAGCACGAGCCTGGGATCCGGAGACCACCAGATGATGGGGTCGTATTCCGAATACCAGGGGAAGATCCCCTTTTTATAGGCCAGAAGAAGCCGGGGGAGGCTCAGATCCCCCCCCACGGCCAGCAAGCCTTCCCGCTCCGCCAGATGCGGCGGAGGAAACCCCAGCTTCTCGGACAGCTCGAAAACAGGCATGATCCGTCACCCGTCAGGCATCTTTGGCTTTAAGATCGCTCGAATCGCCGCCCGGCCGTTTCACATCCACGGGAGCATTGAAGGCAAAGTCCAGGATCTTGTCCTTCAGCCGGACAACCGCCGTGCCTCCCTTTTCGAGCCGGCCGAAGAGGATCTCATCGGTCAGGCGGTCCTTGATCTCGGTCTGGATGACGCGCCCCAAGGGTCTTGCCCCGTAGCGCGGATCGTGGCCTTTTCTGGCGAGCCAGGTCCGGACCTCGTCCGTGATGGAAAGCGTCACTTTTCTGACCGAGAGCTGGAGATTCAATTCCCGGATGAATTTATCGACGATCTTTTCCATGATGGCGACGTCGAGGGAATTGAAGGTGATCATGCCGTCCAGGCGGTTTCTGAATTCCGGGCTGAAGAACATCTCGAGGGCTTTTTGGCCTTTATGCTTCACGTCCTGCCGCGCGTCGCCGAAACCGATGGTCTGCGCGCTCATTTCGCGGGCGCCGGCGTTCGAGGTCATGATGATGATCACATTCCGGAAATCAGCCTTCTTGCCGTTGTTGTCGGTCAATGTCGCGTAATCGAGCACCTGCAGCAGAATGTTGAAGAGATCCGGATGTGCCTTCTCGATCTCGTCGAAGAGGAGCACGCTGTGCGGGTGCTTGCGGACACCGTCGGTCAGCAGGCCGCCCTGATCGAATCCGATATAACCGGGAGGGGCGCCGATGAGCCGGGCCACGGCGTGTTTTTCCATGTATTCGCTCATGTCGAAGCGCAGGAATTTCACGCCCAGACTCGTCGCCACCTGCCGGGCCACCTCGGTCTTTCCAACGCCCGTCGGCCCGGTAAAGAGAAACGATCCGACCGGATGATCGGGATTTCCCAGACCGGCGCGGGAGCGCTTGATGGCGGTGACGAGCGACCGGATGGCGTCGTCCTGGCCGAACACCACGTCTTTCAGGCCGTCGCCGAGATGTTCGAGCCGGCTCTTGTCGGTGACGGAGACGCTCTGGGTCGGAATCTTGGCGATCTTCGCCACGATCTTCTCGATATCCGACGGGTGGATCTTCTTCCGGTTGGCGCCGCCGGAGAGACGGATGTAGGCGCCGGTTTCATCGATGACGTCGATGGCCTTGTCGGGCAGAAACCGGTCGTTGATGTATTTGGCCGACAGTTCGGCCGCCGCCTTGAGGGCCGGATCGGTATAGACGATGTCGTGATGCTCTTCGTAGTAGCTCTTGAGCCCCTTGAGAATTTTATAGGTCTCGGCGGGCGAGGGTTCGGGAACCTCGATCTTTTCGAAACGGCGCGACAGGGCCCGGTCTTTTTCCAGGTGGTTCTGATATTCCTCGTATGTCGTGGAACCGATGCACCGGATCTCTCCGCTCGCCAGAAACGGCTTCATGATGTTCGAGGCGTCCATGGAGCCGCCGCTCGTCGCCCCCGCGCCGACAATCGTATGGATCTCATCGATAAAAAGAATGGCGTCTTTCTTTTCCTTGAGGGCGGTGATCACGCCCTTGAGGCGCTTTTCGAAGTCCCCCCGGAATTTGGTTCCGGCGAGCATCGATCCCAGATCCAAGGCATAAATCCGCACGTTCCTGAGCAGGTCGGGAATGCGCCGTTCGTGAACCATGATGGCCAGCCCTTCGGCCAAAGCGGTCTTGCCCACACCCGGTTCGCCGACGAATACCGGGTTGTTCTTGCGCCGCCGGCAGAGCACCTGCACCGTGCGTTCGAGCTCCAGTTCCCGACCGATCAGCGGATCTATCTTGCCGTCGGCGGCCTTTTGCACCAGCTCGGTCGTGAAGGCCGACAGTAGGTCGGTCGGCCGTCTCGTTTTGGTGCCGTCTTCCTGATCCGGCGCATCGGATTCTTCGAAGGTCTCGCGGGGCGCCTCGTGGGAGATGTAATTCAGGACATCGAGGCGGGTAATGCCTTCGGCATGCATGAAATAGGCCGCATGAGACTCTTTTTCCTGAAATATCGACGCCAGAATGTCCCCGACGTCCACTTCAGGCTTTTCCGCCGACCGGGCATGGTTCACGGCCCGCTGAATGACCCGCTGAAAGCCGGCCGTCTGCTGAAAAACATATTCGCTGCCCTCGGGCACGCTTTCCAGCCGCTCGTCGAAAAAATTGGTCAACTGGCTCTTGAGGCGGTCGATATTGCCGCCGCAGTTCCTGATAATCTCCACCCCGAAATCATCGTGCAAAATCGCGTAGAGAACATGCTCCACGCAAACATGATCATGACGTCTTTTTTTGGCTTCCCTCACTGCAAATCCAAGCGTCGCACTCAGTTCTTTACTGATCATGGCTATTCTTCCTCCATCGTACATTTCAGCGGAAACCCGTTTTCCTCGGCCAGCCGTGAAACGGTTCCCACTTTTGTCTCCGCAACCTCGTAGGTATACACGCCGCAGATACCGATGCCTTTTTTATGAACATTCAGCATGATCTCAGTCGCCGTTTCAGCCGTCTTGTTGAAGACGACCATCAGGATCTCCACCACGAATTCCATGGTCGTGTAGTCATCATTGTGAAGCAGAACCCGATACATGGACGGTTCGCGCACATCCTCCAGCGTATCGGTTAAAACACTTTCCTGGAGATCAGGATCGTTCCGACTCATATCATTCCCCAAACATCAGCGTCTTCGCATGCCGTCAACTTCAGTTTCCGCAGCATTTCTTATATTTTTTCCCGCTCCCACAGGGGCAGGGATCGTTTCTGCCTATTTTCCGCTCGCGCTTGACCGGTTTTTTCTTCACCGATCCGTCCGGTTCGCCGCCGGAAAAAACCAGGTCCTGTTCCTTTGGCTCCGTAAATTCGCTCAAGGCCTCGGGCCGGGCTACCTGGATTTTGAACATGACCTCCACCATCTCTTCCTTCACCCGGTGGATCATGCTGTTGAACATGTCAAAACCCTCTTTCTTATAGACGATGAGAGGATTCTGCTGCGCGTATCCCCTGAGGCCGATGCCCTCCTTGAGGTGGTCCATGCTGAGGAGATGGTCCTTCCAGAGGCTGTCGACGGTCTGGAGCATGACGTAACGCTCCAGCACCCTGAACTGCTCGGAGCCGATCGCCCGTTCCCGCTCCGCATAGACCGCCATCGCCCGATCGTAAATCAGCTGGACGACGTCCTCTGCGCTCTTGCCGTCCAAAGCGGCCTCATCGAACGCCGCGTGAAAATTGAACTGCTTGTAAACGGCGTCGTTCAGCCCCTTCAGGTCCCAATCTTCCGGCAGAAACTTCTCGTCGATAAATTCATGGGCGATCTCTTCGCTCCGCTCGAAAATCATGTCCTCGATCGACGCCCGCAGGTCTTCGCCCCGCAGCGCCTCCCGGCGCTGTTCGTAGATCACTTCGCGCTGCTGGTTCATGACATCGTCGTACTCGAGGAGGTGCTTCCGGATATCGAAGTTGTGCGCCTCGACCTTCGCCTGGGCATTCTCGATGGCCCGACTGATGAGATTATGCTCGATCGGCTCACCTTCCTCCATGCCCAGCTTGTCCATCACGCCGGTAATGCGCTCTCCGCCGAAGATCCTCAAGAGGTCATCCTCGAGCGCCAGATAGAAACGGGATGATCCCGGATCGCCCTGCCGGCCGGACCGCCCGCGAAGCTGATTGTCGATGCGCCGGCTCTCATGGCGCTCGGTGCCGATGATATGGAGGCCGCCCAATGCCTTGACGCCTTCACCCAGAACGATGTCCGTCCCGCGTCCGGCCATATTGGTGGAGATGGTGACCGCGCCGGGTTGGCCGGCCATGGAGACGATCTCCGCCTCCTTGGCATGATGCTTGGCGTTCAAAACGGTGTGCTTCACGCCTTTCTTCTTGAGCTTTTCACTCAGCTCCTCGGAAATATCGATCGAAATGGTCCCCACGAGCACGGGCTGGCCTTTTTGATGAAGGACCTGAATCTCACGGATCACCGCATCGAATTTTTCGCGCCGCGTCTTGTAGATGGCATCCGGATAATCCTTCCGGATCATGTCCATGTGCGTCGGAATCACCATGACGTCGAGATCGTAGATCTTCTTGAACTCGGCCGCCTCGGTATCTGCCGTACCGGTCATTCCCGAGAGTTTGTCGTACATCCTAAAATAGTTCTGGAAGGTAATGGTCGCAAGCGTTTGGTTTTCGTTTTCAATCTTGACGTTTTCCTTGGCTTCCAGTGCCTGGTGGAGTCCTTCGCTGTAGCGGCGCCCCGGCATGAGCCGTCCGGTGAATTCATCGACGATGAGCACCTCGCCGTCTTTCACGATGTAGTCGACGTCCCGCTTGAACAGGGTGTGGGCCTTCAGGGCCTGGTTGACATGGTGCAGCATCTCGATATTCTTGGGGTCATAGATATTGTCGACCTTCAACATCGTTTCGGCCTTGACGACGCCCTCCTCGGTCAGGACCGAGGTTCTCGCTTTTTCATCGATCGTATAATCCTTGTCTTTTTGAAACCGGGGGATGATCTCGTTCACCTGATAATAGAGGTGAGTCGATTTCTCGGCGGGGCCCGATATGATGAGCGGTGTCCTCGCTTCATCGATCAGGATGCTGTCCACCTCGTCGACGATGGCGAAATGGAGATCCCCTTGAACGAGCGCCTCCCGGTCGTACTTCATGTTATCCCGCAGATAATCGAATCCGAACTCGTTGTTGGTGCCGTAGGTCACGTCGGCGGCATAGGCCGTCTGGCGCTCCGGGTCGGTGAGGCCGTGGACGATGGTTCCCACCGAAAGCCCCAGAAAATCATAGATCTGTCCCATCCACCCGGCGTCGCGCGTCGCCAGATAGTCGTTCACCGTGACAATATGCACGCCTTTGCCGGTGAGGGCGTTCAGGTAGGTCGGCAGCGTCGAGACAAGGGTTTTTCCTTCACCGGTTTTCATCTCGGCGATCTTGCCCTGATGCAGGACCACGCCGCCGATCAGCTGAACATCGAAATGGCGCATCTTCAGGGTTCTGACCGATGCTTCCCGCACCGTCGCGAACGCCTCGGGAAGGATGTCGTCTAGGGGCTCACCCCGCTCCAGACGCTCTTTGAAGCGGACCGTCCGCTCTCTGAGCGCTACGTCACTCAATGCCCGGATGTCTTGCTCCAGCGCGTTTATCCGCTCGACGATCGGCTGTATCTTTTTGATCTCTCTATCATTTCTGCTGCCGAACACCTTGGTCAAAAAATCGAAAATCATTGATGATTCATTCCTTTCGGGAAATTACATGCGACCCCGCCCGACAGATCGGACGGCCGCGCTTGGGCTCCAACGGCGGCGGCAAGAAATATCTGCCGATGCGCCGATGGACTTGGGATCTTCCGCAAAGCACATCCGTTTGCCGTACCATCAGATGGAAAGGCCGGATGAGGGGCCCAAAAGCCAGGCAGCATCGGCAATTGTTTCTTGCCGCAGCCCTGAAGTCGTTGTTCCATATTAAGATGAAAATTGGCGGTTGTCCATGAATAAAGCTCTTTTCATCATGGCTCATCCGGAAAGCGATGCAAACATGAGGAAGAAAAAAAGCGGGGTAAAGCGATATCGTGACATTCACCACGAAAGTCGCAGGGGATCACGGGGAAGGAAAGGGCGCAAGGGGCGCATCAGCCCCTCTTATTTTTTGTAGGATACCATCTGACGGTCGTCCGTATGCAGAATATAACTTTGGGGATCGACCGGAGTGCCGTTCAGGTGGACCTCGTAATGGAGATGCGGGCCGGTGCTGCGCCCCGTGTTGCCGATGCGGGCGATCTCCTGACCCCGCTTGACCCGATCCCCCTTCTTGAGGATGAATTTGCTCAGGTGGGCATAACGGGTGACGACGCCGTATCCATGATCGATCTCCATCATTTTTCCATAAGAGCCGCAGGGTTCAGCCATGGTAACGCGTCCGCCGGCCGGTGCAACCACCGTGGTACCTTTTCGGGCCGCGATGTCGATACCCTTGTGGAGCTCGGATTTCCCGGTGAAAGGGGATCTGCGGATGCCGAACGTCGAGGTCAGATTTCCTTTGACAGGATAGATGGACGGGGTTCTGGCCAGCAGCTTCCGCTGCTCCTGCAACGCCCCGATGAGGGATAAATAGTCCTCCTGCTGAATATCCGTTTCCTGGTTCAGCCGGGCGACCTGATCACGCATTCTCTGCAGCAACGCATTGTGGGTGGCCATTAAATCGAGGGAGGCATGCAGATCGACCGGAGCCGATCCGCCGACGCCCGAGAGGCTGCCGACTTCGGCGTTCGGCGCCAAACCGGCCAGTACGCGAATCTTTTCGCCAAACCGGCCCAGATCGACCAGTTTATCTTTCAATACATTGATCTCACTGGCGAAGTTCTGAATCTGTTTATGCTGAAACTGCAGGATTTCATGCTGATCCGCCAGCCTGTTTTCGAGAACATCCGCTTTTTTGGTGATGGTTTTCAGATGTAGATATTCTTTCACCAGAAACCCGAACATCGTACAAAAGGCGAGGCCGAAACATGCGATAATGCAAAGCAAAACCCCAGAGATCGTGAACCGTTTTGCTGCCCCCCTGCGACGATTCGTCAAATGGGAAATCATGCGGCTTCTCCTGTCCGCCGGTTTCAACCTACGGGAGCGTTGTGGTTCACTGTTTTTCTTCTCCCGGTTAAAAACGACTGAATAGACGTCCTGCTGTTAACATGCGCATCAAGCATGGACGGCACCGCAAAAAGTTCGATTTCAGACGGCGTGAAGATGATCTCCACCATCGGCCCGAAGGGCATGCCTCAGGCAAGGTTTCCGCCCGAGGCCACGCGCCCCCTGAAGTTGAATTTTTTCCTGTTCCGTCTTACGGATGGCTTGATTTTCTGCCCGAGAGGATTCAATGTGCGATCGATGTCGGCTCCGGCGCGGCGGTGCGGGCAAAAATAGGGAGGAACGCGTCCTCCCCGGCATGCGCTTCGGAATCTTACGCGATTCCGAGCCTGAATTTGAGAGACTTCAACGTATTGAGCATCAGCATGGTAATGGTCATCGGGCCGACCCCGCCGGGAACGGGCGTGATATAGCCGGCGATCTCTCTGGCGGCATCGAAATCGACATCGCCTCTGAGCACCGCCACCATCTTCTTCGGATCCTTGGCACTCGGTTTTTCGCCGACCCTGTTGACGCCGACGTCGATGACGCAGGCCCCGGGCTTGATCCACTCGGGCTTGACCAGCCCCGGAACGCCGGCGGCAACGATCAGAATATCGGCGCGCTTGCAATGGGAGGCAAGGTCTTTCGTCCGCGTATGAACGATCGTCACGGTCGAATTGGCGCCCTTGCCTTTTTGCACCATCATATTGGCGATCGGTTTTCCGACGATGTTGGAGCGGCCGACGACAACGACTTCCGCGCCGCTGGTTTCAACGCCGGCGCGCACGATCATTTCCTGGATGCCCGCGGGCGTGCAGGGCGGGAATTTGACCTCGTCTCCGCCGATCATCAGGCGACCGACATTGACGGGATGGAAGCCGTCGACATCCTTGTCGGGATCGATGGCGTTCAAAATCTTCTTGTCGTCGATGTGCTTGGGCAGCGGCAGCTGCACCAGAATGCCGTGAATGGAATCGTCGTTGTTGTATTTCTCGATCAGGGCCAGAAGATCCTTTTCGGAGATATCCACCGGCTGGTTGTCCTGGACTTCGTGAAAACCCACCCGATGCGCGGTTTTGATCTTCAATGTGACATAGGAAATAGACGCGGGACTTTCACCCACGAGGATCGTCACCAACCCGGGAACCACGCCGTGTTTCTTCTTGATCTCAGCGACTTCCGCCGTGATCTCCTCGAGAATCTCCTCGCGGATTTCAGTACCTAGAATCAACTTCGCTGACATGTCTTTCTCCTTTCGTCATTGTCGTTATGGAAACTACCGCTCGATTCGCATGGTAAAATTCACATCTTATTAGTTCAACAGGGCCGAAATGTCAAGAAAACAGATCGGCGTCGTTTCGCATCGCCATTCCTGCGAACACCGTTTAGCAGGGAACAAACGATCGACGAAGCAGTCTGTTTTTCGCATCCATGAACCCGTGAAATTCGAACGATATTTGCAATTCGAAAACCAGGAAGCCCGAAAATCCGGGAACCTTCAAACCTGAACCGCATTGAAGCCCGGTTCACAGGGGATAGGGCACGGCATCCAGGCCCGACGATTCATCCAATCCGAGCATGATGTTCATGTTCTGAACGGCCTGGCCGGCGGCCCCCTTGACCAGGTTGTCGATGGCGGAAACGAGGATAAGGCTGCGGCGGCCGGCA
>AMWB02162605.1_pt1 | contig 17918 bp, 18 predicted proteins | sample 200311 | NCBI WGS metagenome assembly AMWB02 (sample SAMN02737377, study PRJNA173069) | bioreactor metagenome | biome: anode biofilm in microbial fuel cells | place: USA: California | collected 2010-12-16 | reverse complement strand
TTGCCAGAGAGATTGCAGGTTTTTCCTGGGCAATTGCCCAGGCTCTCCCTAAAGCCGCATAACTTTTGAGCGCCGGTAGCAGTGAATGGTTGGGGTGTCAAGGTCAAGCTGTGTGCTCGTACCTCGCAACCTTGACACCCCAACCATTCACTGCTCAACCTGAAGGTGGCGATGCGGAAGAGCGCCGCTGGCAGGGCTCAAACAAAAGAGCTGACTCAGCTATATTGTGGGAATTCAACTAATAACTTCAATCAACAGGAGTATTTGATAAAAAGGACACAGTCCTTCCAGTTCATGGTCAGAGACGCGGTCACGGTCAGGAGAACCCTCGAAAGTACTATGGGAATAAGCATAACAGCTGAAACTCCCGATGATAGATAGAGGCAGCTCCACGACGAAGCCAATTCATACGGTACCCAACCCGCGCATATCAGACTGATCAACCGTCGTTAAACGATGACCCCGTCTCTGACCATGAACTGGAAGATGTTAATTAACCTCGTTGCAAACATCGATAGACCGGTGATAAAAAAAGAGGCAGTGCACAACTGTTTATTATTGACTGTGTTAACCATATCAGTACTTTCATCTCTGGCATTTCATATGTCTTAATTCAGAGTTATTCCTTCCAAGCATCGAGGACGAGCGTTCGTTTTTCATCTCCTACCGCTTGCAGATAAATTTCAGTTGTCTTAGTGCTACTATGACCCATCAATTGAGCTAAAATGTGGATAGGTAGAGGTTTCGATCCACTTAGCATCGTCAGGCCGAAGGAGTGACGAAGACCTTTCCCTGTAGCCTGTTTTCCTTTAATCTTCGCTCGATCCATAACCCGTTTAACAAGGCGATAAGCCGTTGGTCTACTCATGATCCAGAAAGGCGTGTTAACTTCCTTGCCTTTGCGGTGAATCTTTCTAAGATCGAAAGCATAATCTAAAATAGCAATTAGATTTTTAGGGACCGGAACAGCTCTAAATTCAGGTAACTTCACCCTCCCCCTGTTGTCTTTTTTCCTCTTTTTTAGAGTACGGAAAACAATAGCGTTTTCATCAATTGAAATCCGTCCTGGGGAAAGTTCAAGTGCTTCTGACGGTCGGCAACCTGTGTAATGGAGAATTTGACAGAATATACGGTTTTCTCGTTCCTCTTCTTCGGCTGCTGCTAAAAATAGCTTCCGCTCCTGGGCGGTGAGATAAAGTCTCTCGCCGTCAGGGCTAAACAATCTCATTTCTGGTGATTTTTCTATAATCATAATGTATGAATCAAAAGTTATATGTTTTGATTCAAAATAGCCCAAAAAGAAGACCGAAGCAAGTTTGAATCACATCGATAAATGAGTTACATTTAACAACGCTATTTGAGCCAGTTAGCTCTGGTCCGTTTGGCTCAATTGTAAAAACTTGATTTCCGGTCCTATGGGTGTATTTGCATCAGTTTGGGCTATTCGGTTTCAGCGATTTCGCTCGTAAGTATAAAGAGCTCCCGCAGGAATTGCTGGGCTTAAGTATTGTATTCTAGGCATTCAACTTTTGCGGTGACAACCGGTAGCCCATGGCGTGCATAATGGCGTTGATGCTAGAGAGTGCAGGGTTACCGTTTTCGGAAAGAGCTTTTTGTACACCCTTTCGGCTTAATCCTGATGCTTCAGCTATTTGGGTCACGCCTTTTACACGGCTTAAAACACGCAGTGAAGAAAGCAGCGCCCCTGTGTTACCATCCTCGGCATAGGCATCGAATATGAGTTTGATATAGTCGTCAATTTCTTCTGGATGATCCCTGAAATAGGATTCTTCAACAGCGTTAAACGTTCTATAATTTTTCATTGTTTAAATACTCCCGCCAATAGGCTTTTGCCTTTTTTATGTCCTGTTGTTGGCTTCCTTTGTCCCCGCCGCAGAGCAGGACAACAATGTTTTCAGCGTCTTCCCCAAAATAAACCCGATACCCAGCCCCAAAGAACATTCGTAATTCGCTGACACCCTCGCCGACTGATTCACAGTCACCAAAGTTGCCATGCTCAAGGCGTGTGATGCGAATAAGGATGCGCTTACGCCCCATAATGTCTTTCAATCCATAGAGCCACTGTGTGAAAGGTTCTTTGCCATTCTTATCTGCAAAGACAATAACACGCGGTGGTTTTGCCAGCCTGGCCACTTTTATCTCCTTACACTATAGCATTGCGTACCACAGTACGCAATGTGTTTATGAAAAATTATTTTTGCGGTTAAAATTAGCAGGTTTTACAACCTTAATCAGTCAAAATCAGCCGTTTTTTAGGTGATCTTTAGCTGCGGAAATTCTCAAGATTTTCGCGATTGTGGTGATTGATCAACGACAACTATAATTTCCTACCACCTGCCCCGTTCGATACCGGCAACCTACGGAGTAAAACTTCCTACTCGTTTTTGTAGGGGAGCAGATGTGATCCCGGTTGGGCTATAGTGGTTCACCCGTTCATTGCCTCTTTGCCAACCAATTCGAAATAAGTTTAATGTTGCGTGTGATGGCATCATATGTCAGACTTTCACACAAGTGTGGAGGATTCTCTGAACTGAAGCCTTCAATCCTTAGAATCTTGCATTCTAGACTAGAAAATTCACTTTCAAACTCCTTGGCAACCTCTTTGCAGAATGAAATGCTTTTTTCATCTGGAATTAAATTAGCCCTACCGAGTATTCCAATGAACATCAATGTGCCTTCAACAAGTCCGCACTGTGCTTGATAGCCACCGGCACCATGCATCCCAATAGCAGAATCAAGAACCTGACCGCCTATGCTGATATCGAAATATTCAGATAAAACTAATAATGTGGTTGAAGCACAATTTAGATCTTTTTCCCAGTAGAGTTCGTGAACACGTTTTTTTACAAATTCATTCATAGCAGCGTATGACTCTAAATTATTTGGTTCGATTTCTTAATTCCTATCATACCCAAAAAAGGAAAAACAGGCAGTAGTGAAAAAAAGAGGATGCAACAGGTCCGATTTACGTTTCAGTGCTTTTATGGTTATGCCCTTGCCGTAGTTTTGATTCATCCCTCCTGGGCGATCTGCGGGGGGACAATTCCCTACTCGTTTTTATAGGGGAGCAGCTGTGATCCCGGCTGTGGTATACGGTTTCAATCCTCTTCCGTCGATGTTTTGGGATTTTTCAACTGGAAGAGAGGAAAGTATCAACGCCGGAGATGGTCAACAATGAAGCAAGTGTCTCGGCTGCTTTTCCGAAACATCCCGGATGGGTGGCAAGATAAAAGTTGATAGGTATCTGGGCTAATTAGAACCAAGACTTACAGTAACACCTCTCCTTGCTGTTCTATTGCAATTGTGAGAGATGTTCTTTGGTAATCTCAACCTGGCTGTTGCTCCATTTCTGAACAATTTCCAGGAAGTAGGTGTGTCCACCCTCTCAGGAAACATCTTTATCGACCGCAACAAATTCAACATTAGATTGGCACATCAAATCTATAGTTTGCGGAGAAAATTCCTACATGTATTAACTTCTACAAAACCTTTTTGTTAAAAATCCTTGTGCAATCGACAATACTTCGATAGTCTCTCGGCATACCCTTAGCATAAAAGAAAAATAAATGAATATCCAATTACAGCGACTGCTCCCTCCACCACCTATCTCCTAATTATCCTGTAACCACAAGGTATTTTAGAGATAACCAATCCTCGTCATCGAAAAATGAGGATACAGCACAAGTGTGCTCAGGCACATAGTTGGCTTCTTGTGCTGCAAAACTGGAGATAAGTCGCAAATGGATAGCAAGAGAATGATCATTGCGCTGAATTGCGCAATTTATATTTTTATGTTTGGGGTTGGTCTCATTACTCCCTTATTACCTGGTAAGATTCTTAGCTTATCAGGCTCTACGGTTCAGGTTGGATGGCTTGCATCGGCATTCGCTTGTTCATATATACTCTTCCAAGTACCCATCGGGTTTTTGGCTGATAAATTTGGTTATAAAATCTTCATCGCATTTGGATACTTTGTCTGCGGAGCGGCTGGCTGCATATACCTAATTGCTGATTCCTCTATTTTGATTCTTGGAGGTCGTGTTATTCAAGGAATTGGCGAAGTGCCTTTATGGGCTCTGGCGCCAGCTTTACTGTCAATTTTGAGACCGGCATATAAAGCCCGTATTATTGGTTGGTACAATGCTTCCTTGCATATTGGTTTAACATCTGGAAGTATTTTTGGTTTTGCCGTCCATGGATATTTATCGGAATATCAAGCCTTCGTGATATTTACTTCATTTTGCATCTTGGCCATAACCTTGACTTTAATGTGTGGTAATGAGAACGCTACACCTTCTGTCATACCAGAAACACATTTTGATATTGACAATCAAAAACTCTTACAGCTTATCAGAGATCGAAGGATTCTTTGTGTGTTGTCAGGAATTGCTGTCTATGGAGCTGGCTATGGAGTATACCTTACTATAATCCCATCATTTCTTCTCAAAGGCGACCAATTTAGCCATACCTCAGTTGGATGGTTATTTATTGGGTTTTATGTCGGTATTTCTCTTGCACAGCTTGTTGGTGGATATATTGCTGACAAAAAAGGCCGAGTTTTACCAATGGTCACAGGCATGTTTTTATTCGCTTTGGGCCAGATATTTTTTCCACGTTTCACTATTGGAATTGCAATAGGCTTTCTTTCCATAGCGAGCTTTGGTCTTGGGCTTTTTTTGATTGGGTCTATCGCTATTCTCAACGATCAAGTGGGGGATAAATCAAAAGGGCTCGTATCCGGGATTTTCTACTTGTTCTGGGGATGTGGCTATTTTACAGGCCCATTGATCTTAGGTTATGCTGGGGAGCAGGGATTGTATGTTCAGGGTTTTACTTCTTTAGGTGTTTTGGCCGGTATTATTAGCATATTACTCATGGCTTTACATAAAACCATGGTTTCAAAGGACGCACACTGATAAAGGAATGTCTTAAGATTGCCATATCAAATGGACAAATCACTGTTTTTTGCACTATTTGATATGGCTACTGTTTCTAGAAAAACGGGTAATTCCGAAATGCTGGCAACAAACAAGCAGTCTGAAAGCTAACCTTGTCTTTGGTAATATACAGTCACCACTTGCTCCATTTCTAAACAATTCTAGGGGATTAGGCAATTCTACTATCCTCAGGATAAGCTCAACATGACCCATCGGACATTCGTTCTACACTGCCAAGATACATCTTCTCTTCTCAAAATGCGGACTGAACGTAAGCGCTTCAGCAAGCACACCCCAAGAAATAAAACTGCAATAGCCCCCCAGCTTCAAACCTGACTGACAGGAGAGACATCCATCAACATCTGCTGTGACAACCTTGATGGAAGAAGTCTTTCATAATCCTCCGTCGTAACGGCGAACGGCAACTTCTCAAAAAGATATCGAAGATATTTATAAGGTTCTAGATCGTTGGCTTTTGCAGATTCAACAAGTGAGTATAGCGTCGCGCTGGCCGCTGCTCCGTCCGGTGTGCCTGCAAACAACCAATTTTTTCGGCCGACGCAGAATGGCCGAATCGCATTCTCGGCAAGGTTATTATCCGGTGTCGCAAAGGGAAAATCAATATACTTATCGAGACGATGCCATTGGCCCAAAGCATAATGAACGGCATTGCCCAGAAGGCTCTTGCGGGCAACATGAACAGATTTTTCCAGTAACCAGCTACGCATCTCATCCAGAATAGGCTTTGACTCATTTCGGCGCAACTCAAGTACATCTTCCGGTGAGAGACCGAGCTTCTTTGCTTTCTGTTCGACGCGATAGAGATTCTTGATAAACCCAAGCGCAACGTCAGCCCCGCCAGCCCGGGGACTCTTTTTCGGTCTGGCCTTCTGGGCATCCATAAACTTCCTGCGGACATGTGCCCAGCAGCCGAGATGCACAATCTCGCTTTTCACATCGAGAAAGTTATACGCTGCATAGCCGTCCGTCTGAACGACACCTTTGTAATCCTCGAGTAAAGATTGAGCGACTTTACCTGCCCTCGTCTGATGGTAATGGAAATAGAGCAAAGGCTTGTGGGGCAATCCGCCGCGAAATATCCACATATAGGATTCGCTTTCTGCAGTCCGGCCAGGTTCTTTCAATACCTGAACCGAGGTCTCATCGGCGTTTATCAAAGGACCGGAGAGTATTTCCTGTATCAGCAGTTTTTTGAGAGGAATGCATGCCTCGGCAACTCCCATTGTCCATCGGCACATGGTAGCCCGGGAGATATCGGTTCCTAATCTGGCAAATTGCTGCTCTTGTCTGTAAAACGGCAACGAATCGACAAATTTGGCGGTGAGAATGTGGGCCATCAGGCCGCCACTGGCAATTGCTTTCGGGATTAGCTGCACGGGTGCCGACCCCACTTTGACGGTAGGGCCTTGCTCCGCCGCATTTTCACATTCTTTACAGCTGTATTTCGGCCTGATATGACGAACAACCTGGATTACAGAAGGGATGATATCGAGCTTTTCTGAAACTTCTTCGCCAATCCGGCTCAGCGCGGCACCACAATGACAAACCTTATCTTGTTCGTTTATGTCGTGAACTATCTCAACGCGCGGCAGGTTATCGGGCAGCGGCATCCGCTTGCCCCGGACGCGAGTATGGGGTTTTACCTCGACAGCACTCTTTCCTCCGGTGTCAGGATCAGGCTCGGGCATGTCAAAAAGACAGAGCTGCGGAGATTGTTCACCATAGCGGCTCTTTTCACTTTTTCGGCCAAAAAGTTTGTTGTACAGATGACGAACCTGCTCCTGCAGCAGACGCACTTCCGCCTCATGCCGGCCCTTTAATTTCTCAAGCTCGGCCACATGAGAACTCTGCATCTGCTCTATGAGTTTTTTGAGCTCTTCAGGATTATCGGGCAATGTGGAAGTGTTTGAAATCATGAGAAACACTATACCACAACAGTGCTGAAAATCCGATGATTAATCGAACAAAATGCCCGTAAATACAGGATATTTAACTGACTGAAGTATAGGAGAGACGCTGGTGTGCCTGGTTCAGATCAAGTCCATGCAAAAGCCACTCGAGTGCCACTTGATTCACCTCCATAACCTCCTCTTCCGACTCCGGCCAGCGAAAGATATCTTTCTCCAGTCTTTTTAACCAGACGCAGAATCCGTTTTCCTGCCAGTAAAGGACTTTCACAAGATCCCGCCTTCTGTTGCAGAAAGCAAACAGACTTCCCGAGAACAGATCCAGCCCGAACTGATCCTCCACAAGGAGAGACAGGCCGTTAATCGATTTCCGCATATCCGTTGCACCCAGGGCAATATACACCCTGGCCGCAGATGGCTGGAAAATCATGAAGGCGTCAAAACAGTTAAAAGTTTTTTCAGCGCAGGAATCGAAAAATCTTCAGCAAGCTCCACCTGCACATCACTTTTGCCAAAGAGGATCGTCAGGCCTGCTGGAAGCGAATTCAATTCTCTCGATTTGTTTGTTCGCACGACAAGAGGATAAAATCGGACCTGTTCCTGTTGCTTCGGTGTTTGAAGTTTCTTCTTCCAGTAACTGAATGTTGCCACTGCCAGCGAATGCTTCTTGCAGTACTGTGCCTGGCTCAATGAGCTGCAACGGCAGTTCTCAATGTGCCGTTGCCAGAATGCTGATTTTGAATCTGTTGACATGATATGCCTCCTTTAATTTGGTGGCATAATTAAACATGGAAATCGATGGTGTAAAAGATGGTGTTGCTGTAGCGCTTACGACTGAACCAGAATCAAGACAAGAAGATTCAATTTGTAGCAGCGGTTGTGATGGATGCCCTGTTTAGACTATTTGAGGCGTGCCCTGCCTGAATAAGTCAGACAGGGAAATGGAGTATATGTCTCCTTTTGTCAAGCGATTTCGCCGAACATCGCCATGAGTTTTGTCTGCATGGCTTGAGTCGTTTTTTGACGGTCATTTCCTTCTCGTAGTCGTCGTCCCAAAAGCACACCTGCTTCAGCTGCAGCTTTGATCAATTCTGGTTGTTTGCTGACATTTGGAATCATGTCTTCGGCTATTTTCACTTCTGGCCCATGTAGCATGGCCGGGATACCAACTTGACAGGATTCACCATAACCGCAGCTGTAACAAGAGGCCTCGCCCTGACCCGCTACTTTGGCGACGGTTTCTACGAAGTTGTAGAGCAGAAATTTCTCAATGGCGTCAGCAGGAGCTTGTCCGGTGGTACCGCCGACACCGACTGCAACGGCAACTTTCCCCCAGAGGGTATTGCCAGTTTGGTGACGAAACTGAAACCAACGTTCAATAAACGCATGGAATATTGCGTTGATCGTCGAGTAATAATTTGGCGCACCGAACACATAGGCATCGGCGTTGACTATTTTCTGTCTCAGTTCGGTTAGATCATCGTCAACCTTGCATACATTGTCCTTCACACAACCCAAACAGGCTATGCAGCCGGATATTTTCTTGCCGCGCAGTGAGATAAGCTCGTATTCACAACCGGTGTTTTCAAGAACAGTTTGAACCAGTTTATAAACACCGGATTGGCTTTCTTTGCGTGGACTGCCAGATATTCCAAGGATCTTCATTCTTCCCTCCAAACAATTGATTTTTTATCACCTTTATGCTGAAATCTCTGTTAGTTCAGCCGCGTTATTTACTGACTGCACGGCTCATTGTATCTGGTTGCTTATTTATATTCTGGATGACATTAACAACCAATTCCTTGTTAATATTCCTGAATGTTTCATAAAATATCAAGTTCCTTTCCTAACTTCACATGGGCAGCCGGGAGTTCGGGTTGAAAATTTTGGTAAGGAGTGACGGGATAACGAACTCCAATGGCCTTCCCAGACTCCTTCAGTCCCTTAACAAGATCCGGGATGCATTTGATTGGAAGTGCCAGGACCATCTCATCATCCTGACTAGCGGCAAAAACACGCTCACCATTTCCGGGAATGACCATCCTTGGGCATTGCATTTTAAAGGGGGTAATGAGATATTCATCACACTCGACCTTACCTCCAAATTCTCCAACGAGGCGTTTTCCGGTTACGAATGACCAAGCTTGAGCCAAACGCATCATTTGAGCGGGATTGCCATAGATTATAACGGTATCTGGTTCAAAAGTTACTTTTTCCATTGGGGCCAATACAATCCCTGTTATCTCTCCGTTCTCGAATCTGCTCATAGATGATGTCTCTTTCCTGGCGAGATCGTTCGAACTGGAAAAATTTATCTCAACAAAGAGACCGGCAAGCGATAAAGCGGGGTCTGTTGCATCACTGAATCCAAAGGCTATTGCAGCTGGTACACAGGTTATGTCTTCTTTGGCAAGTCCAACTGTCCAACCATAATTGCGGGCCATGGTAACACCTTGACAGAGAGCGATCCTTTTGCCCATCGTAACTGTGGGTCGGCGAGCCTTCTCAGGAAATGTAGCTTCGTCTTGCAGAAACTTGACAGCTACAGGGAAGGTTTTAAGACGAAGATTCTCACGTATTAAAACGGCAGCCTCTTTCAGATTCATCTTTTCCATGCTCATCTCTTTTTTTGTCGGTACCCACTCATCTGGCCAACTTCAATATTGGAAGATCAAAGGTGTTGCCGAGATGCATATTTTGTCCTGCTTTTCATAATCGGGTAATGCCGAAACGGTGTTTTCCTGTCAAGAAGCTCAAATCTCTCCATATGTCAGTAGGAATTGGACAACTTGGCAGAGGTCTCAGGAAAGCCTCTCAACCAGATTTCGAACTTGATCTTATCCCGCAACTCAGCAGGGATCCTGACGCCTGCTGAGCCCAAATCCAATAAGCTTAACACTCGCTTTGCTTTACAAGAAGTATTCCGAGTGAATCAGGAGCCCTGAACGTATGTATAGGGCGTCAGCCCAAGACTTCTCTTGCAAACGCTTTGGCTTTTGCCACGTCTTCTTCTTTTGGACTTCCTGTCATCTGTTTAACCATATTCCCCCATGCCTCGTCAGACAAGTTGAGCTTTTTCTGCACCGCGTCGTGTAAGGATTTGGTCAGAGCTCCTTGGCAGTCAAAACAGCCTTTGTATTCGATTTTCTTTTCCTTGCATACTGCTTGAATGGGTTCTGTAAATTGATCCATGTCCTGATCCGGGTAAGCCGGAGAGAAATGGGTTATGAAACCAGCCATTTTTTGGCTCGAACCTGCGTTAATGTTAGTCAAGAACTCTTTCACCGGTGCAGCCAGATTGGCTGAGTGGAGAGGTGAGCCAATGAAGATAAAATCATATCCAGCGAAATCTTCAGTATCGACATCCTCAAGCTTTTTCAAATCTGCCTCATTCGTAAGGGAGGCTTCTTCCCAAATGCCTTTAGCAATCTTTTCCGTATTTCCAGTCTTGCTAAAATAAGCTACTAAAACTCTCATGATGTAACCTCCTGTTATTTGATCTACGATTAATAAGGGACCGCCGTTTTGAAAACGATTTTATTTAAGCGATCCTTGTTGCAATTATTGACCATCTGCCCGGCAGAGCAATACGCTGAAACAGATCATACGGATTTTTTTATCTTTCGGGATTGACCAACATTTTAAACGAAGTTGCGCGAGGTATCTGTAACAGTTGCTACATTGTGAGATGTTATTTCCTGTTTTTTTAAAGAATTCCCTGATCACCATATAACAGTTGAACCTCAAGATTTGATTGCTCTATAGAGTAGCGGAGCAGACCGGTATCCGGTGGACTGGTCTGAACGATTAGAGGGGAAAATATTGAATAAAAAGATATAACGACAGGTGAACTCTTCTTAATAGGGAGAACTTTAAGGAAGAATGGATATGTTATGTGGCATTCTGCGACAGTACAATGAGTCTTTTGCCCTCAAGAATTATTTTTCCTGCAATTTTCAAAGTTTTCATGGCACGGGTGATGCTGACTCGGTGAGCTCCAATTAAAAAACTCAGGTCTTCATGAGTCAGAGGAAACTGTATCACCTGTCCACGTGCGCTCGCTATCCCATGCTCTTTGGCGACATTGCATAGGACACTGTAAAGTCGCTCTTCGATATTCGTCACCGCCAGACTACCTACCTGGGTAGTAAGCCAGGAGACTCTCTCACTCAAATTTCTTATTACCTGAAGCCCGATATTAGGATTTTTGAGAACAAGCTGCTCGAACTGACTTCTGCTGTATCCACAAGTCAAAGTATCTTCGAGACAAATGGCACTCACCGGATATTCCCCCTGATCCAAAAATACGTTCTCACCGACAAAGTCACCAGCTTTTCGAATATCCAATGTAAGTTCGCTGCCATCTTCAAGAACTTTTACAAGTTTAATGCGCCCACCTTTTATGAGAAACAGTTCATCGGCAGAATCAGACTGCATGAACAGCACCTGTCCCTTCACCATTTTCTTTCGCTGTGCTTCTTTGGCCAATGCGGTCAGGTCTGAAGGTTCAAGATTATTGAACATCCACAATTGACCGATGCAGATTGGTGACAGCTTAATATCATTACCGGCGATTTCTTGACAAAGACAGACCATTGATTGATTTCCTCTATCGTATCATTACCTTATCAAAATGTTTGCACTTTTCGTGCTATTCATTGAAACGGTACAATTGATTCCTGGGAATAAGTAGTACGTTCCCCGCTAAAACCATATCATTTTCAGCGTATTGTAAACAACTCTTTCTCAACTCGTTGATTATGAGAGCAGCATGTGTCTCACCCCAGAACCAATCGGTAAGTATGGTACTATTAGTTGATTGACCAGGTTGAGCGAATCGTCCCTCGAAATAGCAGACTTTGAGGTCTTCTGACGCCAAGCGCAAGATGTCTGAGAGTTGCTTCCCCTCAATGCTTGTCCCCTTAATCCTTCCTGATATGAAGTTGCAAAACAGATCGACAATTTCATCAGGAGAAAGACCGCTAACCCCGATTGTTGAACGGTTTTTCTTCTCACAGGCTAGCCTATGCCATGTTTGCATCAACCTGTATTCGTTTCTGAATTTTAAGAAAAGGTCATCCTGACCTGTCAGGATACTTTTTTGTGCTGTGAAATTTACAGGACAGGCCATCTGGTTTTGTTGGTCTTTACTTTCCGCAGCATCATACGGATAATCCACAAGCACCGGACCTGTTGGATACTCAAGCAGTGAAAGTGCATGTATGAGAACATCACGCTGAAATTCTGGATCCTGTGGATTACCAAGCGGCCTTCCTAATGGAAAGCTCACCCACAATGCTCGCGGGGGTTTAATGATTTCTGTATGCTCTCTGATTAAGCTAATCTGAGTTGTGGCAATACCAGCGCTTTCCATGAAATGTCCAAGCCCGCCAACTGCGCGCGTACAATTAGGTCAGACCGGCACAAGCAAAACAGCATCGACCTGATCTTTTTTTAAAATAGCGGAGAGTTGACGGGCTTCCTGTTCCATTTTGTCTGGCGGAGTCGCCCCCATAAACGAATAATGGTATTCGGCGAGACTTCCTATAAATCTATGTTGTTCCAGTTCTCTTAATCTATCCAGCGGAAAAACCATGTTCATATCCATCTGGAACCCAGTACGATCAAAGTTCGTTGAAATATGACTCATAACCAGATCATTGGCCTCAACGTCTTTTGGAATCAGTCTATAGCCTGTTTCTCCCACCTCAAATGACCTGTCGGATCGGCGATGCAAGCCCGCTGTAGAGATCAACGCTATACGTGCTTGCGAGACCTTTAATCCAGTGACGTAGGGCGATGATGTATACGTTGGACAAGGGAGTTTGAGCAGATGTTCACGCTCGGATTTTTCATATTGAGAAAGACGTACCATGGTTACCTCCTTTTATAACACTATAAAGCAGCCAAAAACGAATGGTTGACACCCACCAACTACAAACGCATTTGCATGTTTCTCCATCTCAGCAATCCTCTGGAAGTCGTCCTTAACCTTACACACATTGTCTTTGGCACAGCCAAGGTAAGTGATACAGGGTCGGACATTGTCTCTTGTACCTTAATGAAGTCTGTTTCAAGATCTGTGCGTTCTAGAACGGCCCGGACAAGCTTTTTTGTGTATGGGTTTTGGCAGTGATACCCTGAATTCCTGTTACCTGTGATTTCATTGTCTCCTCCTTCAAAAAATACCGCTAATTTTTCCAGAATCATACTGAATGATCAATATGTATGTTGTAGCTGCTACTACAATTATTGAAAAATTTGTTCAAAAATTGATATTGCCGAATCAAATATCTGGCTATCCGAAAACCACGTAAAGTTGACACTACTACTATATCCAGAAAGTTTCGCCGCTATAAAAACCTAACAACAAAAAATGGACATGGAAGAAAAGGGTATCCATGAGAATGTAAGGTGCCCTCAAACCCAGAAACCATTAGATTCTTCCTGTAAATGTCACCGGGATCATGCTAAAAGAATTGTCCCAAATGGAGCATTTAGAAATCTAAAATAATCCAGAACATATTTGCAGGTCACAACGATATAAGCGTCAGGCAACGAGGTTGATAGTAACTGAAAAAATTACTCCATTTTGAATGGCGGTACAGACTGCAGCTACTACTAAATCTCTGATTTTCAATAGTCAATACTTCTCCTATGAGATATGGACTTTACTCTCGGATAGGCTGGCTTAACAAAATCGGCACTGGAAAAAGCCAATCGGAAATATTTCTGACTGGCTTTTTTGGTTTTAACACCTTTCCTTGCGATGAAGGACGTTCGCTATCGCGCAGTGCCCCCTCAACTTCACTTAATTCGAATCTGATCTCGGCCTGAGACCTTGACCCTGGTTTAAAATTTGGTCGATGGTACCGTCGGTTTTCATCTCTCGGATCAACCGATTGATCTTCGGAAGCAAGGCCACTAACTGCGATTTTTTTGATATTCCGATACGGTAGGCGTGTTGGCCGGAAAAATTAGGCGTAAATTTTATTTCCCCCTTCCACTCAGGATGGGTCTTGATGAGGCTGTAAATTACTGATTCACTGCCCAACAAGATGTCCATTCGTGAATGGAGTAGCTTTTTAATTCCCTCTTCGTAGCTGAGGCAGCGCTCGGTCTTCAGAATTCCCTTTTTAATCGCCTGGACAAAGATCTCATCATGAGTGTAGCCGCGGACAATACCTATTGTGTAGGGTTTCAAATCCTTAACCGTTTTCCACTCTATGGGACCTCCACTTCGTTCGGTCAGGAACCAGACCCTGCTTTTGTCGTTCATGACGACATCGGTAAACGCGAGATAGGTGCTTCTTTCCTTGTTACGGACAAGAGGAAAAGTCAGGTCTGCTTCACCGGTTTTCAGGTACATCAAGGTCCGTTTCCACGGAAAAAGCTGCGATGTGAATTTCCAATCCAGTCGGGAAAAAAGCGCACTGCAGAGTTCAATGGAGATCCCGCCCTGGGCCTGTCCGCCTTCTTTTCCGATAGTAAAAGGGGGCCAGGGATCACTCACAAATGTCAACTGCCGGATTTCCTGGCTGTAAACAGGATGGCAGAGGATCATCACAATGAACATCATGAGGATTATTGATTTTTTCATCGGCAGATCTCCTTGAGCTGTCTCTATCTCTTCTGTCGCAAGTTCTTTGCTTTGTTAGACCGGCTGTGCACCGTCGGCTTCCACGCTGTTGTACCCATTATAGGGGGGGGTGAGCCACGATAATTTTTATTAGGCCGACTCAAATCAAAATCCGTTCGACCTCATCGAGGGAAATCTGATCATCCCGGCGGTCATAGAGGCCTGTCGTGCGGGATGATTCGTGATTGGCCATTTGTTGGGCCACCTCAAGCTTACCGCCATTCCGTAAATATTCCGTAATCCCCGTCGCGCGAAAGCTGTGACAACAGACCTTCGTGCGCACCCCGGCATCTGCCGTGCGACGGCCGATCATGCGATAGACATCCGGTTGCGTCATGGGCCTGTCGGACAGCTGCTGGGTGCGGCCGCGGGCGGTACGAAAAAGAAAGCCCTTACCATCCACAGCGATTCCGGCTCCCTCCAGATACTCTTCGAGGTACTCCTCGAGGTTATGGTGACAGGGCATTTCGTGACGTTTGCCGCCTTTTTCATGCAGGCGTACCCAGGTGCGACGACCCTGGACATAGACATCCTGGACCCGCATCTTGATGACGGCACCAACCCGGGCAAAGGTATAGACCATTATCCCGACCAGCGCGCGGTCGCGCAGGCCCTGAGGTGAGTCTAAATCAATTGAGTCGATCAGTTCGCGGGCCTCTTCGGCTGAAAGGACCGCGGTCTTGCCTTTTTTAACGACATGTTTCGGTCCCTTGACCGAATGGGCCGGGTTGGCCGGGATGATCTGGCCAACTACCAGCCAGTCAAAGAGCATCCGGATCGCCGCCAGCTGCAGCTTGACCGAGGGCGTGGCGACAATTGAGCGCAGTTCTTCGATGTAGGCAGCGACATGGATGGGCCGGACGTGGCCGAGTTCACCAATCCCGTGGTCAACACACCAGGTGGCAAAAGCCCAGGTTGCTCGCAGGTATGCTTTGCGGGTGTTGGCGTTACTGATCTGCGCGGTGAAGAACTCGACGACCCGTTCGGCGGTCGGCGCATCGGGTGCCAAAAGCACCGGCAACCCTCCCGCTATTTTCCTGCCGGTGACCATTACTTCATATGCCATACCCTCCCCTCCCGGTGAGCCTGTTTTTATGTATGATAACGTCCTTTATCATACATGAAAACAGGCTAAAATTCATCGCCAAAATGCATGTGTGTTTGGTAGGTCAAGACTATCCGTGCGGTAAAGGAATCTCGCTCTCGCGCAGAACCCCCCCTTGTGAGTTTGTCCTAGTGCGGTTGTGCTTTAAAAGCAGATGGTGAAGGAGGTCGGACTTTTGTGGCGAAGGATGGTCTTAATGTCATCGAAAACTCAAGCGCAGCAGCTCTATGAAAAAATATAAATTAGACAAAATATTCGATTTATCATAGTCTTTTATAACTACCTGGTTTTGTTTGATTGTAATACCACCATGTAGTGTTTTGTTGCGGCCTTTTACGAATTTCATCATATTTCCCAACCAGACAATCAATAATACGATGCTCGCTTTCGGTATTGCCTCACTCGTCTTCTCTATAGTCGCTATTTTCATACCAGTTTTCGGCATTATGATCTCGGGCTTATCTGGATTTTTGGCTTGGCTCTCAACAGGTAAAGGAGGTACGCCTTTTGGTGCTGCTGCCGTAATTATAAATTTTATAAATATTCTCCTGTTGTCCCCGGCCTATATGCTCGTTGCTGGCCTTGAAGCCTCTCAAAGAAATCACGAGCAAGCTAATCTTTTTACCATCTGGGCAATAGTTCTATTTATTCAAATTGCAGCTGTTGTTGTGTTCGTTTGTAATGTTCTAATTGATTATGTTCTTAAACATAGAGCAAAGCAGAAAAATCGAAATGACAGTTTGCGTTTCAACAAACAAGATCCTCCACAATATTTTGCTGAGACCGAGGGCCAGCAACCGATGCTATCCGAACCTCTCGTTTACCAAGAAGAACAAAGACCAGGGGAACGTTCTCAAGATATATCAAAATTCACAAAAGTACTGATCCATAAAATCCACGGCGGTAGGAAAAAGGACAGTAAATTTTGGAATGATCAAATTGATCTGACCAAGAAGAGCGACGAGAAATTTTCCATACCGATACCCGAAAACTCAGTAAGAACAGCAAGACTGAGGAAATCTCTCCAAATATCAATCTACCCATTTGCAACTCTCCTGATAGTACTGGTCGTTCTGATTGTCGCCAGGCCGGACCTGTTTCCTTTCTTTGATTACCACAATATTTACAGCACTATCAGTGAGAATTCTCCCAATAGAACCAACACACCGGCTGTTAGTAATAGCTATCCAAAACAGGCCGAAGTTTTGCCGACACCGGTTACAAGGCCTCGTCAATACACGAAAGCCCCTATGACCAAACAACAGGGCCGCCCGCTCATGACTTTATCTAATGTCCAATCAGACAAACAAGAAGGGACACAGGCAAACATGATCAAGGAACTACAACCAATTTCCCTTTCCGGAAAAATGTTCTCATGGAAAGGTCAGGATGGAAAACACTATTTTTCCAATACAAATTTTCCGCAAGATAATGAAACATTGCAGGTGCAGACAGAAATCAACAATTATCAAAAGGTTACTAAGATTTCAGTAATCAACAATCAGATATATATCCCCGTCACCTTAAGGAATAAGGGGCGTAGCACTATCCTGAACATGGTCTTGGATACCGGTTGCAGCCACACAACAATACCATATAAATATCTTGATTATATCAGTGCGGACTACGGCCAAAACGTTACCTCCAGACTTGCTGATGGAAGAATAACTTTAGGAAGGAATGCATATTTAGACATGATCCAGGTTGGATCGAGAAAAGAAAGAAACTTCACTGTAACCGGTGCCGAGAACGTAGGGTCCAATAATTCAGGTCTGCTTGGACTCGACTTTCTTAGAAGTCATACGTTTAAGATTGATTTCGAAAGTCAATTTCTTGTTTGGATGTGATGGAATAATGACTTGTTAAGCAGTAAGGGGGCAGTACATGATACGTGTAAAAAGTAGGCACATCTTTCTCATTCCCTTATTTTTCACCTGCAGATGACTTAATTCAGGAGCAAGCTCCGAAAGTACTACCAACGCCGGCGATGATCAGAAATGGAGCAAGTATCTCGGTAGACTGTATGGAAACATCAATAATTTAAAATGCTCCATTTGTAGCCGGTTTTTCAAGTATGATCACATGCAAACTGATCTGGAACAAGCTCAATTTGCAGTTTTGCTTACGCAGTTAACCTTACCTCTGATAGGTTCTGTTTTATTGAAAAATCGCTGGTTAAAATATTTTACTTGTGAAAGAATGAATGACATTCATGTGGTGTTTGATTGCTTCCTAATTTTCGTATTTAACTGAATTGAGGCGTGGAACCGATTCCTACAATATCACGC
>AMWB02056891.1_pt2 | contig 17947 bp, 30 predicted proteins | sample 200311 | NCBI WGS metagenome assembly AMWB02 (sample SAMN02737377, study PRJNA173069) | bioreactor metagenome | biome: anode biofilm in microbial fuel cells | place: USA: California | collected 2010-12-16 | reverse complement strand
TGGTAAAGCTCTATCTACCATCGTAGCTGACTATTACTGAACGATGTACCAACCCTACTTAGGAGGAGTATTATGAGTTATTTACCTGGGCAGTTTATTGCAACGACCAGCGGAGCTGTGTGTGAAGAACATCCTGATTTACCTGCAGTTATTCAGATGGTTGGCGAAACAGACAGCTGGGGCTATGAACTTATCCAGATGTGTCAGGCTTGCTATGATGCGGCCGTGGATTACCAGATGGACCACCCGAATGGGGACGATTGTGATTGTGACTGGTGTAAAGCAGAGGCTGTACCTTGTTTACCCATGCGTGACTCAAGCGAAGGGTCTAATGGTCCGGTGTATCGTGTATGCGGTCCGTGCAGACGGAAAGAACGTGATCTACAGGAAGTGGAGTATCGGCAACTTCGTGATGAAATAGATCATAATCATGCTGAGGACGAGTTTTATCGTAATCAGGTATAACATATTAACCTAGCTATCAGTATCTGTGTTCATGGATGCTGATAGCCCTTAGTTTTTCGGAGGATTCAATGAGATTAATTCGTGTAGTGAGTGGTGGACTTGGAATATACGATAAGCTTAAGGGGGTTGTACCTTCGACTGAGTGGAACTCCGTCATCAACCAGGACGAGCTCAATTGGCTTAAACGGCCGGATATTAATGGTGAGTCAGGTCCACTACGATCATATTTTACAATCAAAGGATACGAACTGTTTAAGGCAAGAGCCCTTCCACTGATAAGCCAGTACATCGATCCATCGACAATACAAGCTGTTGAATCGATCGTCATTCGTGAACCGGTGTACGTGGACGAACATCAAATGGTGTTTGCGGCATTACTTACGCCAGAGGAAGCTGAGTGAAATGAGGTGTTTCGTTGAACTACACTGAACAGTTAAAGAATCTCTCAATAGATCAGTTCGATAAACCAAAGCGGTTTAGGTCATTACGTAATATCATGATCATCTTAGCCTATTTCGAAGAGGAGACGTCTGATATTTCGGAGCTGGCTAGAATAACCAAGATAAGTGAGCACGCCGTATTAGACGTGATACGGCGTGGTTTTCATCCGAGAAGTATGCGTGAGCTACGGACCGTCCGAAGCATTATTCTTTTTAAAAAGAAAGGATTGTCAGTTAACGACATCTACAATAACGGATTCTCCGTAGCTGAACTTCTTAATGCAAATGCAAAGTACGCGGCGTTTCTAAAGTATCATCATGCCAGTAATGATCCACTACTTCGGTTACTATTTTAACCAAATGTGGGACCGCATCCGCTGCTGGAAAGATGGTGATCTGAGATACGAAGCTGGGATTGAAATAAAGGATAGCTGGGAGCATGGTAAGACGTATGGTTATTAACAGATTAACGCCTATCGATATCGTTAGCGGTATCGATAGGCGGTTAGTCTTCACCTTAAGGAGTAAACGATGTCCGAAGCAGAGAACAACTCATTAGGAGAGATGTTTAAGGCGATTGGTGTAAATCCGTGTACTGATGACTATAAAGTCATAGGTGGGTGTGGAGTGGTGGTTATTCTGTTTAGCCGAGGTAACCATCTGGTCTTGAGTAAACGTCTCAAGTTCGATACCGGTGATCCTGGTACTCTCGTACCATTCGAGCCATTGAAACTGAAACTCGATGAACGGCAAGCTCTAGCTTACCGACTTCACAGCAACAACCTCAAGATTAATGAGATAGCTATGATACTAGGGGTTGGGTCTTCCACCGTCTCGAATGACGTTCGGCTCGGACGTGATGCATCGCTTAAAACTCTCGACGCTTGAATCACTTAACTAAATTTAACTAAGGAGCTCCACATGAAATCATTATTAGCAAGCTTAGCTTTTATCGCAGTACTCACGATCGCCAACGTTAGCTCAGCATTGACCATTTCTGGAAATGGTTATGATATCTCCGGATCGGCCAAAGTAACCGATGGTATTGAGTTCATAGGTATTAATGGTTACCTCGGATTTGATTTTGTTGACGCAAACGACCACGTGTTACTCACCTTAACCAATGTGAAGAATCTGACAGCTCTCTACTGGATGAACTTTGGTGACTACACGTTCGGTGGCTTTGATCACATTACGAATATGTATATTACGGAGAATGTCGGCTACCGAGGTACCGTTCTGGACTTTAGTTATGATGATACATCTTTTACGCTTGACATGGATCTTGCTGAGTTCAGATGGTCTTGCCGCACAGCCCAGACTCTTACCTTTTATATCGAAACACAGACTCAGCAAGAGGGCTCACCAGTCCCCGAGCCAGCGTCCTTTATTCTGTTCGGTATTGGCCTTTTAGGGCTCTCCTGGGTAAGTAACCGCAGACGTAGTTAAACAGGCTTGTTGATTAAACTAGACTAGAAAAAGGAGATCGATATGATGGTAGAGAGTACAGCGACGACTAGAAAGCCGGTAACGATAAATCTGAGTGATCGTGGCGCTAAAGATAAGCTTAGAGCGGCCCTCGCGGACAGCCCTCAAGATGCTGAAACGATTGAAAAGGCCAGTAAGGCTGTTGAGCTGATAAAGAGTATCACCGTCGGAGATCCAGCGAGCACCTCCGACTTCCAGCAATACATCCCACTTGGAACGATAACTATCCATAAATTATCAGTAAGCGTTATCGGTGGTATCATCGACCAGTGTCGAGGAGCTACCACGGCTGAGTGGGGGTCAGCAAGCATTGCTAGATTAGTAGCGCAGTATAAGATCTGGGCAGCTCCAAAGATTAATCCGAATTTCGCAATGCTGACAGATAATATCTGTGTCAACCGGGTTAATAAGATCATCGCTGATCTTGTGAATCGGGTAGGGCGTGTCAGTATCGTTATTAACGATAAGAAGGCTTTGATCAAGAAAACCAAGCCGATCATTCGTGAATTGATAGAGCGCCTTTACGTATCTGACGAAGAACTCATTAACATCCAACGAGTGGTAAATGAAGCTAAGGCAGTTAATCCACCAGACACCTGCTTCAAGTGGACGCCATCGACTCGATCCATCTCGATGCGACGATTCGTCATCCTACTGCTGGGAGATGTCATTGATCAGTATCGAGGAGCCAAGCCGTCGAAGATGTGGTTGTCGATGTCGACTGAGCGATTGTTGTATCGTTATCAGAAGTATATATGCCCGGATATGAATAAGCCATTCCAGACGATGCCGATGGCGGTTGCTATGACCTACATGAATGACATCCTGATACAGCTATCTGATCGCTTTTATCCAGAGCTACTGAGTAGGTCTCATGTATATTTTAAGCAAACAGCCAAACAGGTCACGGAGGCCCTACTGAAGTCACTCATTGAAGCTGGTGAAGACTATCAGAAGATGGGTACGATACCGGTATGTACCGATACCCAAAGCGCGACGGATGCGGCCGTTATTAGTTCGGTTGACACTACAGTCACTGAATCAGTAGAGCAAACTGATCAGGTGGATACCCCGGTTGAACAACCAATTTCAAACTATGTGATGCAGGTATTCGCTAGAGCAATCGATCTTGAATATCATAGATTGCTTAAGGACACTATCAACATCGGTCTGCTCGATGAGTCTGATTTCAGGCTGATTGTGAATGCGTTTGAACGTGATACTGACGAGATCACTCAGGCAACTCCGTTCAATGGCGATACTGGTTTGGATGCTTGGGTATCTAACATCGCGAAGCATTTCATTCGTGTCATGGTGAAGTGTAAAAGTGAATCAGGGGTATTCCGTTTCACGTCAAATTGAGGGTGAACTATGCTGGTACAAAAATACACCGGAGTCGGCTCACGGGAGACTCCTGATGACATCCAGAAACTCATGATCGATATTGCAAAGGTGTTCGCTAGGAATGGTACGTTGTTTCGATCAGGAGGGGCTGATGGGGCAGACTCAGCTTTCGAGAGAGGCTGTGATAGTCAGCATGGACCTAAAGAGGTCTACTATGCTAGAGACTCGACAGCTGAAGCTGAGTTGATAGCTTCAACCTTTCACCCAGCTTGGCATCGATGCTCAGCGTATGCCAAGAAGTTGCATGGGCGTAATGCTTTCGAAGTCCTTGGGAGGTCGCTCGATGATCCATCCGACATATTACTCTGTTGGACGCCGGATGGCTGTATCAGACACGCTGATCGGTCACAAGTTACCGGTGGCACTGGTACGGCAATATCGATCGCCGATAATCACCATGTTCGAATCTTTAATCTGTATCGAACCGATCATGCTGATCTGTGGAAGACATGGTTGCGGACAAATCAGTTCTCAGTTTAACAATCAACTAAAAGAGACTCACATGGACAATGCACCAATCAAAGCACCAACATTCGAAGAGCGTATAACTGAACGCTTGAAAAATGACATAGGCGAGCTGATCTCTGACGAGGAGCTTAGAACGATCGTCGACCGAACGATTAACAAAGTCTTCTTTGAAAGTACTACGGTCACCAAAAGCTATAACAACGTGACGGTTACGCCACCGTTCATTGAAACAGTTATTCGCGAGATCCTCCAGGAAAAGGTCACGGAGTATGTTACTGACTACATCACGAATAATAAAGATGAAGTCATTCAGATGGTGAAGACTGTGATGGAGGAGGACCTGGCCGCAGCATTGATGCGAGGGATGACCAACTTCTTCAGAACGGACATAATACGGCTCTCTTCTCAGCTTGAGGACCGTCTTCGAAAGATGTAATAGATCCAGTGGGTCGATACGCGTGCGTATCGACCCACTGGGTTAGCCTATTCATTTTTGACGCATTCATAATACCTTTCAGATATATATCAATAGAGTAGAATAGTATTACAATTCATCTATCATTTCTATCTTGGAGGATAATCATGTTTGATTACGAATACGCCTCCGAAGCGTTCTTTATCGGCGGCCGCCAACATCGGGCTTTCCAGATACATCTGGGCGAAGCTCACGTTGGTAACGGCGTCGATATCACGTTTCCTGATGGCTCGATCGCTATCCGGATATTTGATTACGATTCTAAGCTGAAGGATGCGTTGCATTCATTCTTCAAACGAGTCGGCGTTCGAGAGGTAACCTTCTCTCGAGCATTATAACAGTTTGGTTCTGAGCGAAGAGTGGAGCCAGGGAATCTCGTGACCTTTAGTGGCGCGGGTTCCTGTAGGTGTACCGCAAACTAGCTCAGAACCATTTCATTTAGAGATCACCATTTACCTCAGGAGATACATCATGTTTAAATTCATCGGAACATTAGTGGTATACGGCTTCGCAGCTTATGGTTTTGCTGAGTGGTTGGAGAGAATTCAGTACAAGCGTGACGACGAAAACGAGTAGTATAAACTAATACACTAAACGGAGTGACCATGAAACTTTCATACATAATAGTAGCAGTCATAGCAACTGCAGCCATCTTGAAGAAGATCGAAGAATCCACTGATAAGGTCATTGCTGCGGTGGAAAGTAATCACCAGGAAACAATGAAACAGAGGGAGTCAGAAGGGGCCTGATCGTGATTAGAGCAGTTGTCGGTTTAGTATTCTTCCCATTTCGGAAGATGGGCTGTGTTGAATGAACATAATGGTATAACGATCACCTGAAGCTGGGTGATCGTTACCATCGCTATTATTTTTTGCTCAGATAAGATTAGGGTAATACTATGACAATAACGTATTAACCAGTGTAGCAATCCAATTCACAAGGAGATAGTTCATGAGCTCGACTGACCCATTTGAGACACGGGTGATGCATAGACCTGGTGTGTATATCAACACCCCATCTGATTTCGTATTACCAAAGACTCAGGCCATCCCAATGTACACCAAGGATCTATCGTTCCTTGGTAAGTTCAGACTATGGTTAGTGGATGATCTAAGTGAGATCTTCTTAGAAGATTATTACTTTCAGATGACTTGGTTACCTGACAAGCCTGTGATCAAGATACCGAAAGGGTTCATATTCGATGGAGCTTCCGTACCTAAGCTACTTCGGGCCATCCTCGGTACTAAAGGTATACTCTATCATGCTAGTATCTGGCACGACTTCGGTTGTCAATATAACTGTTGGTTGCTCGCCGATGACTCGATGTACGAACCCGCGAATGGGAGGGAGTTCTTCGATGGTCAGTTCCGTAAGTTCACTGAAGAAGTCTACGATATGAGAGCTGTGGCCTCAGTAGCTTGGGCTGCCGTTCGGGTAGGCGGAGCCGGAGCTTGGCAGAAAAGGCGATCCTTTAATGATAGTGTATATGGGACATTCATCCCGGTCAATACATCGATAGGAGAACTGCATGTATAAAAACTTCAGCACGTTTCAGTGGCTCACTATCGCATTAGCCATCACATGCCTCGTTGGATACCTCGACTGGATAACCGGCTACGAGTTGTCATTCTTCGTTTTCTATTTTGTACCGATATCCATCACGGCGTGGTTCATTAGTATGCAAGCAGCGGTTACCATCGCCTTCTTGTCGATGCTGGTCTGGCTCGTTGTTGATTCAGTGCTGGGACATGAATATTCGTCACATCTGATTATAGTTTGGAATACTCTGATACGACTGATATCGTTTCTTGCGATCGGTATAGCGATAACTCGAATCCGCTGGCTCCTGACGCGTGAGCAGGTACTATCTAGAACATTACGAGCGAAGTTAGATGAGATCAGATTACTGGAATCATTCCTTCCGATATGCTGCGAATGTAAGAAGATTCGTGGTGATGATGGGGACTGGCATTCACTCGAAAACTACATCGGCGAGCGTACTGGTACGAAGTTTTCCCACGGCTACTGCCCTGAGTGTGCTGTAGAAGCGAAACGTAAGGCTGGACTTTCATAAATGGAGAACCGACCATGATCAAGCGATTAATAGAATTCATCAAGCATTTATTCGGTGGTGCAAAAAGGACCAACGCTGAAGAGACTGCCAAGGTTGTTGCACTCAAAGAAAAGTATGAGAAGTGGGGTAAGGAAGATAAGCAGAAGGGGTCGTAACTCCCCTGATCAAGCTCGAACTAGAATCAGAGACGTACATGGTGATAGATATGTGTTTCCATATATCGAAACCGAATACGATGGCAATCAGAGCAAGCTCACTGGGATATGTAGTGATCATGGGGAGGAAGTGTATGAGCTGGATGGAAGAGAGTTCTTCGATGATCAGTTTCGTAAGTTCACTGAAGAAGTCTACGAGATGAAAGCTGTGACTTTGGTAGCATGGCTCGCAGTACGTGGTGGTGGAGCTGGAGCTTGGAAGAAAAGACGAGCTTTTAACGATAGCGTCGACGTTTTTACCAATAAATGAGAAGGAAGCGGTATTTTCGTAAAGCTTATTAGGTAGTGAATTCGTGGTAACCTTCAAGTATATATCATCAATAAACTATAAAGTTGATTGCGAAAACCTTATAATTGGAGGAAACAATATGCCTAGTAAGCTATCACCTGAAATCATTCGGAGTCGAGTGTTTGAGAAAACTGGGATGAAAGCGATAAACGTTGATTTAGACTACAAGACCTCGATGTCTAAGGTAGTTGTAATCTGCCCCATACATGGGGAGTTTAGAAGAAGAGCTTGTGAGCTGATGGTTGGGCGCGGTTGTCCGAAGTGTTCTGCAATCGCGAGGGGGGAGCAACGACGATACTCCCCACATCAGGCGCTCAATGTTCTTAAATCGACTCATTCTGAGAAGTACGACTTTCCATATATCGAAAGCGAATATCACGGATCCGGTTCTAGGATAACAGTAGTGTGCTCGCATCATGGTGAGTTTACGTCAGTATTCAGCGATCTTAGAGATGGAAGCGGGTGTCCGGAGTGTAAGAGAGTTAATGTTGGTAATGTTCGACGATTATCTGTTGATGATGTAAAACATCGATTAAGCGCCAAATGGCCAACATACCGGTTTTTGGATATTGATAACTACGAATCGGCTGTAAACCCAATATCCGTAAAGTGCCCAACGCATGGGGATTTCTCAGCTACGTATGATAATCTGATACATGGACATGGGTGCCCAGTGTGTGGGCGGCTTCAATCATCAGCTGCCCGATGTAATATTCCAGGTAGACCGGGATTAGCCGATTATAATCGGTATTATGACAAAATACTCGTGACTGATTCACCGACTAGAGGCTTCGATGGAGAGCTACTAGTAAAGTGTAAAATGTGCCGCATTATCATGACACCTTCACTTGATCAGGTGATTAATCGAATAGCTGCCATAAATCAGTCAAACATGGGTCACTTCGACTTCTACTGCTCAGACAAGTGTAAGTCTGAGTGTACCACCTATCGAAAACCACCAATAACCCCAAGCCCAAGCGACTCAGAGCACGAAGCTCGAGTCAAGAAAGCTCGGGGCTGTCAGTCGAAAGACAAGTACGTTTTGCGGCAGATACAACGAGATATGTACGGCTACAACTTCTGTGAAAAATGTGGTCGTCGTATTGATAATCCTGATCTCCATCATACGATCGAAGTAGCTAAAGATCCAGATGGTGCAATAACCGTAGCTGGTCATATGCTGGTTTGTTATGACCCGTGTCACAAAGAACTAACCGCAATGTGCAGATAAGCATATTAAATTGAGCAACCTAGATCTACAACGCTGTAATAGCGTTGTAGATCTAGTATTACCTTCATTATTTTGAATATACATCATCAGAGTGAAGCTGGTGCACTCATAATACCTTTCAGATATATATTAAATAGGTAGACTAGTATCTTAAACTCTATTTATTAAATCTTTATATAAGGAGACGCGTTATGAATGTGAAACTATTGGTAATCGGCCTTGCTAGTTTGGTAGTAGCAGTTAGCTGTAGTGTAGCCCAGCTTCACCTTGAGACTATACAGGACCTGGACCTCAAACTAGTCCGCGACCGGGCGGACTTACGACGTTGGAATGACATGATGTTAGGTGTGAACCAACCGATCAGCAGAGAAAGCGCGATCGATATCGAACGTAACATTTTGATATTAAACATGCGAATTGCCGATACTCTCGCCAGTCGCAAACGAGCTGTGGATAAGCTTGCCAAAATGCGAATAGTAGTGAAATGAAACATCCTCGTACAAAGTCAATTACCCTTTAATAGGAGAGCACCATGAAAACAATCAATCAGTTAAACATTGAAGCTAAAGATCTTACTCAGTCCATCTTGTCAGCAGTAGCGCCGGTCAGGTTAGCTGACCTTATCGAAGATATCATGAAGCTGTCATCGATTGTAGCCTTTACAAACATCAGCGATGAAGATCAGAACCTGATGATTGATATCTGTAGCAAATGGGGAGACACTACCCCAGATGAGTATGTTACTGGAGTAGTGTCTGATCTGGACGCTACCGGTCGTATCAGTGGTTTACAGTGGTTGAACACAGTCGCTGAGTTTTATACGGAATCAATCGAAGTGTTCAGTCGATATCCAGAACTCGAGCCCTTGCTCGAAGGACTAGACCTCGTTCGTCAGCCTGTCGAAAAGGCTCGGCAGTCTCTTTCAATCAATTAAGCCACACAGCATAACGCGATCGTAAAGTCGCGTTATGCTGCACTTATTTTTTAGAAGCGGATGAGACCCTTGTGACTTTGAGATATATATCATCTCGTAACATGAGCCAACGTATTGAGCGTAACCATCCGCATTGTTACAAGCTGAAGTCTGAATATTACTCAAGTAGATAACTCAGATAAACGATAGATAAGACATAACCTTACAACTAAGCTTTCAGTAAATCGGGGGTACTATGAAAGACGAATACCCAATATTATTCACTCAGCAGTTCAGAGCGAGTAGCAGCGTTCAGCATGTGATAAACGTAATCGACTACTTTAGGGTAGCTCGATTTGTGGTGTCAACGGTTGCCAAGCGAACCACAACCTTAGATTTTATAATGACGATGGCCGATATCGGGAGGCTAGCGGGAATCGACATATCAGAAGACCCTAAGAAGTTGATAATCGATAGTTACGATTCTCAAATTCAGTTAACGATCAGACGAATGGCGTATAATGGCCTGATACGTATTGAGATAATCAGAGTGACCCCTAATACAACCAAGCTTAAAGTTCTCATGAAATTCAGAGACGGTGAGTACGAATCATTCATAGCTATCCTCCGATCCTTTGTCGATCCAAATACCACTGTCGATGGGCTAGAATTTATTAGCTTAAGATCATGTATTAGGTGTAACAAGATCCGACCTCTTGATAAATTCCCCACGAGGAAAAGCGACGTTAATCCTAGTAAGACGGTCGTTACCGACGGCTTGTGTAACGTATGCGATTCTCGAGCTAAATCGACCAGATATGCTAAACGTAATCCAGTATATGAAGATTATTGGACTCGATACAAAGAGGCTAATTCAGATGAGCTTCGGTATAGATCTCTTCGGTTCCGGGAGCTAAATCGAGAGAAACTCCGAGAAAGCTCGCACGGTAAAGTGTATGCGAGTAGTAAAAACAAAAAGGCTAAACCTGGACAAAGCAGATCGATAAAACGAGCTGGGCGGTGGCTGCTAGCTGGCAAGATCAAAGCTGAACCGTGCTACGTTTGCGGTTCTACTGATCGTCTACGAATGAATCACATCAGATATCTTGAGGAAGGCTTAGACATCGTTTGGATGTGTTCGATATGTATTAAACGTCACCATGTACAACCGCAGCCGTGGTTCTGTCTGTTACCGAAAGAGCTAAACCGAACGACAATAAATAATCTGATAGTAGAGCTGTAGCTTGGGCACATCCGTCAGTTCGTGCACGCCATGAAGTGCCGATTGAACATCTATTGCTCAAGTAGGCACTAGAAGCTTTTACTATCTACCTATCATCTCGTACTATAAATTTAAACGGTTGGGAGATAACATGATAACCAAAATCAGAGATTTCGCAATTACTGTTCGAAAACTTATGCACGAACGGTATATTGAGACACTCAAGATGTTCCCAGATATGGATGATAACAATCATCAGATAAGGTTGCTGATTTCCGATGATGAAATCAAATTACAGCTCGGTTGTATTGACGCATCGGCTATGAGTTTACTTATCAGTGAACTGGCGAAGAACTGTATTCGTTCATCCTACACAAAAGGCTCGACCAGAGGTTCCGGAACCCTGTGTATTTACGATTACAGAGCGTATCAACAGTTGTTTTGTAGTAGTATAATGTCTCTATCCGAGCTTAAGACTACTCTCGGCCATGATCAACCGATTCATGATGAAACTGGCTACTCAACTTTACTAGCTACGGCTGGCATTAAAGATCCATTGCGAGATGTATACGCGGTATATGGCCGAGGTGGTCGGATGCTCGTATTTCTGGTAAAGGATCTCGGTAAGAATAAAAGCCAGAATAAGATCACGATGATCAACACCCAACGACTGGTGACCACTTTTGTTCAGAGAAAAGATGGCTCAGTGGAGATTGACCAGTTCTGTCCAGACGAGCTCAGCAATGCTAGCATCCACCAACGAGTCTGTGATGCATATACATTGAACCTGAGCTATGCGACATTAGCTTATATATTCAATGTAGGTACTAGTACGATTAGACGACATATTCGAGGTAAATAGGAAACTAAACACTAAAAGGAGAACGGAATGCTCGATTTAGCTTTGAACATCGGCGAGGACATCCTCAGTTTTAAGGTGTCGGTAGCCAAGCGCCATGGGTACATGAAACTCAATAATACCCTCAAGGCTCTCGCGGTGGAGAACCCGAAACTGACGATTGGAGATCTGCTGATTAAGCATGAGCAGACCCCGATGCGCCCGGTTACATTTAACCTTATTAAAGACGCCATCCTCAACATTGGCGCTAGTAAAGCTAACAATTCGATGGAGCGTGATGATTATGATAAGCTGGTCAGCGAATTAGCTGACCTGGATCAGCGATTTGAGAAGAACCAAAGTGTCAAGGTTAAGAAGGGGCTCAAAGAGAGGGTAAAGTCAACTCGACCTAAGAACCCACCTGTCAAACGGAACACCCCAACCCTTGGGGATCTAATCAAAGCTGAGCTGGCTAGAAATAGCTAATAGAGAGGTGTACCATGACATCATCGTCATTGAAGAATGCTGCAAGTGAAATCATGAGCATAGCGGACGCTGACGTAGTTGCTGAAAGCTCTAGTTTTGAGTCGACCAGTGATGCGCCAGTTCGACAGATAGATAGTCGAATAAGCGATGGACGGAGATATATGATTACCATCTACGGCAAGCCGGCTGATAACTCAAAAGATCTCGTATATGACGCTATTGCTGAAGGTATCAAAGCCTTCTTGGCGCACCTGGAGAATACTGGCCAGACATTCATCAAGGAGCACGATACCAACCTGAAGTTCATGATGGCGTATGCTGATCTTATTAAGTGTATCATTAATCAGCGATACCCGGCGAACGTACCATCGATAGCCCTGAATCAGCTCGTCAATAGTATCTTAAGCATCATCTTTTAGGAGGGTATTATGTCGATTTCACATCTTGCAATATCACAGTACATCCAGAATATTCACAAGCCTAACGAAGAGAAGCTGAAGGAACTCGTGATCCGGGTGTACCTGGATACCGAGGCTGACACCTTTCAGATCCTTGCCCCATTGTTTAACGTGTCACACGCTGAGATCAATAAGATCATACGTACTAACTTTCACGAGGATGATGAGATCAGTCATCTGCTCAGAAAGATTATAATTAGAAAGCGAGCTGGATTTGATGACGATCACTTAACTCTATTTCTCGACACGGATGGAGAGGCGATCGAACTAGCTCGGCAGATATATAGTGATTTTAGAAAGAAGTACAACTTATCAATGGATATTGACTCGTGGAAAGAACCACGATAGATCCTTAACCGAGGATGGTATTATGAGAAATAACGAAATAATCAAGGCGATCTTGCATGAGATTGCTACCGTGGACAAATCCTGTATTCGCAAGATAGAGTTCTCCGGGAGCGGTGATATAAAGATCACCACGACGGACGCTGAATTGGTGATCATCCCGAGGGACCAGTACCTCAATAGTGAGCCTAAAGTGATGAATCGCCGAAAGGGTGATCGGCTCTATTCTAGGAACGCTATTATCGACCGTAATGAAAAGATACTCGATATGGCCGCCCGTGGATGTAGTACTGTTGAGATCGCTCACACCCTTAACGTTAATGGCCTATTAGTCAACCATATCGTTAACGGAGCCATAATCGACTTTGTTAAGCGGGATGGCGTCAACCAGGACGTTATTGGTTTTGCCAAAGATGGGGTGGCTGTTGAGGACATATGCGCTATGACTGGGCTAGATGCGACAACGGTTCAGGACGTCATCGAACGTGAGCTTAGCATTAAGTTTCGTGACAGCGAAATCATTCGGATGTGGAACGATGATAACGGCATCACTGATATAGCCAATAACGTCGATATATCCGAAGATCGCATCTACGATATCTTGAAAACAAACGGTTTATTAAATTAAATACAACATCGAGGAACAAATTATGAATGACGTTAAATCATGCTTACAGGAAATCATAGATGCGATCTTCGGAATAGATTCGGAAAAGGCTAAGGTTGACTCCTGGCAACAAACTTTCGACGCTACGAGCTATGAGACGAGTATCGAGTTCAGCGTAGACAAAGATCATTATCGGTGTTTCATCGCGAAAAACCGAAGTGGTATTGCAGGACCAGTTCAGCATCCAGCTGGCCCAGGTTTTATGCAAAGTCAGCTTCATCATCTTTACCAAATGAACAATCGCCCAGAAATGATCAATGGTCCATTACCTGATGCGGTCAGAAATGTGATATATGCATGCGTACAGGCTTTGGTAAGGAATGGTCAGATCAACCAATACGAGGGGACTACGGTGACTGCGATCCTCCATCAGAATATCGGACGTATCGTTAGTGAACTAGTTCAACAGTATCCTACAGCTGTTCCCATAAAAGCTATCGAGGGACACGTCATAGCAATGACCTCCGCAGTGCTTCCTAATATTCGTGATAATCGAGTAGTCGGAACAGAGAATGCGCTCAATCTGTTTACCGATGGTAGATCAGGGTTCGGCCGGGGCGGTTACTCGAACAATGAATCGCAACGATCGACGGAGCCAGCGACTGATCAGGCTAAAGCTGCGGTCCCCATCACCCAGACCAAAGAGTGTATCGATATCGTCAATCGATATGCTGATGTGGTTATAGCTAGTAAACGCATAATATCAACCGATCCTGAGGCTATCGTAAAGCAGATGACCAAACAGGTTCGTGACCGAGGTCTGTCCACGTTACTGGACGTCGAGAAGGAAGCGGTCAGCTATGCAATGGGATTATATCCCGATGACCGCACCTTCAGGCAGCGACTAACAAGAAACATGGTCATCGAGATGAAAAGTGCTGGGTGGCCTAGTAAGGATATTCGTGAGATTATGCCCATCAACGACGTCGAGCTGTCCGATATCGTTAAATCGTTTTCAGACGATGAACTTAGGCGTATCGTAAACCGGTTGTCGGCTGGTAGTTTTACTGTCAAAGTGATGGCTGATCGCCTTGGTATCTCACACCCTAAGGTTGCTGATCTACTCAATAGGACCGGTAAAGAATTCCTGTCGTGAACTAAACCCCAGCATGGAGAATCGAACTATGAATGACGTTAAATCGTATCTGCAAGAGATAATTCGTGAAATCACTAAGGTTGAGTGTGACAAATCAACAGATGTCCGTGGTGAGCTGAGCTTTGCTGAGGACAGCTTTAGTATCAAGACGAGTTTTAAGATCGGGTCAGACTCTTATGAATTGGTCATGGAGAAATGGCAAACTGGAGGCCCTCGAGCATATAAGTCAAACCCGAGCACCGCTGTCAATGGGTTCCCTCATGTCCCAGCCTTTGGCGAATTCTGCCCCAGTCCTAATATAAACTATCAGTCGATACTTGATAGGGATCGTAGCTTTCCGATGTTTACTCGTGATGCTTTTCAAAAGCGACCATTACCAGGCATACCCTCGTTTACTCCAGATACACCATTGGCTAACGTAGCGTCTTACGATCAATTCATGCAGGATATGTACCCAGGTCAGGCTTTTCAAAAGCAGCCATCACCGGACGCAACCTCTGAATTCACAATTCAATCAGATATTCAGGAGTTAATTAACCGGTATGCTAATCTTTCAGTAGTAGATGATGATGTTCGACGGTACATCGTGTCTAGATTAATCGAGAAGATCACTAAAGACAAGATCACAGACTTCGTTAAAGCTGAGAGGGTCGTGATTGCTTTTGTGATGTCGTTGTCTGCTGATACTGATCCCACCTTAAAAGACCGAATGAAAAGAGCTGTCATTATTGAAATGAAGAGCACTGGATGGGTTAATAAGGATATTATCGAAACGATCCCCATCTCTCAGGAAGAGTTGTCGTCTATCGTCAGCTCGTTTTCACACGCTGAGCTACAAAAGGCTGTACGTGAACTGACTGCACGATCGTTCAATATACGATCGATCGCTAGTCGATTCAATATGAGTCATGGTGATGTAAGGGCGCTTCTTAGTGATAAAACGGATAAGAAGTCTGCATCATGACCGTTGACCGAAACATCGATCGTATACGCGCTGTTTTCGGTGATTCGTATGACATCGTTGATGAAGCAACTGTAAAACCCAACTATGATGAAAAGGTTGAACTGGTATGCCCGATTCACGGACCGTTCTCATTGTCGTTGGTTAGTATTCTGTGTCAGAAAACGGGTTGTCGTACATGCGGACAGTTACGGCGAAAGATCGCTGTAATCCGTGGTAAGAACGAGGCTTCAGCGTCGATGATCGAGTTTTATAAGTTCTTTAAAACGAACCGGGCTACTGACTCAAGAATAGACGAGATCATTCGTAGATACGATCGGATCGAGCTTGTCGATCACCGAGGTATGCTTGATCTGTACAAACTCTTTAGTCCAGAATTGTGAAGTTACACTGATCCGATGAACTGACGTACTCATCGGATCAGGATGATGTTTAACCAATCATTAGTTAAAACAAACAAGGAGTCTGTATGAAATCGTTTTATAGAAGGGTGATTACTACTAACCCTAGGGATAAATGCAGTCGTCACGAGGCTGAACCGGCAGTGGTCATCTTACTGACCGAGTTCGACAGTTGGAGGTGTCGCATAACCAAGATGTGTGCGGCTTGCTATGATGAATACAAAAAGGGTGATGATCCGGATAGCGAATCTCAGACTCTCGAATATTCTGTGATTAATGGCTCGGAAAGAGAGCTGGCTGTATGTCTTATTGACGAACCGGTAAATGCTGCTGATGACGACGATATGTTTGTGTATAATCACGCCTATAATGATCGACTCATCGAAACATCTGAACGGGTATCGTCTAGGGTGATCAGTGATGGGGCTGACGGTCGACAACACTCCATCGATTTGGTTGGGTATGCTAGGATGCTACCGAACAGATTGGATGTCGTCACGCCACTTAGTCAAATCAGGCGGAAGATCTCGTTGGAAAAGATAAGCCAACTTATCCTGCTCGACCGAGAGATCCGAGCTGAGCTGCTCGAACATCTATTCCAACAGGATATCGAACAGGTTCGTTTGAAGGGCATTGATTATTTCACGGAGTTGGCCAATCAGCTTACTAGACAGCTATCTAGGGATCATGGTCGATCACGATAACCATCAACATACAAGGTAAAAGATGAAAGGAAACTCAACCACTCATGTCTATTCTAGACAGGGTCGGCTCAATCATGATAATGTGATTTGGGACAGTACTAGCGACCGTTGTCCACATGGACGAACGATCGGTAAAGGACGGGTTGTATGCATTAAGTACACAACCAACGATTGTCCGGTTCAAGGTAAACGTAGTAAATGTCCCTATCAAAATAAGACGATTAGGACCGATTAATCGATCGAAGACTGTCAGCACTGAGCCATACCGCTGACAGTCTTCTCACTTATTTTTTAGTGCACTGATGGAGCGCTTCATATATATATCAATAATATGAATGAGAGGTCCAATTACTTAGAATACGTATGCGCAGTTGTCTATTCTAGGGTACTAATTAAATAATACATCACAGGAACATAACATGAACGTAACATCTATTAAAGAACAAAACTCAGTAGACGAACACATTGCCCAGTTGTTAAACGAGATCCGAGCATGTGAAGATTCGATCAACAACGAAGGCTTCAGGACGCTCGAGGCCTACGTACAGTTCGAGACCATGATGAGTTATTAATAACAAGGATACCTCTGCCTACGTTATGGGTGGAGGTATCCTTGCATTTATTTTTGCACCATTATAGTAAACCTAAATACGAGGAGAAACATATGCATATCATCGACGGATACGGGAGAGCGTTCGTTCAGTTCGTGACACCGTACTACGAAAGGAACGATTCAGGACATCAGCTCAAACATGCGTTGGATGTACTTGACAATGCGATGATGTTTAAGACGGTATTAGATCTTAATGTACCGGAGAAAGAGATCATCGCCGCAACGTTGATGCATGACATCCAACTCTATCGTGGCCGAAAGAATCATCATGTCAATGGTGCAAACTTCGCCACGACCAATGACTACCCTGGTAAATCGGAGTTTTCTCACGATGCCCAGGAACGGATAGCGATGGCTATTCTTCAACATCGGGCTAGCTTTACCGGAAGCTACACCGCTCAACTATCTGAGCTAGTCAGCTCAGCTGATCGAGGCATACCAAGTACTTATCAGGAATTGCTGGATCGAATTCGTGGCTGTAAAATTGACATAGTCACGGATGCTGGAGAACTGAAGAGCGCTGATGAGATAGAACAGATGGCAGTCTCTCATCTAAAGGAGAAGTTCGGAACCGCTGGGTATGCCAGATACCCGGATATGTATATTGAGATGTACATGGATCGTCTGAGTAAACGAGCTGCTGAGATTGACAAATTGTAATAGCTACCCTCAACACCGATCGATCGGTGTTGAG
>AMWB02054037.1_pt1 | contig 17970 bp, 13 predicted proteins | sample 200311 | NCBI WGS metagenome assembly AMWB02 (sample SAMN02737377, study PRJNA173069) | bioreactor metagenome | biome: anode biofilm in microbial fuel cells | place: USA: California | collected 2010-12-16 | reverse complement strand
TCAAACTCATTTTCTCTGATAAAACCCTTTTCAACAAGCAACGGTAAAAGCTCCTCAAGCATCTTTTGGGGGTCGGCATTTTTTAAATACTGGTTATTCATCCAGTCCAGCTTCTTTAAATCAAAGGTAGCCGCTGTTTTATTTACATTATTTATATCAAATAATTCTATTGCCTCCTGAAGATTAACTATCTCGCGGTTTCCTCCCGGTGACCAGCTTAAGAGCAAAAGATAGTTTATTAAGGCTTCCGGCAAATACCCCATCTTACGGTAATCGCTAATCGCAGTTGCCCCTGTCCTCTTAGAAAGCCTGCCTCCATCCATGCCCATAATCAAAGGAAGATGCGCAAAATAAGGCAGAGGAAAACCCAGGGCCTCGTAAAAAAGAACCTGCTTGGGAGTATTAGAAATATGATCATCCCCGCGGATTATATGCGTAATATTCATTTCCGCATCATCCACTACACAGGCAAAGTTATAGGTAGGGGTGCCATCGGATTTAATTAATACCTGGTCTTTAATCAAGCTGGAATCAAATTCAATCTGGCCCCGGATAAGATCATTAACTTTTATTCTCTGGCCGGTGACCTTAAAAATTACCGCTTCTTTACCTTCAGGAGATTTTTCAATATAAGCTGAACCCGCCTTTAGCAGCTTATCCGCATGCTGGCGGTATCTGTCAAAACGTTCGCTCTGGTAATAAAGCTCATCCCAATCAAAGCCAAGCCACTTAAGGCTAAAAAGTATCTCATCTACAAATTCTTTTTTGGAGCGCTCTTTATCCGTATCTTCAATCCTTAAGATAAATTTTCCTTTTTGCGATTGGGAAAAAAGCCAGTTAAATAATGCCGTGCGACCGCCACCGATATGCAAATTTCCCGTGGGGCTGGGCGCAAATCTTACCCTAACCATCTATCAACTTCACTCCTTCCTGCAAAGCCTTTTGGTTAATCTCTAAAATATCCGTTTTCCCGGCGGGGACCATAGACTTAAATACCTCAAGCACCTCTTTAATCTTCACGGTCCTCTTAGCCCCCAAGTAACAACCCAGGGCCACCATATTAGCTACTTTAATATTGCCTAACCCTATAGCAATATCCGTAAAAGGAAACTGTAATACTTTTATTTTTCCTAAGCCGGAGGTTTCAGCTAAAGACGAGTTAAGGATCAGCAAACCTTTATCCTTAACCCTGCTTTTAAATTTTTCTAATGAGGGGTTATTTAAAATTATAAGTGTATCGGCTTTAGCGATATAAGGGGAGCCGATCTCCTGGTCAGATATAGTGACCATGCAATGGCTGGTTCCTCCGCGGACCTCCGGACCATAAGCAGGAAGCCAAATAACCTGCTGGCTTTGGCGCATTACCGCTTCAGCTAAAACCTTGCCCAGAAGCATTACACCTTGTCCGCCGCTGCCGGCAACAATTATGCTCTCGATCATTTAATCCTTCCCAAAGGAAACTCCTTCTGCATCACATCCCTGATCCAATCCAGCGATTCTTTCGGGCTCATTCCCCAGTAAGTCGGACAAGGCGAAAGCACTTCGACTAAAGAAAACCCTGAATTTTCCATTTGATTTTTAAATGCCTGCCTTATCGCCTGTTTAGCCTTGAATACCCCTTGCGGGTTATGCAAAGAAACTCTTTCAACGAAACAGACACCCGGAAGCATTGCCAGGATTTCAGAAATCTTTAAAGGGTAACCATGCTGTTCATGCTGCCTTCCATTAATGGTTGTAGATGTCTTTTGGCCTAATAGCGTAGTCGGAGCCATCTGGCCTCCGGTCATCCCATAAACCGCGTTGTTAATAAAAACTACGGTCAAATTTTCTCCACGGTTGGCCGCGTGGATAGTCTCATTCGTGCCTATAGCAGCTAAATCTCCATCTCCTTGATAAGTAAAAACGATGTTTTCCGGCCGCACTCTTTTTATAGCAGTAGCGACAGCCAGGGCCCGTCCATGGGCTGCCTCCGAACAATCAAATTTCCAATAATCATAAGCAACAACAGCGCAACCCACCGGGGCTATACCGATAGTTTTCTCTCTTATGCCTAACTCATCAACTACCTCCGCAACCAAGCGGTGGGCAATGCCATGGCCGCAACCCGGGCAATAATGCGTCGATACATCATAGAGCGCTTCTGGATGAGCAAATATTTTTTCCATTATATTAGTTTATTCACTCTGCTGATAATCTCTTCTTCGCCGGGTATCCCGCCGCCTGAGCGGCCAAGAAAATCTACCTGCGCAGAACCATTAACTGCAAGCCTTACATCTTCAACCATCTGGCCATAAGACATCTCAATTACCAGGTACTTTACCTTTTTATTTTCTGGCTGAAACGCCTTCTCCGGAAATGGCCATAAGCTGATCGGACGGATTAACCCCGCTTTCTTACCAATAACCCTTAATTGGCTGACCGCGCTTTTTGCGATACGCGCCATTGTCCCATAAGCAACCAGGACGATCTTAGCATCATCTAACAATAAACTTTCGCAACGCGCTTCGTTTTTGCTGATAATTTCATAATTCTTCTGGAGCTTAAGATTAAACTTTTCAAGATCGCCTTCGCGCAGAAAAAACGACTTAACAATATTTGGCTTTCTGCCTTTGCAGCCGGTCAATGCCCAGGGTTTTAAAATAGAGGCTTTTGCTTTCTTGACAGATAAGTTTACCGGTTCCATCATCTGCCCTAAAATTCCATCACCTAAAATCATAACGGCAATACGGTATTTATCCGCTAAATAAAAACTTGCTTGCGTCAAATCATACGCCTCTTGTACGCTTGCGGGAGCTAAAACTATCAGGTGATAATCTCCATGGCCTCCTCCGCGCGTAGCCTGAAAATAATCCGACTGCGCAGGAGCAATATTGCCCAGGCCGGGCCCGCCGCGCATAATGTTGACGATTACCGCCGGAAGTTGGGCTCCAGAAATATAAGATATTCCCTCTTGCTTTAAACTTATGCCCGGGCTGGAGGAGGAGGTCATTGCCCGAGCCCCGGCAGCTGACGCCCCATAAACCATATTAATCGCAGCCAACTCCGATTCCGCCTGGATAAAGATTCCTCCGGAAAGCGCCATATGTTTGGACATATAAGCGATGAGCTCATTTTGCGGGGTAATCGGATAACCGGCATAAAAATTGCACCCTGCCTGGATCGCGCCTGCAGCAATTGCCTCATTACCGGAAATCAATATTCTTTTCTTTAACATATCTATTTATACACTTCAATACAGCAATCCGGGCAGATCAACGCACACTGCATGCAACCAACGCAGCCACCCGTTGGATCAAACTCCACAAAGTTTAGTCCCCGCTTATTTAACTCCGCGCTTTTTTTAATCAGGCCCTTTGGACAAAAGCTCATACATAAAAAACAACCTTTGCATTTATCCTGATTGATTGTAATTTTAGCCATTATCTTTTATCACCTGGCGGATGTTTTTAGCAATCCTTGCGGCAGAAAGCCCATTTTCTTCCAAAAGTAATTCTCTTGGCCCATGCGGAATAAATTCAGATGGCAAGCCAATACGGAAAACCCGCGTATCTAATTCCTGAGCCACAGCGCTGCCAAACCCCGCATTCCTTACCCCTTCCTCTATGGTAAAAACCGGTTTTTTATTTGCACAAACCCTCTTCATCGATACGATATCCAGGGGAGCGGCAAACCGGGCGTTGATTAAACTACCGGATAGCCCATCTCCATTTAACAACTCAACAGCCTCCATAGCAACGGAAACCATGCTTCCTAAGGCAATAATTGTAAAATCCTTGCCCTCTTTAATTAATTCCGCCTTACCTAATTTCAATGGCGCCGGCAGATTACTGCTTAAATCAGTATTGGCACGGGGATATCTTATAGCTACCGGTTTATCCAGCAATACGGCAAATTCTAACATTGCCTCAAGCTCCCGGCCATCTTTTGGCGCCATAATCACTAAATTCGGAATGCTCTTTAAATAAGCAATATCAAATATGCCCTGATGCGTAACTCCGTCTTCTCCTACGATTCCCGCCCGGTCAACAGCAAATATTACCGGCAGCTCCTGCAAGGCAACATCCTGTATTATCTGGTCGTATGCACGCTGCAGAAACGTAGAATACACCGCCACCACCGGCTTAAACCCCTGCCTGGCAAGCCCGGCAGCAAAGCAAACCGCATGAGCCTCAGCGATCCCTACATCAAAAAACCTATCCGGAAAACTATCGCGGAACTTATTAAGGCCTGTGCCTTCCGGCATGGCTGCGGTTATTGCCAGGATCCTGCTGTCCTTATGCGCCAACTCTACTATTTTATCACGAAAAATCTCCGTATAACTTTTTAATTCGGGTGAGGATTTCTTAGGCATAGCCTCCCCGGTATTTATATCAAAACAGCTAATGCCATGAAATCTTACAGGATCCTCTTCGGCAAAAGAACAGCCCTTGCCTTTTTTAGTAACTACATGTAAAAGGCGCGGGCCCTTGATATTTACGATATTCTTCAATGTCTGCGTTAAGGCGTACAGATCATGGCCGTCGATAGGGCCAAAGTAACGAAAACCCAGTTCCTCAAAAAGCATCCCGGGTACAAATAACCCTTTTAATCCTTCTTCAAATTTAGCCATAAGCTTTATCAGACGGCTTCCGCGGGGGACACGGGTGATTAAAAAATTAACCAGATTATCATGGAAACGGTTATAAACCGGCAAAGAAATAATCTTGTTTAAATAATTGCTGATTGCCCCTACATTCGGTGCGATACTTAATTCGTTGGTGTTTAAAATTACTAAAATATCTTTTTTCAGGTGACCGGTGTTATTCAGGCCTTCAAAACAAAGACCACCGCTTAATGAACCATCGCCAATTACACATACCACCTTAAACTGCTCATCCTTAGGCAAAAGATCCCTGGCGCAGGCAAGGCCTAACCCCAAAGAAACAGCATTGGAGCTGTGCCCTGTAGTAAAAGGGTCGTAAGCTGACTCATCCTTGGATGGAAAACCGCTTAAGCCCTGATATTGCCTCAGGGTTGAGAATTTATTGTTCCGGCCGGTTAATATTTTATGCGCGTATGTCTGGTGCCCCACATCAAAAACGATCTTATCTTTTGGGGTATTTAAACAATAGTGCAGGGCGATAATCAATTCTACCGCCCCGAGGCTTGAAGCGAGATGGCCTCCGGTGCGAGAAACAACTTCAATTAACCTGGCACGAATCTCCACAGCTAAAGAATCGAGCTCATTTAAACTTAATTTCCTTAAATCTTCTGTGGAGTTTATTTTTTCTAATAACATATCTATTTATCTTCCGCGATATCAGTATCATTGAACTTTTCCAAAGAAAACTTCCCCTCTTTTTTCATCAACAGCTCCACTTTACGCTCGGCATCGGTTAAAGTCAGGGCACAGGATTGCGCGATTTTTACTCCTTCTTCATATTTCTTAAGCGACTCTCCAAGGGTAAGCTTGCCGCTTGAAAGATCCTCAACAATCTTCTGCAGCTTCTTTAAATCATCTTCAAACATTGGTTTTTCCTTCATCTGTAAACACCTCCTGCACTAAACTCGTAAATGCCCCCTGATGTAAAATTGTTTTTAACTGATCCCCGGGTTTTAGCTGGGCGGCGTCTTTAAGTATCTCTCCCTGGGGCATTAACATGCTTAAGCTGTAACCGCGCGACAAGATCGACAAAGGACTCAATGCCCCCAGCCTCTGGATTAACGAACTACTGCGCTCTTTTGCCAGCTCCAAAGAATGCCGCATATTATAATTCAATCCCGAAAACAGTTCATCCAGCAACTGTTGTTTTTCTAACAGCCGGTCAGCCGGACTTTTAATCATATGCGTAAGGGCGATCAGCCTGTTTTTTAAATCGCCCAATGCATCATTGATGGAAAAATCCAGCTTATGCCTAAAATCAGCCAGCTGGGAAACCAGGGAATTCTTCCTGTCTACGATGATCTTTGCCGCCGCAGAAGGAGTTTCTACAAAAATGTCCGCTGCCAAATCCGAAAGAGTGGTATTAACCTGATGCCCTACGGCCGAAACAACCGGCAGCCTGGAATTATAGATCGCCCGGGCGACAATCTCTTCGTTAAACGACCAGAGGTCTTCACTGCTTCCGCCGCCGCGGCTGACAATGATCAAATCGGTTTTGCCAAAAAAGTTTAATTCCTCTATGCCCTCGGCAATCTCTCCTGCTGCATGCTCGCCTTGCACGCGCACGGAACGGATGACTACATCTACGAAAGGCGCGCCTTTTTTCAAAATCTGCAGGATATCACGTATTGCCGCCCCCTTATCCGATGTAACAATGCCGATAGAAAAAGGCATCAACGGAAGCGACTTCTTGTGTGACGGATCAAACAGGCCTTCCAGCTCCAGCTTTTTCTTCAGTTGCTCAAAAGCCAGCTGTTGGCTGCCTATGCCTTTAGGCTCTATCCTTTCAACAATAATCTTATATTGGCCGCTCGGGCCGTAAACATCAACCTTCCCAAAACAAATAACCTTTAGGCCGTCCTCAAGTTTAAATTTTAAGCTTTTATTAGCATAGGCGAACATTGCCGCCCAAATTAAAGCATTCTGGTCTTTCAATGAAAAATAAAAATGCCCGCTGGAGGCGACCTTAAAATTAGAAATTTCGCCTTCAAGCCAAACCTCTCCGATTCTTTCTTCAAGCAAACCCTTTATTGCCTGGGTTATCTCAGAAACAGTATAAATATGTTTCTCTATCTTATGGCTTTGCCTATCGGAAGGCAAACCATTGTTCTCTAACTTATTTGTTTTCTGCATTTTTTACCGGTTCTTCGGTTACGTTAACCTCTGGTTTTATCTCAACGGGAGGAGACAGGGGTTTCTTTTTAAAAACCAGAAGCTGCACCGAATAAGGGCTCATCTCCAATTTCTCAATATATTCCTGGGTAAAATCCACTTCTTTTTCATCTTTGGCCTCGAAAGGACAATCTCCGCTACAGCTGCTGTTAATCAAATACCGGCTCAACAGATATGACTCCTTTGCCCCCTTAAAAGAAATTTTTATTTTACGGCTGGCTGTTGAGAACTTCTTAGCTAAACTATTCAACTCTATGGCCCGGGTAAACATCTCCTTGGCATTTGGCGAAAGCCGCAAAATGGACAGGTCAGTCTGGCCGGAAATAATTTTATCAATACGGTCGCTTTTCACAATACCCAAAACAGCCTTTCTTTCCGCGCTGTTTAAATAAACGATATTATCTGATAAATAATTCATCGCTATCGTCGGGTCAATATAATTATAGATGAGCACGGCAAAATAATCCTGGGATTTCGTAGGAAGCAGGCCGACAAATTTATCCTCTAACTTAAGCGGCAATAATTCATTCCCTAAAAGGTTCAGCATGCGCATGACATTATAACCAGCCTTGGCATACCCCCTGGCCCCCGAACGCTCAGCGTCAAAATAAAAAACCCCGAGATTCCTGGTTACCTTCTCTTTATTGCCTGCGAAGTCTTCCAAACAGAAGTACGTTTGATAGTCTACCCCTGCCTCCTGCATGTTTTTTATGCGCGCCGGGATATAGCTGGCGGCAATATATGCATCCTTGCCTCTTTTGGTAGATATGTTGGAAGAGGCATCAAAATTCCATTCGTCGATGATTAAAGGAAGAGTATCTTGAAAATTAAAGTAACTTAACCATTCGCGGATAAGTTTAATAAAAGGTTTTTTATAAATGGTTTCCTGTTTTTCAAGCGCCGGGTCGGAAGAATACGCATGCCATGATATAAAATCCAGGGGTAATTTATAATTAGAACAGAATTTTATTAATTCGTAAATCAAGCTGCGCTCGGGGAAAAGGATGTTATTATTGGTTCCAATATCCGCAAACCAGGAGCTTGTTGACGGGCCGCCTAAGGGGATATGCATCTTGGCTTCCTGGCGCAACTCTTTTACTGCTTCAGCGACAACGCGATAGAGGGCAAAATACTCTGATTTCTCACCCAAGAAAAAATCCTCCAGGTCAGGGGCATTCCAAACCTCATACCAGATATTATATTTTTTATCACAGCTTAATTTGCGTATGGTGTCTTTGACTAATTCTTTATACGCCATTAAATTATGCACAGAGCTGTTTTTATCAAGCACCCTGCCTAAGCCGGAAGGGGTACCGAATAAATCAAGGATTACCGTACCCCCGCTATCGCTTATTTTCTTAATAACCTCTTCATAGTTCTCCAGAAGCTTGCTCTGGATAGCCTCGTCTTTGGCAAGCTGGGCAACCTCCCAGAGGTTATATTGAATGCGATAAAAACAGCCAAGGCCCAAATCCTTCTGCCAGATATCAAGGACATCTTTAGCCGCCAGCGTTTGTGGCCAGCTTGCATCACTATGCGCACCCCTGCCGCTTAAGTCAATATTAGTTTTATAAATTTCAGGAAGGGCTACCGAAGGGGAATTCAAATCTAAAACTATTTCCAGCTCATCTGGTGTTTGAGCAAAACAAAGATTAACCCAGAAAAATGGCAATAAAATTAATAAAACTTGATACAGTATAATTAACTGCCTCTTGTTCATCTAAAGTTTTTTCTGTACCCTTAAAATCGAAGCCGCCTTGCCGGTTAACTCATCCACCTCTACAAGCGCGCCATGCAACTGGATATTGCCATCCGCAACTTCAAATTTTACCGGAATAGAGCTTAAGAAACGGGTGAGTACATCTTCTATTCTCCTGCCAATCACCGAATCATAAGGACCGGTCATGCCCACATCAGTTATATAAGCAGAACCCTTGGGCAGGATTTTTTCATCAGCAGTCTGAATATGTGTATGCGTGCCCAACACAGCGGAAACCTTGCCATCCAGATACCAGCCTAAAGCTATCTTTTCAGAAGTCGCTTCCGCATGGATATCTACTATAATAATCTTGGTTTCTTTTGCCAATTCTTCGGCTGCCTTTAATGCATTCCTAAAAGGACACTCCAGGGCCTCCATAAAAACCCGGCCGTTGACATTAATTACCCCAACCTTAACTCCATTTTTAGCCTTAAAAACTGCCGCCCCTTTGCCCGGGGCCCCGCTGGGAAAATTCAAAGGCCGCAGGATCCTTTCCTCCTGGTTAATCAATTCAAAGATCTCGCTCTTTTTCCAAATATGGTCTCCGGAAGTAAGCACATCTACCCCGGAGGCAAGAAGCTCGGCGCTAACTTTAGAGGTAATCCCTGAGCCTCCGGAGGCATTCTCCGCGTTAGCAATCACAAAATCTATTGAATACTCCTGTTTAAGAGGGGCAACTAATTTCTTGATTGCCTCCCTGCCAGGACTACCAACAATATCTCCGATAAAAAGTATTTTCATCTATTTAGCATACTCGATAGCGCGCATCTCGCGGATTACGGTAACTTTAATCTGGCCGGGATACTCCATCCCTTCCTCGATCTTTTTGCGTATATCCCTGGCCATGGCAATCGCATCATTGTCGTTTATTTTTTCCGGCTGCACAATCACGCGAATCTCTCTGCCAGCCTGGATAGCAAAAGATTTTTCAACTCCCTTAAAAAGATTGGCGATTGACTCCAATTTGTCCAAACGCTTAACATATGTCTCAAGTGTCTCCCGCCTGGCTCCGGGCCGGGCGGCGCTGACCGCGTCAGCAGCTACAGCCAAAACCGCATATAAGCTCTGCGGCACGGCTTCCTCATGGTGCGACTCAATCGCCCCCGCTACCTCTGCGGTTTCATTGTATTTCTTCGCTAAGTCCGCTCCTAACTTTGCGTGTGTGCCTTCAACTTGATGATCTACCGCCTTGCCAATATCATGCAAAAGCCCGATCCTGCGGCCCAGTTTAAAATCAAGCCCCAGCTCCGATGCCATAATCCCCAACAAAAACGAAACTTCTTTGGAATGCTGCAAGGCATTCTGGCCATAGCTGGTGCGGTACTTAAGCCTTCCCAAAAGTTTAATTATTTCAGGATGTAAACCATTAACTCCGGCCTCAAAAGCCGCCCGTTCGCCTTCCTCGCGGATCTTCTCATCCATTTCTTTTTTGGTTTTTTCCACAATCTCTTCAATACGCCCGGGGTGGATCCTTCCATCAGAAATAAGTTTTTCCAGGCTTAAGCGGGCGATCTCCCGGCGTACAGCATCAAATCCGGACAAGGTAACCGCCTCAGGAGTATCATCGATAATCACATCTACCCCGGTTGCCATTTCCAAGGCGCGGATATTTCTGCCTTCGCGTCCGATAACCCTGCCCTTCATCTCATCATTAGGCAAAGTTACCACGCTTACGGTTGACTCCACGGTATGCTCTGCTGCGCAACGCTGGATAGCCAGGCTTAAAATCTCCCGGGCTTTTTTATCCGCGATACTGCGCACCTCCTCTTCTTGGCGCCTGATAAAAACCGCTTTTTCATTATTTAATTCTTCATTAAGGCGGCCGAGCAAAATTTGTTTTGCCTCTTCGGCTGAAAGAGAAGAAATCTTCTGCAATCTTTCTTTTTCTTCGGCGACCAAAGCATGCAGTTGGTTATCTTTCGACCTTAAGACCTCTTCCTGTTTTTTAAGATTATCATTACGGCCATCAATCTCCTTTTCTTTTTTCTCTAAAAGATCCAGCCTGCGGTCAATATTCTCTTCTTTTTGCGTTAATCTCTTCTCAAGGTTTACAATCTCTTGCTTGCGGTCTTTGGTCTCATGCTCAAAATCCTGACGCATACGGTGCAAAAGATCCTTGGCTTCCAATTCTGCTTCCCGGCGCTTATCCAAGACCTCTTTATTAGCTGCCTCCAGGATATGCTCAGCTTCGGCTTCGGCGCTTTTCAGCTTTTTCTCGGCCATATATTTCCTTAAGGAATAACCGGAATATATAGCTGCCAAAGCAACAAATATTATTATTGCTATATTAAGAATCATTTCTATCCTCCCTGTTAATCTTGCTTATTAGAGTACCTACAGGAGATTAGGAGAAGATAATCTGCTTGACGCTTACGTCGTAATTGGTGGTGGGGATCAGGGGTAAGACTTGAAAATCAAAAGCCAGGCCTATGGAAGGCGTATTATTAGAAAGCGTGCTTAAGAAACGGTCATAGCAGCCTTTGCCGCGACCCAGACGATTGCCCTTTTTATCAAAAGCCAGGCCAGGCACAATAATCAGATCCAAATCCTCTGGCTTAACCAATGCTTCTGATACGGGCTCTAAAACACCGTAAGGGCCTTTTTTTAACTTAGAGTGGTCTTCTAATACAGCTGGCTGCATAGCTTTTCTATCTTTCCTGCAAACTGGCACGCATATAAGCTTACCTATTTTTTTGGCTTCCCTAATCATCTCTTCTGTGTTTACTTCACCACCAAAGGCGACGTAAAACATCACTATCTTTGCCTTTTTAAAAACCTTATTCCTTAAAAGTTTACCTTGGATAATCCTACTTTTTCGGTTTCGGTCTTCCTCCTTCTGAGTTTTTAATGCTAAAAGAATTTTACTACGTATTTGGGCTTTTGTCAACATAACTACCCTATAAACAGGCCTCCCCATCATGGGCGTGGGCCTTATCATCAAACGGAACGGGCTTACCCTGTTTTTTATAATAATCTTTTAAAGCCGAACGTAAAGCCTCTTCCGCTAAAACCGAACAGTGCATTTTTTTCGCAGGCAGTCCGCCCAGGGCCTCAGCAACTGCCTTATTGGTAATAGTCAGCGCTTCGGCAATAGTTTTTCCCTTGACCATCTCCGTGACCATGGAACTGGTGGCAACTGCCGCACCACAACCGAAAGTTTTAAATTTTATGCCTACAATTACTTCATTTTCTATTTTTAAATACATCTTCATTACATCCCCGCATACAGGATTGCCGACAGTACCGATACCGCTGGCGTCAGGAATCTCACCGACATTGCGGGGATTGGTGAAATGATCCATAACTTTTTCGCTATAAGGAAGCTGTTCTGCCATATTAAATGAGCGCTTAACTTACGAATACAAGGTATGAGTAAGTTAATGCGCGAATTTATTCATGATCAACTTATGGGGCCTTAAGGCCTTTTGGTAATCCCGCTCTTTATGAATCACCCTAATCTTATCCAGGCTATTCTTTTTTTCTAATTCCCTATAAATCAAAACCCAGGCGCAATCCCTTTCATTATCCACTTCGCATTTGCCTTTGTCCATCCCGCCGCAAGGCCCATTTAAAAGCCCTTTAGGGCAAAGCGTAACCGGACAGATCCCCGCGGTTTCATCTAAAACACACTCCGCGCACATGGAACACTTCTCATAGAAATTACCCTGTGCATCCATAACCGCGCTAAAAATAGTATTATTGGCCGGTATAACTGCCTGATTAAAACGGTTATTTTCTTTTACTGACTGGACACCCAGGCCACAGGCTAAAACCAAAACAGCCTCGGAATCACGCAAGGCCTTTATATTCTTAGCTAACCCTGTCTTGATCTGCGCGGCAACGCAAGGAGCGTCAGGCAGGCACATTCCCAAAATCTTCTTTCCCATAGACTCAAGAAGCGCCTTCATCTTCTCCAATTCAGGCTGGCCACCACTCCTGCAGGTTGCGGCGCACTCACCGCAGCCCACTAAAAATATTTTTTGGTAATCTTTAAGGCTGCCCAATAACTCATCTAACGGCTTTTGCTGGCTGATAATCATAATAAAATTTTAACACAGTTTTATCCCTACCTCAAGCGTAAAATTGAGCACCTTATAGCTTTTATATAGCGAAATCCTGCCGAGTTTACGAGGCAGGGCAAGCACCTTATGCCTATTCCCTGAAATATTCCTCCATGGTCTCAAAAAACTCTTTATTCCTCTGTTTTTTCTCTCCAATAATATCTTCCAGTTCTACGTCATCCCACCCGCCTGGATCTCCTGCTCCTTGAACATCCACGAACTTATTAAGCAGGCCGCCTTGTTCCAGGAACCGGGAAACCTGGGTAAACACTGAACCGCCATCATTCATAAAACTCCTGGGAGACCTGTCAATGTGCGGTTTTAATAAGAATAAATTCACCTTGGCCCGCGTAGCCGCAACATAAAACAGACGGCGTTCTTCTTCAATCTTATCATCCGTCTCTAATGATAAATAGGAAGGAAGGTGCCCCTCAGCAACATAGATCAGGAATACCGTATGCCATTCCAGGCCTTTTGCTGAATGTATAGTAGAGAGAGTAAGCGGGACATCATCCTTATCTCTTTTGCCTGCCTCAACCAGGCTTCTCTCCGGAGGTTCCAAGGCCATATCTACTAAGAATTGTTCTGTTGTTTTATAACGCTCCGCGATTCTTAATAACGAGTCCAGGTCATTTAACCGTTTATTAAAATCGTCATACTTAATCTTTAACAATGGTTGATAATAACCAAGAAATTTCTCGATTATCTTGGCCGGCGCATCGCGCTGGCAATCCACGCTCTTCAATAATTCAAGCAACCTGGTTAATTCTCCGTTTTTACACAACCACTCCCTGTCTTTAGTGCTATCTATAACCGTCTCAATGATTTTCGTTGCGGTTTTAGGGCCTATCTTGGGAATCAATAAAAGTGCGCGTAACCAACTCACTTGATCGAGCGCATTATAGGCGATACGCAAATAGCTTAAAAGGTCTTTTATGTGCGCTGCTTCCACAAACTTCTGTCCGCCATATTTCGCGAAAGGAATGTTGCGGCTGGCAAGCTCAATTTCTAAATCATTAGAATGCCAGCCTGAACGGAAAAGCACAGCTATATCTTTTAAAGCTATCCCTTCCTCCCTTAATTCAAGTATCTTATCCGCAACATAACGCGATTGTGAATTTTCATCCGGACAGTCTAAAAAAACCGGAATGTTACCTTCTTTCTTTTTGGTATAAAGGTGTTTTTCGAATTTTTCTTTGGCCTGATTGATAACGGCATTGGTCAGGGTTAAGATTGGCTGAGTGGAGCGGTAATTTTCCTCTAAAGTAATAACCCTGGTGTTTTTGAAAATCTTCGGGAAGTCAATAATATTCTTGAAATTCGCTCCCCGGAAAGAATAGATGCTCTGGGCATCATCCCCAACTACCATAATATTGGTGTGGTCTGCCGCCAAAAGACAGGCGATATGCGCCTGAAGCTTATTGGTATCCTGATACTCATCAACCATAATGTATTTATACCTGGCAGAAAGGCCTGCGCGCACATCTTCATGTTTACTGAGCAGGTCTTTCAGGAAAACCAACAGGTCGTCATAATCCAAGAGTGATTTTTGACGCTTATATTTATTATACTCCTGGCAGATTCTCTTGACCTCTTCAGTAAACTCCATAAACTGAGGGTATTCATCATAGAGCACATCGGCAATATCTTCGGATTTATTCACACTTTTAGAGATAACTTCTAAAATAGCGTGCTTACGCGGAAAACGTTTTTCGGATTTATGATACCCTAATTGTGTACGCACTAAATTTACAGCATCTTCCGCATCCGCCTGGTCAATAATGGTAAAATTATTGCTGATCTCTAAAAGCTTGGCGTATTTTCTTAAGATCATATTGGCAAAAGAATGAAAAGTGCCTCCGGAGATCTTCTTGCAGCGCTCATCTAAAAGCAGGCTTGCCCGGCGCAACATCTCTTCAGCTGCCCTGCGCGTAAAGGTAAGCAATAAAATCTGATCCGGCCTTGCCCCCTGCTCAACTAAATAGGCCACCCGGTGCACCAAGACGCGTGTTTTTCCGCTGCCGGCTCCGGCGATCACCAGGTACGGTCCGTTAATTGACTCAACCGCTTCCAGCTGGGCTTTATTAAGTTCGTTTTTATAGTCTATTTTTTTATTCATGGGAATATTTTGCGCATATCATTCTATCTTCTGGCGGGTTTATTGCAAGACAAATATTGGCGAAATACTTGAGTGGCCATTGTCCGCCTATATTCAGAAGGACAATACCTTGGGCCACGAAAATATAAAAGGGGCGCTCGTTCAAGGATGCCTTTCAAGGCCGATGAGCTCTTAAAAGGCAGGACGCCCCTTATTATTCTATAGGTTTTGGTTCTTCTGCTTCCACTGTAATCTGCGCCAATACAAGCTGCATGTCGTTAACCGGCTTGCCTGATTCTAATAACGTTAATATTTCTTTTAAGGACAAATCCGTACTTACTACCCGCTCCTCTTCCAGCCTGAGCATAGCGGCAATACAGGATAGCACCTTATCAATATCCTGGTTAAAATCCTGTTTCTGACAGCAGGATTGCAGATATTCTTTAATTCTTTCGCTTGAAGGCGTAATACCCGCGGCGAGCATATTCTCTATCCGATTCCATTCAATATTTAATTCAGCTAATGGAACCGGAGGAATGATGTTTACGTTAACCTTTTGGTTAACCAATGCCGGCTGGCTGGCTATGGGTAGCGCGCGGAAATCAATACCTCCTTGGCCTGTATTTTCCTCCTGCCCTCTTTTATAAACTACAACTTTATTGCCTATTTGCCTATCGGAAACCCCCATAACTAGAGATCGCTCATACTGCCATCCTAAATTCCGCAATAAGGTTAACCCTGTACCTTTCCATCCTATTCCAGCAGTCTCTATCTCTGCTTTCGCCAGCTCCCATTGCCGGTTTTGCGGTACCGCCAAATCATAAACCTCTATTTTTCGGTTGACAAAATCAAAATATAGATAAATCGGCAGAGAGAAATCTATTTTATTCCCATGAAGAAAAGCATTCATCAAAAGCTCCCTGACGGCATTCTTCAGATCATAAGAGGTAACATTGAGTTTTGTAAATAATCCTTCGCCTAATATTGTTTCCAAAAGATTAAAAACAGACATGACCTGATCAAATTTATTATCCTCGGAAGATAAGTTCTTTAAGTTAAGTTTTATAACCTGCCCGGAATTTATTGCTTCAATCAGTTCCCCCCCTAAGGAACCGTCCATGGCAGCAGGAGAGAATGGATCAATCGTAAATTGGACTACTCTGCGGTTATCCGCATTAAAACCCTGTTCTAACAAATTAATCTCCGAAGAAGTATTGGCCTGAACAGTTAGCGCGGTGAAAACACTCCCGCCTGCCCTGACATAAGCGCTGAAAGCATACTGTGCTTTGCTGCGCCTTAATATTTCTACTGTTTGAACGGAATCCATATGCAGCTCTTTCCCAGATCCATCAATATACCCACCTAATATACTTCTATTTCTATAATCCTTTAGCACATCAAAAAGCAATGGTATAGAAACCCTGGCATACATGGGCCCAAGCTCTGCCAAACGCAGACCTAAGCTGCCGCCTGCGACTTTCTCGCGTATCGCAGGCGCAGTATTATACCAAGTCAAGAGATTATCTTCTATCAAGATTGCCTGGATATCTCCCTGCGGTTCATAAGTCTTCCACTCCTCAGCTTTAAGATATTTAACATTGTATCCGGCTTGTTTCAATAACTCCCTTGCTTTCCCAAGCTCATCCTTATCAGACTCAATACCTACTATGCGTTTTGCCCCCCTCTGCAGCGCAATAAGGCTCAAGATGCCTGTACCAACCCCATCGTCTTCTATTATTTGGTCTTTAAAATCTTCATTGAGCATGGCCGCGAGAAAGGGAACAGCATAAGAAGAAAATCTTAAGCAATCATCGGTATTTACCCTAAAGACAGAGTACTGTTTTAACAGGGATTCTGAGATTTCCGGGAAGATTAATGCTTTATCCATAATTATAATTTCCCCTACTCGCAGGTATTTGGGTATTCCGTTTGTATTATCTATCGCTACAGGCTGCCTGAGTTTACCGGCAGTAACAACGCCAATTTTAACCTCTAAGCGGTTACCTTCTGCAACCGCCTCATCAATCTCTGCCAACTTATCCATCCCTAACGGCGAAGATGCTAAAAAAGGATAATTAAAACCTGGTAAATAGGGCTGCGTGATTTTAGGCTTAAATCTGGCAACCACAGTTCCTTCCTCGTCCCTGCTTTCATCCGACTTCATCTGCTCGGCAAAATCTCTCCCATGATACTGGCCGATACCATCATAATAGCCGGAATCAACAAGCTCCCAGCCGGCAACACTAAATAATCGCACTATCGGAACCCTGTTAATTGACTCATTATTTTTTAGGGCTTTCAGAGATTCATCGTGCCCAATCTCTGTAACAAGTTCTTGATTTTCCGGAAAGACTTCTCTTAGCTTACGTAAGATAAACACCGCAAAACCTTTTCCCCGCTCCCCCTTCACAACACTTAACATTCCGCCATTATTGACAGCGTCGCTTTTTGTATCAAGATTGAAATGCCCTACCTCTAGATTATCTTTATCCCTTAAAACAATGCTGGTGTCCCAGAGGGAATTACTTCTTTCAATATGAATTACATATATTCTGCCATTAATATTGAATTTTTTGTTGTGCAATTTTTGCACAGCCCTGCGCAGTTCCGTAATCGGCGAGCTGGCAAGGCTGGATTCTCCAAACATACCCCTGCCTCGTTTTTCTAACTCTTCCTTCAATAGCTTGCTAAATTCAGCTGACACCTCTTCCGGACTATTTTTGCCAAAAAGGTTAAACCAACTCTCGTTGTATTGGATAGACAGCGGCTGAAATATCTCAACAGGGGCATTCTGATTATTCCCCAGCATATTCAGATACTCGTCATTTAAATTCTCAAAGTATCCTTTAAATAATGCTTTCAATCCTTCTGATGGACTCGGGAATAATAACTTTGCATCTTTAACATTAAGCATTTTTAATAGTATTTTAACCCTCTGCCTAATCCCGCCAAATAACAATTCCTTATTTTTTCCAGTATCTTCAGGGGATTGAGTTCTAATAAGCTCTTCCACATCATAAGTGGTTCCGGAAAAATCAACATCCTGCTCATGCAGAGTTTCATGATACAGGCCATTGTTCTGTTTGTAACCCTCAGCCTTACCCATATTCAGCATTATTACCAGCATAAGTTGATCGGGCTTTAATATCCTGTCTGACGATAATTTGATATGTAATTTACCGGCTGCATTATCCAGCTCTCCTATCGCGTCCAATACCCCGGATATTCTCTTGCATAG
>AMWB02040968.1_pt1 | contig 17996 bp, 14 predicted proteins | sample 200311 | NCBI WGS metagenome assembly AMWB02 (sample SAMN02737377, study PRJNA173069) | bioreactor metagenome | biome: anode biofilm in microbial fuel cells | place: USA: California | collected 2010-12-16 | reverse complement strand
GCATCGATTCCGGACGGCTCAAGCGCACCTTGACCGGACGCTGAAGCACCATGGCCGCAAGCGAAGCATGGTGCTGGACCGTGAGGTCTTCCTTGCCGCCGAAGGCGCCGCCGGCCGAGACGAGGACCACATCGACCTGTTCGGCATCCAGATTCAGGGCTGAGCTGATCTGATCGCGATCCTTGAAAATTGCCTGGCTCTGGGAATACACGATCAATCCGCCTTGCCCGTCCGGTTTGGCCAGAGCGGCTTCCGGTTCCAGAAAGGCGTGTTCGACAAAGGGGGTCTCGAACTCACCCTCGACAACATAGGCCGAGCGGGCAAAGACATCTTCCACTGCTTCGCCGCGGCGGATGACGGTTTCTTTGAGCAGATTGCCGTGCTCATGGATCAGTATCGGCGAGTCTTTTGCCCTGGTAATTTCGGTGAGCGGTTCAAGAACTTCATAGTCGATCTGGATCAACTCGACGGCCAGGCGGGCAATCTGTTCGGTTTCTGCCACCACACAGGCAAAGACATCACCAATGCACCTGGTCGTTTCACCTTCGAGCACCATCATCGGCCAGTCTTTGACGACAAGGCCCTGGTGGCGTTTCCCGGGGATGTCGGCGCCGGTAAAGACCCGAATCACCCCGGCCATTTTTGCCGCCGCCGACACCTCGATGCGTCGGACCACGGCGCGGGGATGTTCGCTGAACTTCAAGGCACCGTGGCACATCCCTTCCAGCTGCATGTCGGCGACATACGGGACGATGCCGAGAGCCTTTTCGTACGCTTCCACCTTGGGGTAGGAATAGCCGATACCGGTTCGCGTTTCCCAGTCAATCTGCAGGTGGTCGCGCAGGGCCTTGGCCGCAAGCAGGATGCCATCGATAATTTTCACATAGCCGGTGCACCGGCAGAGGTTGGCCTGCAGGGCCTTGATTACTTCGGCGCGGCTTGGATCGGGGTTGTTCTCCAGCAGTATCTTGGTCCTTGCCAGAATGCCAGGGGTGCAAAAGCCACACTGCACCGCACCTTTGGCGACAAAGGCGCGGGCGAGTGTCCGCCGGACATTTTCCGGGAAACCTTCGATGGTGACAACCGACTTTCCCGTCACCTTTTTCATGGGGGTGACACACGCCAGAGTCGGTCTGCCGTCAAGCTCGACCATGCAGGCGCCGCAGGCTGCCTGACCGGAACAGCCGTCCTTGACCGAGGTCAGGCCATGGTCTTCGCGCAGGTAATGCAAAAGGGACAGCTTTTCATCCCCTGAAAAGGATGCTTCCCGGCCATTGAGTGTGAAAGTAATCATCGTATCCTCCTCCTTATAAACGGTGGTGGCGCGGCAAACCTGTTCCTGGCCACCGCCGGCAGGGCAATGTTGTTTCGCCGGCTTTATCGAATCCGGGTCTTGCCCTCTTGCAACATAGCGGCAAGGCTGTCGGCGGGATGTTTTGCCTTGGCCAGCATGATCATGGCGGCGATGATATAAGGCTTGTAGCTCGCCTGCATATACAAGGGCTTACGGTAGCGGTCGAACACGCTTGCGGCAACCTCACCCTCTTTGCAGCTCACCCCGCTGATGTCTGCCGGCAGGCAGTGCAGGTAGAGGGCTTCACCACCATGGGTGCTTGCCATCATCGACTCGGTGCATTCCCAGTCTTTATGCTGGGCATTCTGGGCCAGGAGTTCTTTTTCAAGGGCCTTGATGCCGTCAAAATCGCCGTCGCCGTAGAGTTGCGTGCGGCTTTCCATGGCGGAAAATGGGGCCCAGCTCTTGGGATAAACGATGTCGGCACCCTCGAATGCTTCCGCCATGGAATTGGATTTGGTAAACTTGCCACCGGCTGCCGCCGCATTTTTCATGGCAATTGCCTCCACTTCCGGCATTATCTCATACCCTTGCGGGTGCGCCAGCGACACGTCCATGCCAAAACGGGTCATCAGTCCGATAACGCCCTGGGGGACCGACAACGGCTTGCCGTAGGAGGGGCTGTAGGCCCAGGTCATGGCCAGCTTTTTGCCTTTGAGATTTTCCACGCCGCCGAAATGGTTGATCAGATGCAGCATATCCGCCATAGTCTGCGTTGGGTGGTCGATATCGCACTGCAGGTTGACAAGGGTGGGGCGCTGCTCCAGGACACCTTCCAGGTACCCTTGCTGCACGGCCTTGGCAACCTCACGCATATAGGCGTTTCCCTTGCCGATATACATATCGTCGCGAATACCGATGACATCGGCCATAAAGGATACCATGTTGGCGGTCTCGCGCACTGTTTCGCCATGGGCCACCTGGGATTTGCCTTCATCGAGGTCCTGCAAGGTCAGGCCCAGCTGGTTGCAGGCGCTGGCGAAGCTGAATCTGGTCCGGGTGGATTGATCGCGAAACAGCGAGATGCCAAGACCCGAGTCAAAAAGACGGGCGGAGATATTTCTCTGCCGCAGCCCGCGCAGAATATCGGCGACCAGAAAAGTTGCCTGGATCTGTTGATCGCTTTTTTCCCAGGTGAGCAGGAAGTCGTTGGCGAACATGTCCTGGTAGTTGCGTTGCGCCAGTTGCTGTATAAGGCCTTGTATCTTTGCGTTATCCATTATATTTTCTCCAATATACTGTTAAGTGGGACCGATTGTTTCTGTTTCGTACACGGTCGACAGGCCGCAGGGGCAGAGCCTGTTTATGGGATGATATGGGTCCCTTTGCCGCTCAACACCGCCTCTTTTATAAACTGAGGGGCGGTGATAATGACTTCTTTGCCGCCGGAATTAATAAATTTAATTGCAGCTTCTATCTTGGGCAGCATGGATCCCGGGGCAAAATGGTTCTGCTTTATATAGCTCTGCGCCTGGCCGACTGACATGGTGCCGATAAGCTGCTGATCCGGTTTGCCGAAATTGAGAGCAACCTGTTCGACAGCGGTGGAGATAATCAGCAGATCAGCGCCCAGCTGCGAGGCCAGCAGGCTTGAGACGTGATCTTTGTCGATAACCGCATCAACGCCAATGAATTCATTTCCTCGGCGAACCACCGGAATACCGCCGCCACCGGCGGCAACGACGTGATAGCCGTCGCGCAGCAGCGATTCGATAACCGGTTTTTCGACAATTTCATGTGGTTCAGGCGACGGAACAACCCGCCGGTATCCCCGGCCTGCATCTTCCAGCAAGCTCCATTCGGGGTACTCCCGGCGGATATCCTCCAGTTGGGTGGTGTCGAAAAATTCTCCCACCGGCTTGGCCGGTTTCAGAAAGGCCGGATCGTCTTCGTCAACCACTACCTGGGTGACCAGAGTGACACACTGACCGGCAAGGTTTCTCGCAGCCAGCTCGTTGTTCATCGACTGCTGGATCTGGTAGCCGATGGAACCCTGGGTATCGGCCACGGCGTTGACCAGCGGCACCAGATGGAGGCCGACGGCCCGGCGGGCAACTTCCGACCGGCGCATGATGAAGCCCACCTGGGGCCCGTTGCCGTGGGAAATAATGATCTGGTAGCCCTGGTCGATCAGATCGACCACATGGGCCACAGTTTCCCGGATCGCAGCATGCTGATCCTCCACCTTCTGCAGCTCTTTGCTCTTGATCAAAGAATTGCCGCCGATCGCCACAAAAGCAAGTTGGGCTTTCATCAGCGACTACTCCCTGTTGCCGAGGTAGATGAGCGGCAGTGCGGCATAGAAAGCGGCGCAGCGAACCAGGTCCTCTTTCCAGGTCTTTTCGTTGGGGGCGTGGGCCTGGGCTTCTTTTCCCGGGCCAAAACCGATACAGGGAATGCCGAGCAAGCCCATGATGGAGACGCCATTGGTCGAAAAAGTCCATTTATCAACGCGCGGCTCCTGGTTGAAAAGCCCTTTGTAGGTGGCGACGGTCGCCTTGGTCACTGCATGGTCTTCCGGCAGGACCCATGACGGGAAATAACATTCCGTGGGATAAACCAGGCCGGTGTAGGAAGGCCGGTCATAGCTGTACATGGAGACCTTGGCTCCCGCCGCCTTTACCGCCGGAAGATCGCGGATCTGCTGCAGGGCATAGGGGCCATCCTCGCCCACGGTGAGCCTTCGGTCGACCGAAATGGAGCAGCCGTCGGCCACGGCACAGCGGGAGGGGGAGGTGAAAAAAATTTCCGACACGGTGAGCGACCCTTTGCCCAGGAAATCATCGGTGATCAACCGCTGATGCAGTTCTTCCAGTTCGCCTAAGATTCTGCCCATCTTGAAGATGGCATTGACACCGCGTTCCGGCGCGGAACCGTGGGAACTGACCCCGGCAACATCGACTCGTATTTCCATGCGTCCGCGCTGCCCGCGGTAGATGCCGCCGTCGGTCGGTTCGGTGGAGACGACAAATTCAGGTTTCAGGCCCATTTCCTTGATAATGTACTGCCAGCACAGGCCGTCGCAGTCCTCTTCCTGAACCGATCCCACAACCACCAGGGTATAATCGCCGGTAAGGTCGAGGTCCTTGATGATCTTTCCGGCGTAGACCATGGCTGCCATGCCGCCTTCCTGGTCGCTGGTGCCGCGGCCGCCTATCTCCTCTTCGTTCTCGTATCCCTGGTAGGGGTCAAATTCCCAGTTGTCTTTATTGCCGACCCCGACGGTGTCGACATGGGCATCGAGAGCGATTATGTGTTTGCCGTGACCGATTGTCCCGTGGATATTGCCCATGGGGTCGATCTCTGTCCTGTCGAAGCCGACTTTTTCCATTTCCTGCTGAATTCTGGCAACAACACCCTTCTCATCGCAGCTCTCGCTGGGGATGGCGACCATATCCCGCAGAAAGGCAGTCATTGCCGGTTTATATTGTTCCGCCAGTTGCTTTATTTTCGCAAAATCTAATTGAGACATTGGATATTTTCTCCCATTCATTATCTATTTTTGATGATGTCGTAAAATTCCCCCAAGGAGGACACCACTCTTTATCTGTTTCATCGTTTACCCGCAGAAAGTGTCCCTCGGGGATAATTTTCCATCATCTCGAAGCATTCCTGATCTGCTTGAGATAGTTGTATATGGTGTAGCGTGATGCGCCAAAGACTCTGGCGATATAGTCAACCGACCCCTTGATCATGAAGACACCGTCAGTATCCAATTTCTGCATTATCTCCAGCTTGTCAGCTTTTTTCAGCACGGCAGGTGCTTTGCCCTGTTCGGCAACAACGAAGTCTATCGCTGATTCCATGGTTTCGGCAAAGGTGCTTGGCAGATCGTCCTGGGTGGCTTTATTGTCAGCACCGTTGGTGTTTTTAGTGGCAAGAAAGGTGAAATCGTTAAAAGCCGTGGCCAGGAAGGAGAAATCGGTGACGTTGAAGTTAATGCACAGGCATCCCTCGAGTTTGCCCTGCTCGTCACGGACCATGTTGGTTGAACATTTCAGTATCTTCCCGTCTCGCGTCGTGCTTTTGTAGCCATATTTATCGGGAGCGTCGTCGCCGAACTCTTTCAACAACCGATACAGCATATCGGGAAGGGGAGAGCCGATCCTGCGTCTGCTGATATTACCCTCAATATAGACCAGCGAACTTTTAATGTTGCTGAAATCGTGGATTGCAACCTCGCATCGATCACCGAAAACGCTGGTGATACCCTTTGCCAGATTTGTTAAGAGTTCGAGAGTATGCCGTTTCATGTTTTCTTTATAGTGTCAACTTTTTTGTATGACAACTAAAAAATTGTATGGAAATCGCAAATACATTGCAGTTGATTGAGCGAGTTCCCGAAAAAAACACAAAATATCTTGATCGGGACGGGGAAAGAAGCATCGTGTCAGAATGAGGAAAATCTGGTAAGGTGTTTCTTTTTTTTTGCACTGAAACGCTTTTTGCACGTATCTGGAGGAATAACTTTGAAACGCGATTTTTTACACATTACTGATTTTACCGCCGACGAGATCCACGAAACCTTTGCCCTGGCCCGGGAGGTCAAAGCACGCTTTAAGGCCCGCGAAGACTATAAGCCCTTCAAGGACCACACGATGGCCATGATCTTTGCCAAACCCTCGGCCCGTACCCGTATCTCTTTTGAAACCGGGTTTTTCCGCATGGGCGGCCATGCCCTCTACTTGGGGCCGTCGGATATTTCGATCGGTAAACGTGAGGCGGTTAAAGACATTGCCAGGGTGGTGGCACGGTACAATGACGTGATAATGGCCCGACTGTTCTCCCACGATCATGTTCTGGAGATGGCCCAATATTCCTCGGTGCCGGTCATTAACGGCTTGACGGACTACAACCATCCCTGCCAGATAATGGCTGACATGTTCACCATCCTTGAGCATCGCGGTCACTTTCGTGATCTTAAAATAGCTTATGTGGGGGACGGCAATAATATCGTCCACTCCTGGTTGCGATTGGCCCAGCGCCTTCCACTGCACTTTGTCTGCGCCTGCCCGCCAGGCTACCAGCCGGACAGCAAAACGCTTGCCGAAACCAGGCAGGCCGGTTTGTCCGAGATAGAGATCAGCCACGACCCCAGGACAGCGGTGCAGGGTGCCGACATCGTCTATACCGATGTTTGGGCCTCGATGGGGCAGAAGGAAGAAGCCCAGCAACGAAAAGAACGATTCAAGGGTTTTCAGGTGAACGATGAACTGATGGCCGCAACCGGCAAAGAGAGCTTGTTCATGCATTGCCTGCCGGCGGAGCGGGGCGTGGAAACCACGGATTCGGTGATTGAATCCGCAGCGTCGATTGTCTTTGACGAAGCGGAAAACCGGATGCATGCCCAGAACGCCATTTTGTTGAAAATCTGCGGTAAAGGATGATTATTATTCGTATCTCAGGGAGATTTTTCACACCAGGCAAGCGATAACCTTGGCGATGCCTGCGTGCAGCAAAACTACATTCGGAGCAATGATATGCCACATTATGACCTGTTTGTGATTGGCGGCGGCTCAGGCGGGGTTGCCTGTGCCAGGACTTCGGCGGCGCTGGGCGCAAAAGTTGGTCTGGCAGAAGTCGACCGGCTGGGCGGGACATGTGTGAACCGGGGCTGTGTGCCGAAAAAGCTTCTGGTGTATGCGTCACACGTTGCTGAGGACATCTGCAATGCCGAAAGTCTGGGCTGGTCAAGCAAGAAAGCCACTTTTAACTGGGCGGGGTTTCGCGACGGCGTGCAGGCGGAGTTGCGGCGACTGAACGGCATTTACGATGGCCTTCTTGAAAAATTCAATGTCCATGTTTATCAGGATGCGGCTCGTTTTCTCGATGCCAAAACCGTGCTGGTCGGCAGTCAGACTATTACTGCCGACCAGTTCATGATTGCCACCGGCGGTTCTCCATTTGTCCCCGAATTTCCCGGACGAGAACATGTTATTGTCTCCGATGATGCCTTTTTACTGGAAAAATTACCCAGGAAAATAGCGATTATTGGTGGCGGCTATATTGCCCAGGAGTTTGCCGGGATTTTTCATGGGCTCGGCGTTGAGGTAACCCTTGTGGTACGCAGCGCTCGTCTTCTGCGCGGTTTCGATGCCGATCTCGCGGAACATCTGCGCGCTGAGCAGGTGAAAAAAGGGATTATTATTTTGTGCGCGTCCCACGTCAATAAAATCGAGAAAACGGCGGAAGGGCTGCGTGTTATCTGCAAGGAATGCGATAGTAAAACCTATGATCAGATACTCTTTGCCACCGGACGCAGACCCAATTCCAACGGCCTGGGTTTGCATGATATCGGGGTAAAGGTAAACAGTGCGGGGGCCATTGTCGTTGATGAACGGATGCGGACCTCAATTGAAAATATTTATGCCATAGGCGATGTAACCGACCGAATCAATCTGACTCCGGTTGCCATTCATGAAGGCCGCATCTTTGCCGCCAATCATTTTGGCGGGGAGGATCGTGCTATGGATTACACCAATATTCCCACGACAATTTTCAGTCAACCTCCGCTTGCCACTGTCGGTCTCACCGAGGCTCAGGCACGGGAGCGATATGACGACGTGGTCATTTATAAATCGGTTTTCCGACCGATGAAATATTCCCTTGGCCGGATTGAGGAACGAACATTGATGAAACTGGTAGTCGACGGCCGTACCGACCGCGTTGTGGGGGTGCATATGGTGGGAACGGACGCCGGGGAAATTATTCAGGGATTCGCCGTCGCCTTGAAAGCCGGTGCAACCAAGACTCAATTTGACCGTACAGTCGGCGTTCATCCCAGCAGTGCTGAAGAATTTGTGACGATGCGGGAGCCGTTTATTCAATAGTTGCCGGGGCAGGCAAACAAGAGGACATATCGTCTTTCGCCGGTATGGCTTCTGTGTCCTGAATAATTATTTTCTTCCCAGACACGTATCATTTTTATTTCACATAAAGAGAAAGTCATGCTCAATGTACTCATAGTTTCCGATTACAACTTCGGCAAAAACATGATCGCCAGGGCATACCTCAAGGCTCTTGGCAGTGATTATTTTACCGTTGAATGTGCCGGCTTTGAGCCCGGACCTTTGAATCCGCTGGTTACGATAATAATGAAACTGGATGGTTTTGATCTGTCAAACTGCGACAGCCCCTGCTCGGTTTTCGACTTGTTCGAAAAGGGGAAACGGTATGACATTGTGATCACGATCTGCTCAAAACGGTTGGATGAGAAATGTCCTGATTTTCCTGGCCAATTGCTGCGGTTACACTGGGGGCATTCCGACCCTGATAAAATTGTGGAAAGCCGTATTGACAGGATTCAGCAAACGAGAATCATGCGCGATGGTATAAAGACAGAGGTTATCAATTTCATCAAGGCGTATAGGGAAGGGGAATTTAGAGAGTTGCGGTGAGACGCTGGTGAAGCTGGTTCCCATGCGGTGCATGGGAACTTGTTGAATAATTAACTTGTAGAAAGCATTGGAAAAATTATCCCTAACTCACCAATCCCGCCCAACAGATTTGCGGGATAAGTTGTTTTGCAAGGTAGTGATCCCGCCTAAAAGATTTGGGGGATAAGTTTTTTTGCAAAGTAGTGATCCCGCCTAAAAACGTTGCGGGATAAGTTCATTCACGAAATAACTATCTTGCAAAGGGCACAAGAGGATTGGCAATTGGTCACTAATCCCGCCCAACAGATTTGCGGGATAAGTTCATTCACGAAAAACGTATCTTGTAGAAAGCACAAGATAGTTATTTCTAATTCACTAAACTCCCTATATACCCAAATAAGCCTCTTTGATATGGGGATCGTCAATAAGATCTTCCGCTTTGCCCTCCATGACCACCCGGCCATGTTCCAATACATAGCCGCGATCACTGAGACTGAGGGAATGTTTCACATCCTGCTCCACCATGAGGACCGTTGTGCCCTGATCGGCGATCTTGCGGACAGTTTCAAAAATATCCTTTATCAGAATGGGCGCGAGGCCGAGTGACGGTTCATCAAGCATGAGCAGATGGGGCTGTCCCATCAGGCCGCGGCCGATGGCGACCATCTGCTGCTCGCCGCCTGAAAGGGTCATGGCAATCTGATTTTCTCTTTCCTGCAGCCGAGGCAGCAACTTGTAAACATTTTTCAGTGTCTCAGCCACATCCTTGTTGGCACGTTTATTATAGGCGCCAACCAGCAGGTTGTCCTTGACGCTCATCAGCGAAAACAGCCGTCGTCCCTCAGGGACGTGAATAATACCGCTGGCAACGACGTTCTCCGGAGGTTCCGCCTGGATCGGGACGCCATGGAAGGCAATGGTTCCCGAGGATGCTGGCATCAAGCCGGAGATCGCCCGCAATAAAGTCGACTTTCCAGCGCCATTGCCGCCGATGATACTGACAACCTCGCCTTTTTCAACCTTGAGTGACAGATCGAAAATGACCTGAACATCGCCATAGGAAACGTCGATGTTATTAATTTCAAGCAGCGACATAATCTTCTCCCAGGTAAGCCTTGATAACATTTTCGTTGTTGGCGATTTCTTTGGGGGTGCCTTCAGCAATTTTTTTGCCGAATTGAATCACCACAATCCGATCGGACAGGGCCATGATGGCGCGCATGATATGCTCAATGACAAAAATGGTCGTCCCCTGGTCGCGGATTTTTTTCAAGACCTCGACCATCTCGTCCACCTCGTTGGGCCGGAGCCCGGCCATAACCTCATCAAGGAGCAACAGCTTCGGTTCCGTAGCAAGGGCCCTGGCTATTTCCAGTCTTTTCCGGTCAGCGATGGTCAGGTTTGAAGACAGGATGTCTTTTTTATCAGCAAAATTAAGGGATTCGAGAACCGTGATGGCTTTTTCCTCGGCAACCTGGCGGCTGTTGGTTGTGGCAAAACTGGCCACCATTACGTTGTACAGCACGCTTTTCGAGGCAAAAGGCTTGACGATCTGAAAGGTTCGGGCCAACCCCTTCTTGCACAGATTCCATGGCTTCTGGCCATTTATTTTTTCATTGTTGAAGGTTATGACACCTGCAGTTGGTGCAAAGGCCCCGGCGATACAATTGAATGCGGTTGATTTTCCCGCGCCGTTTGGGCCGATCAGGCCGAATATCTGTCCCTTTTCTATAGTCAGATCCAGGGAATCGATAGCCCGCAGCCCCCCGAACTCTTTGGTCATACCTCGCACTTCAAGAAGAACCATTATCCTATCTCCCGGTTGTATTGTGGGTTATACGCCGTATCAGGTTGTTATAGAGCCGGGTGAGCGGCTCCTGCAGGCCTCGGGGCTGGTAATGCATGACCAGTATAAGGACCAGGCCGAAGATGATAAGATGCATACCCGGCAGGGTATCCCCGAAGTAGATACGGGAAAAATCGCCTACGGGCCGCAGTAAAAGTGCACCAAGGATCGGTCCGGCGATCGAGCCGCGTCCGCCGATCAGGGCGATAAAGGCGATCTCGAACGATAAATCCAGAGAGATTATTGACTTCGGGTGAATATAGAGGGTGAACTGGGCGTAAAACGTGCCGGCCATTGCGGTAAGAAAGGAACTCATCGCCATGGCGATCAGTTTTGCCCTCGCCACGTTTACCCCAAGCGCCATTGCCGCCTCCGGTTCCTCTCCGCCGGCGTTGAGATAATAGCCGAGCTTGGAGCGGGAGATAACATAGGTCAATACCACCACTGCAACGAGCATGATGAGAATGATATAATAGTAGGGCTCCTTGCCGGCGAACATGAAATTGGCAAGGCCAATATCCAGCGGCGGGATCTGCAGGCCGCGTGGGCCGTTGATCTTGAAGGGGCCAAGGTAGTCGATATTCTCGACTATTACCCTGAATCCTTCGGCAAAGGCAATGGTGGCAAGGGCAAAGTATGCCCCGCGCATTTTAAATGTCGGCAGACCAATCAATATTCCGGCGATGGTGGCAAGCACGCCGCCGACCAGCATGCCGATCCAGGGACTGATGCCATATTGCAGGAAAAGGATCGTCGAGGTGTAGGCACCAATGCCGACAAATGCGGCATGACCCAGCGGCAGAACGCCTGCAAAACCACCCACCAGATTCCAGCTGGTGGTCAGGTAGGCATAGAAAAATAACAGCACCAGGATATGCAGGTAGGTCGCACTGCGGATAACAAGCGGCAGGCCGAAGGCGATAAGCAGGATTGCTACCAGAGCCACTTTATTTATGTTTTTGTAATTCATCGAAATGTGTCCTCGTATTATCGGTTACCAGTCATGTTTCTGGCCAAATAACCCTGAAGGCTTGACGAAAAGAACGACTAGAAAGAGTCCGTAGACAATTGCCTCGGTCCAGGTGGCCGTCATAAACTGAGGCCCGACAGATTCTATTATGCCGATAATTATACCGCCGGCCAGTGCTCCACCGATGGAACCGAGCCCGCCAAGGACGACGATAATGAAACCTTTGATATCGAAAAGGACACCTACCGTTGGAAAGACATTGTAAAACGGGACCAGGGTCACCGCGGCAATCCCGGCGGTAGCTGCACCGATACCAAAGGCCACATTATAAATTTTGTACTGATTGATCCCCATGAGGCTGGCCGCTTCCCTGTCCATGCTCGTTGCCCGTATCGCCCGGCCCATGTCGGTCTTCTGGAAGAACCAGTAAACGCCAAGAGCGGTGATTACAGCGGTGATGCAGCCGTACAGTTTCGGCACGGAGATGAACATCTCGCCGATTTCGAGCATTTGTCCATTGAGCGGGTTATCGGCCAGGGAACGATATTGCGGCCCAAAAATGAGCAGGGTCAGATTGTCCAGAATATACCAGATTCCCGTGGTCACGATGATGACGGTGAGGGGTTCGCGCACATTCTTTTCGGCGATGAAAATCGGTTTTATGACAAAATTCTGCAGGGTGTAGCCGAACAGAAACATGGCCGGGGCAACGAGGACGATTGCCAGATAGGGGTGCATACCGGAAAGGGTCACTGCCCAGTAGGCCAGGTACATTCCCACCATTAACATTGAACCGTGGGCAAAGTTGACCACTTTCAGTACCCCGAAAATGATGGTCAGCCCCATGGCCGTCAAGCCATAGATAGATCCCATAAGGATGCCGTTGATGGTGTCCTCAATGATGTAATACATGACTGTCTCCCTGAAAATACAAAAAAAGGAAGCATCCGGAGCAGGGGATGTGCCCCTGCTCCGGTATGAATGGAACTACATACTTTTATTTATTGGGCATCGGGAAAACAGGAGTGTAACCGGCCCGACGTGCAGATTTTGGCCAGATGGTGATTCGCTCCAGCCCTTTGCCTATATCGTTCACCTGGACCATGACCAGCGAGGCGTTTTCGTTCTGGCCGGTTTTGTCAAATTTTACCGAATCGTAACCGACAATCATACCGGGACCGGAAGACAGGTTGGTGGCAGCAAGCGCTTCTCTTATTTTTTCTGGATCAAGGGACGCCGCACGTTCCAGGGCATCTTTCAACACGTACATGGCAACATAGGCGTCAACTGCTTCCCCGGTCAGATTCTGGCCGTATTTGGCTTTATATTTATCGTTTGCTTCTTTGGCGCCCGGTTTGTTGACGTCCGTTTCCCACTCAACAATATCAAACAGATACTGGGCATTTTTGCCGGTGGTTTTGAGAAATGACGGGTCGGCATGGCCACCGCCGCTGGCGATGATGGCTTTTAATTTAACTTTATAATCCGCCAGAGTATTGGTGAGCAGAATGGCATCCGCCGCATTGGAGACCAGCAGCAGCACATCAGGCTTGGCCCGACGGATCTTCTGGACCACAGGGCTCAGGTCGGTTGCGGTTGACGGATACGGCTCATCCAGGACCACTTTATAACCGCCTGCTTCGGCCAATTTTTTCCACTGTCCGGCAAAGCCTTTTCCCCAGTCGCCATTCTCGTAAACAAAGGCCAGACGCTCGACCTTGGTGCCGAATTCTTTTTCCATATCCTTCAGGAAAGCGAACTGATCACGGGTCCACCAGCTGTCTTTGGCGGCAATTCTGAAGACGGTCTTAAAGCCTTGGTCGGTGATTTTATCAGAAACTGACACGGGAACCACAAAAGGAATGCCATATCGCTCGGCAACTGCGGTTGTCGGATACGTTACCGCACTGTTCCAGCAGCCGGTGAGGACATTGACTTTTTCGGTATTAATCAGGCGCTCTGCCTCGGCGACACCTTTTTCCGGTTTAGACTCGGAATCGGCAAAGACCAGCTCGAATTTGGCTCCTCCCAGAGACTTGATGCCTCCGGCGGCGTTAATCTCCTCCACCGCCATTTCACGTGCTGCTTTCCCCTGTTGGCCAAGTGTCGCTGATGGGCCCGAAAGGGGGATGATGTTACCGATTTTTACATTCTCGGCATGACCGGTGGCATACGAACCGGCAATCAAAGAGATTGCCAGCGCTGGGACAACGATTCTGCGTAAAATTTGCATAGGTTCCTCTCGGTTTTGGTTTGCGCCCATGTTGGCGTAGGTGGTTCTACATGCTGCTCCAATCGCAATTTATGTGCCATTGCATTTTATTTATTCTAACGATGATTTTCCCGACGCATCAAGCAACGACGCCGGCGAAGAGTTTTTACGGCGTCCTCGACGTTTCGTCAGGCGTTGCCGGATCATGTCAACCTTTCGTGTCAACCCTGGTTGACGTTGTCAGCCAGGGTTGACACGGGATTTCTCTTTTTTAACCGTTTGTGCAGGGCCTGTCGGGAAACACCGAGCAGGCCGGCGGCCTGGCTCTGGTTGTTGTCTGTTGCGCTGAGGGCAGTGTCAACCGCATAGTCGGCAAGTTCTTCAAGGGTAGGAAAGTGGCCAAAGAGGGCCTCAAGCGGGTTCGTCCGGACGATATCGCTTCTGCCCAGAGAGGTCCCGCCGGCCAACCTGTCGGCGATAAGCTGGTCCTGGATATGTCCATGGGTGCAACGGGCGACGGCATCGGAAATATAGGCCTTTAATTCCCGGACATTCCCCCAGAATGGATGCTGTATCAAAAGGCTCATTGCCTTCGGGCTGATGGTCGGTACTGCTTTGTTCATGTCTTTTGCACCGCTGGCTATCAGATGCTCGACGAGCAGGGGAATATCCTCTTTCCGTTCGCGCAGCGGCGGCACCTTGATCAAGTGGGTACTGAGCCGGTAGTACAGGTCCATCCGGAATTCACCTTCCTGCCCGGCGAGTTTGCTTAAATCTTTGTTGGCCGCGGTAATGATACGTGCCTGGCACTGTTTCGGCTGGTCTGAGCCCAGGGGATAATAGATTTTTTCCTGCAGTAGGCGCAGTAGTTTCACTTGGGATATTTCGCTTAGATCGCCTATCTCGTCTAAGAAAATTGTGCCGTCTGCAGCTTTTTCGATCATCCCGGCCCTGATTGAGTCAGCGCCGGTATACGCGCCTCTGGCATGGCCGAAAAGGGTGTCGGAGAGCAGCGCATCGTCGAGGCCGGATATATCGACTGCGACAAATTCCCCGGGCAGGCCGCTTACCTCGTGGATAGCTTTGGCGATGAGTTCTTTGCCCGAGCCGGTTTCGCCGAGGATCAGTGTCGGCAGGCCGCTTGTGGCAATCGACTCGATGTACTGGAAAAGGCCGAACATGAGAGGGCTTTTAGTTATAATCCGGTCAAAAGCCCTGTTGGTATACTCCCGGCTGCCAAAAGAGATGCCCTTGAGAGACATGACTTCATTGCGCAGCAAGCCAATTTCCAGGGCGTTGCGCAAAGCGGAGCTGAACATCTTGAGATCGATCGGTTTGACAAGATAGTCCTGTGCGCCGAGTTTTAAGCACTCGACGGCTGTTTCAATCTCTGAGTCGGCAGTCACGATGATGACCGGGATCTGCGGTTTGCTGCTCTTCAACTCCCGCAAAACTTCCTGCCCGCTCATATGCGGCATATTCAGGTCAAGGAACAGCACCGGGGACTGCATGTTCTCGAGAGTCGCCAGCACCCGGCGGCTGTCGCTGAGGGTTTTGACATTGTTCATGCCCATGGAGTTCAACAGAAGGCTGTATGCCTCCAGTTCCGCCGGCTCATCATCGACCAGCAGGATCGGACAATGTTTCATCTTCTCGGTAATCATGCCGCACTTCCTGGTATCATTTTTTTCAATTTGATGGTGAATCTGGCTCCCAAAGGAGTATTTTCGGCCAGGAGTTCACCGTTCATCTCTTTTTCCACTATCATCTTCGACATATACAGTCCCATTCCCGTACCGGAGGAGGCCCCTTTGGTGGTAAAATAGGGGTTAAAGATCTGCAGCAGCAGATGCTCGGGTATGCCGCCGCCGCTGTCGCTGATGGTTATTAAAACCGTCTGTTCCTCAGTGCTGACCGTTATTTCGATTTTCTTGGCTATCGGTTCGTCAGGCGCATTTTCCGCATGCTGTAGAATAGCGTCTTTGGCATTGGCGATAATATTGACGAGTACGTGGACAAATTCTCCGCGATAGCCGAAGACCAGCAGGGAACTGGTGTTGGTCTTGTTATTGACTGTCAGCGAGATGCCGCCATGTTTCATCTGTGCTTCCATAAGCTTGACCGCACTGATGATCACTTCGAGTACATCGACGGGGCCTTTGGACTTGGAGGGTTTGAAGAAATTTCTGAAATCGTCGATAGTTTTCGACATGAAATGGATCTGGCCGCTTGCGCCGGACACCAGTTTGTCGACAAACGATTTGTTGAGCATATCGTTATACTGCGCGGCCTGCAGGCTGGAAATATACGTGGAAAGAGTATTCAGCGGCTGCCGCCACTGATGGGCGATGATTGCCAGCATTTCACCGACTGCCGCCATTTTCTGGGCCTGCATCAGCTGACCTTCGGCGTCGACCCTTTTGGAGATATCTCTGATGCTGGACAAGGTGAGATCCTCATCCCCCAGCTGGAAAATCTTCAGGCTTATCGAGGCAGGAAACTCAGTCCCATCGGCCCGGAGAAACGACCATCTGAATGCCTGCTGTTCCCCTTTTTCTGAATCCTGCATGATCTCCTGGAGCTTGTCGCCACTCAGCACACCATCGGGCTGATACGTCGGTGAGATATCGATTAAGCTTTTTTCAAGCAGGATATCTTTGGGGAATCCGAAGGTGTCGAGAGCCTTATGGTTACATTCGGTAATGCGGGAATCCTTGCTGATCAGGATCGCGTCATTGGCGACATTAAACAGGGTCTGGTAGTAGGTCTCAACCTCTTTTCTCTTAATAATGTTCCATTCCAGATCCTTATTTATCCCGGTCAACTCTTCCTGGTGCTGCTGGATTGCCGTGCTGTACCGCTTACTGAAGAAAAACAGCAGCAGGCCGCTGCCGCCGATAACCACCAAGGCGATAAAGGCCAAAATACTCAACACCTTGAGTGCCACCTCCGTTGCAAAAATCATGGTCGTCTTGCGGGTGAGGGAATAGGCCTCGTCGCGGGGGGCAGTGACGCACATGAACCAGTCGGAATTGGCAATCAGGCTATAGGAGAGTACGTGGTTCTGCCGGTCGTTGCCAAGATAGGTCACGGTGCCGAGATTGCCGCTGATAAAACCATCCAGCTTGTCTCCCAGGTCAGGTTCTATATGCTGCAGTTTCTCCCGCATGACATATCGCTGATTGGGGTGAACCAGGATAGTCCCGTTTCTTTCGACAATAAATCCGTAGCCGGTCTCGCTTACCTTGAAGTTTAAAACATTCTGTACCAGGGTGTCGAGCACCGTATCAGCCCCCATGACCGCAACGGTTTTATCTTTGACTATCAGCGGTTTTACCAGCGCGATCACCAGTTTATTGGTGACCAGGTCGATATAGGGCGTGGTAAAACTGACCATGCCGGTTTCACTGGCGCGCCGGTACCATGGACGAGCTCGCGGGTCATACCCTTCGGGCGGCAGCCAGTCTGCGCCATCGATTAATACCCCATCGTCTCTGCCAATATACACATCGGTGAAATGGCCTGCTTTCATGGCCATTTTCAGTGGTTTCAAGGTCGCATCGTTCTGGCCGAGAGCGGAGAGGGTAATCGAATCGGCCGTAGCGGTCAGAATTTTCATCTGCTGCTCGAGCCACATTTCCACGGTATTTGCCGCCTTGACGGCCAAATCTTCCTGCTGGGTGGCTATGGTTTTGTTGACGATATGCTGCGTGATTCGATAGTTCACTGCTGCTACGACAAAAATGACTGCAGCCAGGACGGCGAGGGTGACAATATGCTTTTTGGTCCACAGATTCATAGTATGGTAATGGCTCGATTAAACGATTCGGGGTGTGTTGTTTGGCCGGTCTATCGCAAGGTTTTGCAAAACTTGAGCCAAAGAGAACATATTCTATATAGAAATAGCGATTATTCTTAACAAAGCGATATTTTTTTTGAATTGGCCTGCACTTAGGGTGTATACTGTTGCTAACAACAACCTGGAAGGTTGCTGTCGCAGAGGCAGGGTCACGACTGACTCTCCTGCTTTGTTGTAAAGTGAATGGTGAACCAAAGTCCTGGCAACCGGTAGTATCCGGCAGGCTTTTGGCTGACCTTGACGATATATTGAAAATTGTATATTGTCGCAGCTGATCTTGCATCTTGTCACGACAGAAAATCTCCCATACTTTATTGTGATTACGACTGAACCTCAGCTATATAGGGATATGAGATGCCCTTTGCACGGGACGCCATAA
>AMWB02030390.1_pt1 | contig 18004 bp, 12 predicted proteins | sample 200311 | NCBI WGS metagenome assembly AMWB02 (sample SAMN02737377, study PRJNA173069) | bioreactor metagenome | biome: anode biofilm in microbial fuel cells | place: USA: California | collected 2010-12-16 | reverse complement strand
GCCCACCCACCCTTTTTGTTTTGGGGAGGCATGCTTATACAATTCTTCCACCTCTACGAGGTGGTGGGAGGTTACCCGGTAAGCATTTACAATGCTTCCACCTCTACGAGGTGGGTGTTGGTGCCCGGCATGTTGTTACAATGCTTCCACCTCCACGAGGTGGCGGATACAGGACATTTAGAAGATAATATGATAAAAAAAAATGGTCGTAGACCATTAAGAATTGTAACAGTCGGCCTCGCCGCCACCACCCTCCTCGCCATCCTCGTGGCGCCGATGCCCTCATTTCGCGCACCCCTGTCGACCGTGACGGAGGCGGCCGACGGCACACTCCTCGGCGCACGCGTGGCTGCAGACGGCCAGTGGCGTTTCCCGCCTCCAGACAGCCTGCCTGACAAATACATCACCTGCCTAATCAACTACGAGGACCGCTGGTTCCGCTGGCACCCCGGGGTCAATCCCGTTGCCGTGGTCAAGGCGCTCACAGACAATATCAGGGCGGGAGAGATCGTCCGCGGTGGCAGCACTATCACCATGCAGGTGGCGCGGCTCGCACGCGGCAACCCGGAGCGCACCTACGGCGGCAAGATCATAGAGATGCTCTCAGCCGTCAAGCTGGAGATATTCCGGTCAAAGAGAGCTATTCTTTCAATGTATGCCGCCAATGCTCCCTTCGGAGGCAACACCGTCGGCATAGAGGCAGCAGCCTGGAGATATACCGGCAGGGGCACCGCTGACATGACCTGGGCCGAGGCAGCAACCCTCGCTGTGCTGCCCAATTCTCCGTCGCTAATCTATCCCGGCCGCAATTCCGATCGGCTCAGGGAGAAGCGCGACAGGCTGCTGCTGACGCTGGCGGAGAGGGGTCATATTGACAGCCTGACCTGCGAGCTTGCCATGGGGGAGCCACTTCCCGGGGCAGCCATGCCGATGCCCTCGCTGGCGCCGCATCTCACAGCCAGGCTATGGCTGGAGCAACCGGGCGCCAGGATACGTACCGATATTGATCCGCAGCTGCAGACAGAGGTGGCCGGGCTGGTCGACAGGCATGTGGCTGCACTGGAGGGCAACGGCATCCATAACGCCGCCGCCGTAGTCATTGAAGTGGCCACGGGCAGCGCGGTTGCCTGGGCAGGCAACAGTCTCCTGCCGGACACCACCGGCAGGCACGGCCGCGATGTAGACATGGTGACAGCGCCGCGAAGCACGGGCAGCATCATGAAACCGTTTCTCTACGCGGCGCTCCTCTCCTCGGGCCAGCTGTTACCCAACGCGCTCATCCCCGATATCCCGACGCGTTTCCAGGGCTTCCGTCCGGAGAACGCTGACTTCACCTACAGCGGTGCCGTGCCTGCCGGTGACGCGCTTGCCCGCTCGCTCAACATCCCGGCGGTCAGGATGTTACAGATGTACGAGGAGGAACGTTTTCTGATCCTTCTCCGCCAGATGGGCTTCACAACCTTCACGAAGCCCGCCTCGCACTACGGCCTCTCCCTCATCCTCGGCGGCGGCGAGGCTACCCTGCTTGAGCTGGCGCAGGCATATGCTGCCATGGCCCGCACCCTGCAGGGCATTCCTGATTCGCAACTTGCACATCGCAAATTTGAGGCTGCGACAGAAGAGCAGGCTCAATCCCGCATCCGCCGGCTGGCGGATCGGGACGCAACTCGCAACTCGCAACTCGCAATTCCTCTCTCTCCCGCAGCCATCTGGTTAACATATGAGGCTCTCCGCAGGGTCAACAGGCCGGAGACGGAAACAGGATGGCAGTATTTCGGCGGTGCGCCGGAGGTGGCCTGGAAAACAGGCACCAGCTTCGGCTACCGCGATGCATGGGCCATAGGCACGACACCATCGCACGTCGTTGCCGTATGGGCGGGCAACGCCGACGGCGAAGGTCGCCCGGGACTGTCAGGCATCACCTCGGCAGCACCCCTACTCTTCGACATAATAAGGCTCCTCCCGCCATCGGCATCGTGGTTCACGAGGCCCGAAGAGGGGATGACCCTCGCTTCGCTCTGCGCTGCCAGCGGATTCAGGGCGGGACCCGACTGCCCGGAGACGAGGGAAGAGTGGATCCCGGAGACGGGGCTTCGCAGCGACGCCTGTCCATACCATACCGTAGTGACCCTCGATACCACGGAGACATACCGGGTCAACAGCACCTGCGCTTCGCCCCGCGAAATTGTAAAGCGCTCCTGGTTCATCCTCCCTCCGGCTATGGAATACTACTATCGCATGCGCAATCCCGCCTACCGCACCCTGCCCCCCTTCCGCAAAGGCTGCTCCGATGATATGCTGGTCCCCTCAATGGAGTTCATCTACCCGCCCCGCGATGCGCGCATCTTCATCCCACGCAGCCTCCAGGGACAGATGATGTCAATGCTCCCCGAGATCGCGCACAGACGCAGGAATGCCAAAGTTTACTGGCACCTCGACAATAATTATATAGGTATGACTGATTATTTGCACCAGACGGAGATCAGGGTGGGCGAGGGTGAACACGTCATAACGGCCGTTGATGAGGAAGGAATGACGGTCTCACGCAAGTTTTTCTGTATTGGTACGTTATAATTATGCAAACGGGTAAAAGGAATAATTGAAAACCGCATACCAATATAACGTCAAGGAAAGGTGATCACAGTGTCTTCGGGGGGGCTCTTTCAGCGCATTATTGCCCGCGTTACATTAAACAGGTACAGGGAGGTGTTCGACAAAGCCGGCTACGCCATCATGCTGATTGATAATGCCTCCAACCGCTTTATCAAGGTCAACAGGGCCGCCGCCGACCTCTTCGGATACACGGCGGAAGAGCTCCAGAGAATGACACCGCTTGATCTCTCAACCGCGGCAGATGAGCTGGAATCTTACGAAGGTAAGACAGGGGAGCCTCTTATCAGACCCGCAAGGCGAAAAGACGGCAGGATCATAATCATTAAGGTTCAGACGAGCTACCTTGAACGATTCAAGGTCAGCCTTATCAGCGATGTAACAGAGGAATATCGCATACGGCGGGCCCTCGAGCTCAACGAGGAGCGACTGAAGGAGGCGCAGCGAATCGGACGGTTCGGATGGTGGGAGTACCGTCCCGAGACAAACATGTACCTGGGTTCCGAGGAGATCTCGAGAATCTTTACCGATGAAGCCACCAGGCGCTCGTTCACCTACCAGGAAAACATCTCGTTTGTCCATCCCGAGGACCGTTCTTACCTGATCTCATCAATTGAGGATGCTATTGAGAAAAAGAAAGAGGCCTTCTCGATCACCTACAGGATCATAACTCAGCAGGGCAAGGTGAAAGCCATCACCGTCAACTCCAACATAAGGTATGATGAGAACGGCCGGCTGCTCTACCGGTATGGCACCTGTCAGGACATCACCGATACGCAGCGGATCATGGATGATCTTATCGCAGCGCGACGTCAGGCCGAGGAGTCCGACAGGCTGAAGACAACATTCCTTGCCAATTTCAGTCACGAGATACGCACACCGCTCAATGCGATGCTGGGGTTCCTGAACATCCTTACCTCGATGGACACCACCGAGAGCGAGAAGGAGGAGATGGTGAAGCTCATCGAGGTAAACTCGCAGAGGCTTCTGAGGCTGATCAATGACATGATTGACATGGCTCGCATCGAGAGCAACAACATGGAGATCAAATACACGAATTTGGAGATCAACGGGTTTGTCAACTCCATGGTTTCGTCGTTTGCGCATGAGCTGGAGGCATCGGGGAAGAAACAGCTGGTACTTACACCGGTTATTGATAAGTCGAAAACATCTGTTTACCAGTACATTGATGAGCTCAGGCTGAGTCAGCTCTTCAGCAACCTGGTGAGTAATGCCATCAAGTTCACCGATGAGGGGGAGATAAGATACGGGTATAAGGTCTCGCGAAGCGAAAACAGGTATATAATCACCTATTTTGTCACCGACACAGGTGTTGGAATCCGTCCCGAGAGGCTTGATGACATCTTTCTGCCCTTTGTGCAGTACTGGAACGAGGATGTTCCTAAGGTACAGGGGGCGGGGTTGGGTCTGGCCATCTGCAAGCGCTTGACTGAACTGATGAAGGGTCGTATCTGGGTAGAGTCATTGCCAGGCAAGGGCTCCTCGTTTTTGTTTACGTTCAGCACGCCGGTGATGGTGGAGTAATTGTAAAATCCAAAAAATATTTATCTTTGTCCCCGCCCGGGACGTTAGCTCAGTTGGTTTAGAGCGCTTGCTTGACAGGCAAGAGGTCACTGGTTCGATTCCAGTACGCCCCACAAATAAAATGGGAAAGTCGGCAGGGTGCCGGCTTTTTTCATTTCAGACAGTAGTGTGATTGGTCGATCAATAAGAATTGCAGATGTGCGAGTTGCATCCCGACACTTTGTGTGCGGGATTGATCCTGCTCCTTCGTCGCAGGCTCAAATTTGCGAATTGTTACTGCGAGGGTCGTAGACCCTCGTAGTTGCAATTCCTGATGGCCAGCCGCCATCCCCCCTGCCTTCATCCAATTGCCCTTTCTTTTTACCCGTTAAAAAGGTATATTTATACGCGGAACGCTGATAATGAAGCTTCAAAAGAGAGCACACCGGGTGATGCGCCGGATTGTCATTATGACACTGGCCCTTGCAGCAACAGGTATCACCCTGCGCGCCCAGACATACCCGTTCAGGGAATATACCTCCGACGACGGACTGCCACAGACCCAATCAACGTCAGTGATGCAGGACAGCCGCGGGTACCTTTGGATCCCCACCAGGAACGGCCTGGCACGATTTGACGGCCTGACCTTTGTCTCATATCTGAGAAAAGACGGATTACCGTCAAACCTCATAAACAGGGTGGTGGAGGATAAAAACGGAGTTATCTGGGCAGTGACAACCAACGGCGTCGCCAGATTCAACGGCAAGAACTTCGTCAGCTATCCCCTCCCGGATTCACTGGGGATTAAACAGATCGGGTGGGGCTGCTCCGGCCGCGATACGGCATCATTCTTCCTGAGCGCATCTATCGACTTTGATAACCAGATAATACTCCTGTTTGAAAATGGCATGTATCATGATTTCACTGCCAGGCATCCGTCGCTGCAGAACCGATCGTTCACTCCCGTCGCAGCCAACCCTGATGATTCGATACTCTACCTGACTGACCCGGAGCATAATGTATATGCGTTCGACAAGGGAGTCCTGAGGTTTTATCAGAAAGGCCCGGTATACTATGCATCCATTGCAGACGGGAAAGTGCATTTTACAGAGCACGATATATATCATGGTGTTGCTGTCCTCCCTTTCTACTGGGAAGGGGCCAGCCGTGCCTTCAACTTCACCGACAGGGAGGGAACCACCTGGACAGGCACTGAAACGACAATCTTCAGGCTTATGTCTGAAGCATTCGTGGAGTATGACAGGGAAAACGGGTTACCGGAGGAGACCTGGGCGGTGGTGCCAGATGCAAAGAAGGGAATATGGACCGGATCGGTCAGCGGTGACCTTAAATACTTCGACGGGAAAAAGTTCACAATGAGAAATGATTACCAGAGTCTTTTCGGCCGCCCCATCGCTTTCTACAGAGGAAGTACCACACTCAGCAACGGAGAGATCTGGTTCTCAACCCAGGAGGGCGTACTGATATGGGACGGGAAGCAGTTCAGGAGACCTGAACTTCTGCCCAATAACCACCAAATCTGCATTATCTATGAAGATCCCATGGACAAAAGCATCCTTGTCGGGTCCGACGTTGGCCTATTCCATATCCGCAACGATTCAGTGGTCATCCACTCCGAGATGTCGTGGCCGGAATACGGCATTGTCGAGGGTATTGCACGAGACCATGAAGGAAATTACTGGCTTGCAGGGCATTACGGTATAGTCTTTTTTGACGGTAAAAACTTTGTCCCGTTCCGTTCAGCTCCGGCACCTGCAGAAATGATGTGGGCAGTTATCTGCGATTACACGGGAAACATCTGGACCGCAGGATCAGAAGGGCTGTTTATATGTAACCCTGACGAACCCGTGTTCAACGAGGCGCTTCCGGAGGAGGTAAACCTGCCCGCAAACGTCATACGTGACCTCGGAGACCACAGGCTGATCGTAGGAAGAATGATGGATATCTGCATAATCGACCTTGATAAATACTACTCCGGACAGCCTGATTACTACACTATTATAAACCGAAACAGGGGCTTTCTGGGGAACGACTGCCAGGATAACGGCATCGTAAAGGACAGGGATGGCCACTGGTGGATCCTTACCACTGACAAGCTTATTCGGTTTGACCCGGACAAGCTCGAAAAGAACCTGCAGCCGCCAATGAATCACATCACCAGGGTGGAGATCCCCGGTGACAGCACCGAATGGGAGACGACGCTGGAAGCATCACTGTTCTATGACAGTTCGAGCTCACTGAAGATCCGGGGAAGAAGAAACAGGGTAAGGATTACATATACCGGTATCTCAACCAGAAACCCGGAGAGCATGCGGTTCCAGTACCGGATGCTTGGTCTCGATGAGAACTGGTCAAAGCGGACAGCAGAGCGGTCAGTTGTCTATACGAACCTGCGGCCCGGCAACTATACTTTCGAGGTGCGTGCAATCAATGCCGACGGTGTGATATCCGAAAACCCTGACAGACTGGACCTGACCGTTGTGCCAACCTTCCTGCAGAGCACTTTCGCCATCATCACCGGGGTGTTGCTGGCCCTGGCGCTGATAGTGTTTCTCTCATTGCAGATACGCAGGAAAGTCCTGATGCGAAGGGTTGAGTCAGCCCGGCGCGAGGCTGAGACATACAGGTTGCAACTCAACTCTGTTATCAGGCAGTTTGACCCGCACTTCACCTTCAACGCCGTCACCTCAGTCGGATCGCTTATAATGAAGGGCGAAAAGGAAAAGGCTTACAATTACTTCATCAAGCTGTCAAACCTGCTTCGATCCGTCATCACTGACAGCGGCGTGCTCCTGCGACCGTTGAAGGAAGAACTCGAGTTCGTCACCCGCTATTGCGAGATGCAGAAACTGCGCTTCGGGAACAGGTTCGAATACAATATTAATGTCTCCCCCGTTGTAAGCCTGACCACGCCGGTGCCTAAAATGATCATCCAGTCCTTCGCGGAGAACGCTATAAAGCACGGGCTGGAGAACAAAAAAGGCCAGGGGATCATGGATATCAGCGTCAGGAACCTTGAAGAGGGTGTAGAGGTGACCGTCCGCGACAACGGCATCGGGAGGGCTGCCGCGGCAGGCATGCACACCCAGGGGGCCGGCACGGGGCTAAAAAACATCGCCAGCATTGTTGAAGCCATCAACAAGACCAACAGGGAGAAAATCACCTTCAGCCTGACCGATTTGTACGACGACAACAAGGCTGCAGGAACTGAGGTGCGGGTATTCCTTCCATACAACTATACATTTAATTTCCCGACAGATCTATCATAAAAGACTAACCTGAACCTGAAGACTATGGATAACCCGAAAATCAGAGCGATTATCATTGAGGATGAGCCCGAGGCGCTTGACCTCCTTACCGGACTGCTTGAGGCCACCGGAATGGCAACGGTCATAGCTTCCACCACCGATCCCGCGGAAGCAATTGACCTGATAGTCATGCATGAACCGGACATGCTCTTCCTGGATATAAGAATGCCGGGTATGTCAGGATTTGATATTCTGAACGAGCTGAACAGCCTGGGGACGGTAAATCCGCATGTTGTTTTCACCACCGCCCATGATGAATACGCCATAAAGGCGTTTGACTATGCCGCTTTTGACTATCTTCTGAAACCCATCGATCCTGATCGCCTGAAAGCAACACTCATAAGATATAACAGCGGCAACGGCAGGAAGCCCGAAACAGATCGCCATAAGCCTCTCTTCAACAACGAAAGGATACTGATCTTCCGCGGTGTCACCGGAGTCACCTTCATAGATACAGACGACGTGGTCTTTATCACAGCCGACGGTAATTATTCCAGCTTTCATTTCAGTTCAGGAAGAATGGAGACCGTGACTGCCCTCATCGGAAATGTGGAGATGCACCTCGGCAAACAGTTCTTCAGGACAGGCCGGTCTTGCATTATCAATACCGCCTACCTGTCCAGGATTGACATGAAGCAGATGACATGCGTATTCATCAGGGGTGAAAAGGAATACCGCTGCGAGATCTCACGTGACAAAGTAAAATCACTTATGGATTACATGAAAAACGGCGTCTCTGAAAACTAAATTTTTAACTTTTTTTCACAAAATGCCGGAGAATCTCCAAAAAGGTCACTCCATACGTTAGAACCGGCCATTCATACAATCGGCACATTTTTGCATTGGAGTTTATAAAATATATGCAATCTTTTCGGCAGTTATTTCAATTGACGGCATAATAGGGTTTAATTGAAAACAATGACAGGTGGTTCTTCCCCCCATTTCCCTGTCAAGCCACACAGATCATCATCATCAGAGGTCTGTGTGGCGCGTTTTTAGGGGCAGGGGATCTGATATCCCCCGCTAGATGCCAGGGACCAGATATCCGGTAATATAGCGTACAGATTACAAATCAATCCTGAACACCAATACATATTCCGAGGGCGGTGCCATAGCCCTGGTAGCCCCGGGAATCGTTGATTGTCATGCACAGCTCCCAGTATTTGTCTTTCGGCCGGTGCGTTGGCAGTCCCTGTTCAGGAGCATGCGATCAGCCTCTTTCTGCAGGGCAGGTCCGGCAGTCGCCTGCGAAGCCAGGGCAGCCCCGGCAGCCGTTACAGACTGGGCAGCCTGGGCAGACTGTACTGTCGTGGCTGACTGGGCAGTCGGCGGAACCCCGGCCGTTGGAGGAGTCAGCGAAGTCGGTGCAGTCTGGGCTGCGGACGGCACAGAGAAAGCAATCAGCAGAGCCACTGCCAGTATTGAAACTATTGACAGAGCAATAAATCTCCTTATAATATATTGTTTTACAGATCTTTAGGAAAAATCGAACCCGGAGATATATGCAGGGGAGTCATAAAACTTTTCCGTCTCTTCGGGAGTAAGTCCGGAGAACAATGCATATACCAGACCCGGCTTCGCGTTGAGCATTCTGTTCAGTGCCCCCATCCTCCTGTTTGTGCGCAGGGTCTCGAAGAGCCATGAATGGTCATCAAGCCAGGTCAGCGCAGTATGATATCCCTCCTCAGCGCATACGGCCTCGAACAGGTCAGGCAAAAGATCCTCACTGCCCTTGCGGCAGTAGATGGCATTCAGGATGACATACCTGAAGGCCTCCGGTTGAAAGAGCCTCCGGAAGAAAGGCGTGCGTGGCAGCGCTTTCATCATCAGCCAGCCCCACAAACCGGGCACATTGACCACCCTGTAACGGGCGGGGATGGCGCCGGCACCGGCAACGATCTCACCGTTGCGCCGGAGCACATAGTATTTGTGGTCAAGAAAGGAAAACTCATCGGTATAGAAGCAGTAATCGCGGTACTGTTCATCCAGCAGCGCTGCCATTGCGGGCTCCTCTTCAGGCTTCAGGCGGGTGACGTCAGGATTGGGTTTCGGGTTGAACCTGCTGAAGGCTACTGTCAGGAAGGAGCGGATATATTCGTAACCCGACTGGTTAATCATATTCCTCGACCGCTCATTGCGGCTCTCCACATAGGCATACATCACATGTGGCCGGCCCGGTGTCTGTTCCGGTTCACGGATAAGGGAAAGAATTCTGCCCTTGAAGCTTTCGGCAGCGCCGGAGAGTCTTTCGGCGGCACCGGCATGTCTGTTTCCACTCCCTGATGATCTTGTCCCGGTCCCGGAGTGTCTCTCACCCGGACCTGACAATCTCTCACCCGGACCTGACAATCTCTCCCCCGCCCCGGGATATTGCTCTCCCTTGCGTCCGGGAGCCCGTTCTGTCTGGAATGCGCTCTGTACTGCCAGGTAACGCAGGTAAGTGGCATCGCTCTGCGTACCCCTGTTGCGGATTACTCTCCGGCAGAGGCCAATCACGCCTTTGAGGCTGTTCCTCTTGTAGAGCGCCAGAAAAGAGAGACCGTCGCCGTAAGTGGCGATCCTCTCAGGGGTGTTTTGCATGGAATAGCGCATGCCCCCCTCTGAGCCCAGCACCGTATCCTTCAGCAGTGCAATGACATCATCATTTGCCCTGCTCAGTTTCCGTATTTCAAGCTTCTTATAGTCTATCAGTTTCTCCTGGTCCATGGTCTCCCCTGTTCATTGCCTGAGCATCGGGGCCAGCGTGGCTGCAACCGCCAGATCCTCAGGTGTGGTTATCTTCAGATTCTCCCTGTTGCCGTGGGTGAGGTGAATTTTTATCCCGTCAGCCTCTGCCACGGTGGCATCATCGGTGAATGAGGGATCAAAATCCCTCCGGTATGCATTGATTATCACGCTTCCGCGAAACACCTGCGGTGTCTGTATCAGGCGCACCATGCTTCGCTGTACAGGCCGGCTGTCATCGCCCCCGAGCACCCTGACCGAATCGGCCGGCTCTATAAAAGGAACCGCATTGCCGAACTCTCCGGCATCGGAGAAGCAGCGCCATATAGTATCATGGCTCACCAGCGGCCTGACGCCGTCATGTATTGCAATCAGAGTTTCGGCCGCATCCTGCATGTCAGCCGCCACCCGTTCCAGTCCCGCCTTTACCGAATGAAATCTCTCCTCCCCGCCGGCAACCACCGTGTGTGTGACGCCAAAGGAGTGCTCCGTGCACAGCTGCCTCCAGAGATCATGATGCTCAGCCGGCAGCACAACAATGATGCTAATAAGGGGATCAAACGAGCTGAACCGTTCAATGGTGTGCATCAGCACCGGCCGCCCGGCAAGCAGCATAAACTGCTTCGGGAGAGCCGCCTTCATCCGCCGCCCGCTGCCACCCGCAACGATTATACAATACTTTTTCACCGTGCTTCGCACATTACGGGAGAGGCCCCCTGCGAGGCCCCTCCTGATAATAAGTTTCAGCTCTTCATGTAGAGATAACGCTTGATGCTCTTCTTCGGCGTCTTCGCAAACTCCTCGGGATGAACCCTGAACTTCGTCACCACCATGTAATCCGGCAGATGGCCGTTCAAATCCTTCCTGATGTTATCAAGAGCGGCTGCCAGCCCATCCTCACCGATGCCATCATTCCTGAGTGCCTCATAATCGGGATAGATGAGCCCTACCAGCTTGTCGCCCTCCGAAATGATAACGGATTCAGTGACATACTTGTAGTTGTTTATACGCGATTCAATCTCTTCAGGATAAATGTTCTTCCCGGAAGGACCCAGCAGCATATCCTTGCTCCTGCCCTTTATGTAAATGTAACCATCCTTGTCAATCACCCCGAGATCGCCCGTGTGCATCCATCCGTCTTCATCAATCACCTCTTTGGTGGCCTTCCCGTTCTTGTAGTATCCGAGCATCACATTGTCACCGCGCAGGATTATCTCGCCAACGGTATTCTGCGGATCAGGAGAATCGATCTTAACCTCCAGGGTGTCAACAGCCTTGCCGCATGAGGCGAAACGTGACGTTCTCCATCCGTCATAAGCAATCAGCGGGCCGCACTCTGTCATACCGTAACCAACGGCATAACGCATCCCGATCTTCCTGAAGAACTTCTCGGCATCGGCATTGAAGGCCGCACCGCCTATCACTATCTCCTTGAAGCGCCCGCCAAAGCTTGTCTCAAGCTTCTCACGCACCTTCTTGAAAAGTATCTTGTTTATGCCGGGAATCTTAAACAAAACCTTCATCGTGGGCTTGCTGATCACCGGAAGCAGCTGCTGCTTATAAACCTTCTCAATAACTAACGGCACCGACAGTATCAGACGCGGCTTGATCTCCTTGAATGCCTGTATGAGTATCTGCGGCGAAGGGGTCTTTGTCAGAATGGTTATATGACAGCCGTAGGTGAAGGGAAACAGGAACTCGAAGGCACAGCCGTAGGTATGCGCCAGGGGAAGGAACGAGACCACCGGGTCACCCGACTCCAGCGGCATGTTCTTCTGAGCATAGCGGATGTTGGCAGCGAGACTCCTGTGAGGAATCATAACCCCCTTTGAGAACCCTGTGGTGCCCGAGGTATAACTGAGAACCGCCAAATGCTCGTTATCAACACCGGAAAATTTGATATCATCCGGACTGAACGAGGGATGGTCTTTCGCAAACTTCTCGTCAAGGTTTTTATAAATCTCCGTGATCTTTTCTGAACGGCTCAGGAGCATTTCAAATGAATCAAGGCTCCTGACACACTGTATCTCCTTTATCTTTTCCGGCTCAAGCGACTCCCACAGCTTGTCGTCAACAAACAGGACCTTTGAATCAGAGTGATTGATTATGTTGTGCAGGTCGTCAGGCTTGAAGTCCGGGAGTATCGGCACCACCACAGCACCGTATGTCACCACCGCGAGGTACATGGCACACCAGTTTGCCGAGTTTCTGCCAAGAAGCGCAACCTTGTCGCCCTCCAGGATACCATACTCCCTGAAAGCGATATGCTGCCTGACCATCATCTCTGCAATCTGTTTGTAGGTATAGCCTTTCTCGCGGTAATTCGAGAGCGCCTCTTTTTCCCAGTTCTTCCTGATACTCTCCTCAACGTAGGAGATAAATCTTTCCTTGATCATAATTTTGGAGTTTTCTTTATTGTTATTAAGCAAATTTAAACTTTTAAAACAATGTAATGTCAGAACCTGTAAAGCACCAGCGCAACTGCCGCCATCACCAGGTTTACTGCCGTGAAGATAATATTATACCTGACCCTCTGTCCGCTGAATCGTTCAATTTTCCGTGAAAAGATACCCGCGGTGGGAACGAAGAGCACCACCAGAAAGACAAAGAATTCAGGACCGTCAAACACCTGGCTCACTCCGCCTCCGCGAAGACTGGCCAGGTAAATCACCACAAGAATTGCCAGTAGATAAATCAGATAGCTGCCCTTCAGCGCGAGGGTCGACAGCGGCCTGGCATGATGCATCTTGTGGGGCTTGAGATATGCATACGCGATGGAGAAGACAATCACCACAAAGACAGCGCCTATGATATAGTTCATCATCTCCGGCAGGTTTAGCTTACTCATTCGCTCTTTCACACAAAGTTAATGATCATGCCATCTCAAGTGATGACCATACCAGTGAGCTGGCGCCCAGAACAGCAGCGTTCTGAGTGCTCAGTTCAGAAGGCAGCAGCTTCACCTTGTCACGGTAGATATAAAGCAGGTTCTGCTCCATATGCCTCTTGGCCGGCTCGAAAATCAGCTCCTTCGCCAGGGCGAGTCCGCCGAAGAGGAAGATAGCCTCGGGATTGGTGTGCGCCACCACATCGGCCAGCTTGAACCCGAGCATCGCCCCGGTGTGCTCGAAGGCCTCGAGTGCAATCGGATCGCCCCTTCGCGCTGCGTCATATATCATCTTTGAATCCAGCTCCTCGAAGCTGTGCTTGCGCAACTCACTATCATCCAGCCTGTCAGCCATTATCTTCAGGACAGTGCGCTTCAGTCCGGTGGCTGAGACGTAGGTCTCAAGGCATCCTTTCCTCCCGCACCCGCAGTCGCGGTTCGACTGCCCCGGCCTGATAATTGTGTGTCCTATCTCACCTGCAAATCCGTCATGCCCGTAGACAAGCTTGCCGTCTACAACGAAACCGCTGCCGAGGCCCGTGCCAAGTGTGATCACCACGAAGTTCGTCATGTTCCGTGCACCGCCGTAGATCATCTCACCCACGGCCGCAGCGTTGGCGTCATTTGTCACAATTACCGGCAGCGACGTATGACGTGCGAAGATGTCTGCCAGGGGGATGATACCTTTCCAGGGCATGTCCGCAGGGTATTCAATGGTTCCCTTGTTGATGTTGCCCATTGGCGCCCCGATACCAAAACCGAGTATGTCCAGATCCATCCCGGCCTTCTGCGCGGTAAGCATCATCTTTTCATAGAGAGCAGCAACAAACACCTCGGGCTCATCATAGTGCTTCGTCATGATCTGGTCTTCGGCCAGTATCTTTCCTGACCGGTCCACAAAACCAAAGATGGTGTTCGTGCCTCCTATATCAATCCCGGCAACTGCCTTGATCTTATCCATTTTGATTAACAGGGTTAACTAAACGTAAATATACGTTATAGATCCAACCGGAGAAAATAATTCGCCGGCAGGTATTGTCAACCTGGTCTATTTTCCGGCGGGGACGTACTCATTCCCAACCTTCCTTGCGCGCACGGGATGATCAAGATCAATGCCGAGGGCGATGCCGGTCTCAACCAGAACATTCCATCCGGCCGCCAGCTGCAGGTACTCGGCATAATCGCCTCCCTTCGGTATGATGATTGTCGGGAATATTGTCTTTTCCTCAGCTATCGCGATTACATGCACCCCGGCACCCTTGACGATACACTCCATGAACTTGTCATGATCATGCTCGAACGGGCCTACCCAGATCAGAACCTCGTCGCTGTTCATCACCTCCTCGATACCGTGCAGGGCGAAGGTGCCCTCAAGAAAGGCTGACTTCTTGCGGGTGATCTCGTTGGTCTTCAGCGCCAGCTCGGCTGCTACGCCGTTATCGCGTCCCGCGAACCATATCATCCCGGCATTGCGGACCCTGTCGATTATCTTTTTGTCAGTCTTCGCTGTCAGGACCTCCTCCATCTGCTCCGCTGCCTTGCGCAGGCCGGACATCTTCATGCCACGAAGGTTTCGCAGAAGCGAATCATAGAAGAGAGCCTGCTCAACCACTGACTTGGTGGCGGCGACGGCGTTCTCCTTGCCGCACCTTAGCACGTGTGTCGCATGGGCTGTCTTCTCCAGCCTGGTGCCGGGATTGGCTGTAAGGCCGAAGATGGCGTCATGCTTTTTCTTCTTCAGCGCCTCAACCAGCCTTATCACCTCTTTTGTCTGGCCGGAGTTGGAGGCGGCGAAGACGACGAAGTCCTTCAGGTTGTACTCCAGCGACTGCGTGCAGCCCTCTGTCAGCACCGGCAGGAGAAACTCCCGCTTCAGGTTTGCGAAGATGGCACGCTTTGCCGGGAAAAGACGGCTGCTGCCCTCTCCCGTAAGAAAGAGTCCCTTTTTATTTTTGAATGCAGGGATAAAAGGAATGGATGACTCGGGCCGGAACGATTTCACGATGCCGGGCGTCTCCATCATCTCGCGCACAAGCGCAAACTTGCTGTATTTCTTCTCAGTCAGGTTCATGATCAGGTATATTACAGTTTAACAATGAATTCTTTAAGGTCACGCTGCACCTGCGGGTCCTTCTGAAAGCCTCCGCCAAGATGCTGCCAGTATGGCTCGGCATACTCCACGCCCGCCAGATTGCCGTAGTTCTTGTTTCCCTCCAGCACATAGCCGAAGAAGTCGTCAATCTTGTGCATGTGCTTCATGAGATCAAGCTGCGACTGATGCTTGCCAAGCATCTCTATCTTGGTCTGCACTGCACTTGTCACATCCACGAAGAAGTGCGGCGGGGTGAGCTGCGAACCAAGAGGGTCACTCAGCGTCAGCGGGGAGGTGTGATACAGCAGGGGTGTCACCTCCAGCGGTTTCTCGGGCACCGGCACCGGGTCCAGGGAGGCGACCATGGCAGCGGCCTCCACGATGGCGGCCGTAGCACGGTGGTCAGGATGATAGTCGTTGGGCAGGTGAGTGAAGACAATGCCCGCTCGCACCTTTCGCATAAGCGAGATCAGCTTCAGCCGCATCTCCGGGCTGTCAAAGAGAGAACCGTCAGTGCCTCCCATAGTATAGTACTCTGCATCCAGAACCGCGGCGGCAGCCTTCGCCTCACCGAAACGGAGACGCGCCGTCTCCTCCATACTCATGTTGCACCCCCCGAGATCACCCCCGGTCATCGTTGCAATCACTATTTTGTAACCCCTGTCGTGAAGCAGTTTGAGTACGCCGGCATTCCATGCTTCGGCGTCATCCGGGTGTGCGTTGACGGACAGGGCCACCCTGTTGAATTCAGTTGCCATTCGGTATCGTTTTACTTTAGAACCATTATCTTTTTAAGCCTTACAAAATCAGGAATCTCTCCGGTCAGCGGCTTCATGTATTTTATGAATGCGTCAGAGACGAAATTGCCGGCAGCATTGAAGTATTCCATAGGCATAGGTTTGGCGGCGATTGCCACATTGCTCAGAGGCACCCTGCCATAGACAACCTCATAGGGATTATCCGATTTTCTCTCAATTGTTACCATGTATCCCGACTCCCCCTGTTCGGCAAGGTGCACGGCCTCGATGCCGCAGCGGTAAGCCTCCTCGAGGTCAACCGGGACTGCCCTGACGAAATCGCTCATTATCAGCGACTCAGGCACCTGGAACTCACCCCTGAGGCCAAACTCCGAAGAGAGCATGCTGTGAAGCGTGATTGCAACGCTGGCGCCGCCCATGGCGCCAAACTCCGTGTTGCTGAACTTGTCCTTTACTACCGATGCGCTTACAGGGGTGCCATCTTCGTACCTGATCCCCTCGCCGGCGACGACCGAGACCCAGCCAAACCTCCTGATGCATTGATCGGCGGCAGCCAGGAATTTATCCCTGTCGAAGAAATGTTCAGGGGCATAGATAAGGTGAGGGGCATCATCCTCATCGCGCTTCGCCATTGCAGTGGCTGCTGCCAGCCAGCCTGCATCACGACCGATAGTCTGGTAGATGACGAACTGGTCTACCTGCTTCATGTCCCGCGCAAGCATCCCTGCCTGCTTGACATTCAGTATGTTGGACCATGCTGCCGAGGCGAAGCCGGGGGTATGGTCAGTGCCGAAGAGGTCATTGTCAACTGTCTTCGGGATTCCCACACCGGTGAGTTCGTAGCCCTGACTGCGACAGTAAGCCTCCACCCGGTGGATTGTATCCATTGTATCATTGCCGCCGATCAGGAAGAAGTACCTGATGTCATATTTCTGAAGCACGCTCAGAATCTTCGGAAAGTCCTCATCCTTAAGCTTGTGGCGTGACGATCCGAGGGCCGAGGATGGCGTACGGCGCAGGCCGTGGATGATCTCCGGCGGCTGTGCCATCAGGTCAAAGAGCCATTCGTTCATGAACCCCTCGATGCCGTAGTTCATGCCGTATACGTCTGCTATTGCGTCGGAACGCCTGGCGGCATCAATTACTCCCGCGAGGCTAGAGTTGATTACTGTTGTGGGTCCGCCCGACTGACCTATTACTGCATTTCCTCTGATCATTGATAAGTATTCAGTTGTGTTTGATATAATTTCATGAAGCTGAAAGATAAAAACTTTGCCCCGGTTTATACAAATTTAAGCAAGCCGAAATATTCAGGCCTGTGGTAATCGGGTTTTTCGGTTTCCACAGGATTCCATGTGACGAAGTGCGGGTTGCTGAGCTTGTCGCCGCACTTGTAGAAGTTGGCCCTGAAGCTCTTGCCGGCGAGGCTGTCGACCTTATGGCGGAAGAAGGTTGCCAGGGGGATGGCAACTGTGAGTGACCACTTTATGTCACCGCTGATTTCAGTGAACGGTTCATGGCCCATTGTTGTGAGTCGGCGGATGCCGTCAACCACTGCCGGGTCAGTGCGTGCGCTGTCATGCCGGCCGTGTCCGGAGCCCATCAGTGCCGTGCCGATGGGGTTGAACTCGAAGTTGTAGTAAATGCCGTCATCCTCCGGTGAGACGAAGAACTCGACGCAGGAGTCCTCGCAGACCATCTCGTTGGTACGGTTTTTCTCGGCCTTGACGTGTGCCTCGCGGATGTAGTATTTGATATAGATCTCCTTCTCGCCGTATGCAATGTTGAACTTCACCTCCGGACGGTATGTATGACTCTGCCAGTTCACTGTTCCTATCTCGTGGCCTTCGCCCAGCTCATCGAGCCGTGCCGACACCTCTGCCATTGGTGGGAGGCTTACCGGGTTTCCAGGCTGTGCCATGCTCTCTGCCATTTTCGGTACCTGACTGTCTGTCTTCAGCTTTTTGACCTCAATTATACGCATTTTTAATAATGTGTTATGTATGACATATTATTGTCTCTTAGCAGGAGTTGTGTATTATGTCTGGTCTAATCGGGTAGGATGCGGCTCACGCCGCAG
>AMWB02020606.1_pt1 | contig 18032 bp, 13 predicted proteins | sample 200311 | NCBI WGS metagenome assembly AMWB02 (sample SAMN02737377, study PRJNA173069) | bioreactor metagenome | biome: anode biofilm in microbial fuel cells | place: USA: California | collected 2010-12-16 | reverse complement strand
AGCCGCAGCCGCGCTGGGCAGTCCGCCACCGCCTTCTGAGGCCTGGCTGGCGAAGTAGGACAACGCCACCACGTTCAACACGGCGCTGGCTCCCCAGCCAAGGATCACCCCGCCCAGCCCGCCGACAAAACCGATCCCGGCAGCCTCCCCCAGGAAGATGCTTAATACATCCCGGTTGGTCGCCCCGACCGCCTTCATCAGGCCGATCTCGCGCGTGCGTTCGAGGATCGACATGGTCATGGTGTTCGCGATGCCGATCGCCGCCACCAGCAGCGCGATCGCACCCACGCCGCCGAAAATGATCTGCAATACGAGGAAGAAGGAATTGATCCCTTCAAGGTAGGATTGCGGAGTATTGGCCATATAACCCAGTGCGTTGATCTGGTCTGCCACATCCAGCACCACATCCGGGTCCTCAGCCTTCACGATCAGATAGCTGTACCCTTCCTTGTTGCGGTCGATGCGCGAACCGCGCGACCATTCACTGAAGGCTGTTACTTCGCCCAAATTCATGTACATATTGCCGTCAGCCTGGCCGCGTGTTTCCTTCAGGATGCCCACCACGCGTAAACTGACCGTGCGCCTGACTTCCTGACCATCCTGCGTATATTTGATCAGCACTGCCTTCAGGTTTTGGTCCAGCAAGTCCGGCGGTTCGGTCATTTCTTCACCCGGGCGCGGATTGGGATTGTAGAAGTTTTGCGGCACCCATGAGCCAACCACCACCGTTCCTTTGGTCAATTCGGTCGTACCGCGTTCAGCCTCCAGACCCATGTCCGCCAGGTCAGACAGGTCAACGCCCATGATATTTCCCCAGGACATCAGTTTGCCAAAATACAACTCCATCGAAGCTTGCATGTAATCATGAATGATGGTCTGCTTCACACCGGGAATGACCTTGATCTCTTCGATGGCTTTTGGGGTGAGATACTTAACACCTGTATCACCGCCATATATTCCTCCACCCCCGCCGCCGCCTTTTACCTCCATCGCCATCACTTCCTGGTACCCGGGGTATACCTCAATGCTGGTCAGATCGTTGATGCCCCATAACGACTGTGTGGCGTTCTTTTGCAGCCCGACCGCGAGCGATACCAGCACCACCACAGCGGCTGTGCCAATGACCACACCAATGGCGGTAAGCAGTACACGGCCCTTGCGGCGTCCCAGGTTATACAGGATCAGGCTTACCAGATCAACAAATCGCATGACAATTTATCCCTTTGGAATAACAGGTACAACGATATCCTCACCGGGCATTTCCTCGTACACCGGGGGCTCTTCTCCCTTGCCGCTGCCCAGTCCAAACAACCCCTTGAAGAAGCGAGCTACTTTTTGCCAGAAGGTCTCAGGTTGCGGCTCCACAACTCCGCCGCCATCCACACCGCCCATATCCGGGGGAATTTCCATGGGAGGCTGAATATCGAGGGAAATCACCTGTTCAATGAAGCGCGGTTGGTTGAAATCATCCGAGTAATTGATCAGTATCTTCAACTCCAGCGGACCTTCCTGGTACGGCATCAGGTTGGCATCCAGCGTGTAATAACCACCGGGATCCAATGCACCCACCAACAACACGTTGTTATAAATATCCGCGTTTTCAGCCGTCACTTTCATATTACCCAGTACATAAGTCTTTTTACCGAGGTTGGTAATTTGCAGCGGAAGGATACCCTCCATTCCAGCGTTGAAGAAACCGGGATCGCGGTAGAAACTTACCTCCACCTGCGGCAAGGAATAGACCAGCAGCGTGATGACCTGGTCGTCCACCTGGCGGTTGCCTTTTGCATCCGTGTAAACAAATGATAGTTTGAGTGTGTAAGCCCCCGGGGCAGCGGTGACGTTCACCACCAGCTGCTGGTTCACCGAGACCATCGCCTCTTTGTTGATGTCGCCCATGAACACCACGTTGGAACTGCCCATCGGCGCGAAGGTCGTCAGGTCACTGCCTGAAGTGGAAATACCGCCAGCCTGCGGGGTGCCCATGTCATCTGTGGCAGAAACACCGCCACCCACTACAACCGATACACCCTTGGCATCCGCCGTGCCCAGGTTCTTCACATTCAACGTCAGCGTAAAGATGGAACCCGGTTGCAGCGGATCGACATCCGTGGTGTAGCCGGTGACCACCAGTTGCGGCCGTTGTGGAACCGAGGGAGTGGCTGTCGCGGAATAACCGCTCGAAGATGGCTCGGTGATCACGATCGAAATGGTGAAATTCTCGGTGTAAGCGTTGCCGGTTGCGTCGGTGTAACTGACCACCGCCTTGATGGGAGCAATATTCGCCCAGGCCAGCGCGTCGCCGATCAGGAACTTCTGGCTGACCGTAACGGCGTTGCCCGTGGTGATGGTGCCGGCGGTGCGTACACCGCCTGTATCGCGCGGAAAGAAATCAGCCCCATCGAACGCGACCACCACATTGTTCGCCTGTACCTGCCCATCGTTGCGCAAGGTCACCTGCAGGTTGAATTCGCTGCCGGCGTAGAGTTTGGCTCCGCCCGTGCTGTAGGCAGACATGGTGATCAAAGGTCTGCCGGGAATGGCCGTAGGGCGCGGTTCCGGAGTTACGGGTACATCGACCCTTGTGGATAATTGCAGGGTTGCCAGGAGCGCATCCGCACTATCCTTCACGTACACCGCGGTCACGTCATTTTGTCCGCTCAACGCAGATCCCGGGATGGGTACATTTACCACCACTTCCTGGCTGCTGTTTCCGTCCAGTGTCAATACGTCCGGAACAACCACCGGATCGTTCCAGCCGCCTGTGCTGACCGCACTCAGTTTTACATCGATGGCAGCCGCCTCATTATTGGTTAAGGTCAGCTTGTATTTAACTGTTGAACCGGGCAGACCGCTTTTGCTTGTTTTCCCGCTCCCGATCGTGACGCTCGCTCCCATTGGCGCGGCGTTTACCGTGTTTGAAATGACGCTCGCGATCATCATAATGATGACAAGCAGGATGGAGAATTGCATGAATGACTTTTTCATAATTGATCACCTTGTTCTTCAATTGTTTGGGTCAGGCTTTCGGTGGCTTTGATAAATTCATCCTCCGAGACCACCTTTCCATCCAGCAGATGGATGGTATCAGTGGCAAACTGGCGCATGCGTGAATCATGCGTGACCACAATGACCGTCTTGCCGGCTTTGTTGAGATCTGCCAGTAATTTCATGATCGTAAAACCGCTGTGACTGTCCAGGTTTCCGGTCGGTTCATCCGCCAGGATAAGCGGCGGATCATTAATGAGGGCACGGGCGATTGCCACGCGCTGCTGCTGACCGCCTGACAACTCAGTCGGTTTGTGCGTGGTACGGTCGCTCAGACCCACCTGCGCCAGTACGGCCTGTGCCCTGGCTTTGCGGTTTGATCTGGGCACGCCGGAAAAACGCAACGGAAAGCCCACATTCTCCTCTGCTGGCATGGACGATACCAGGTTGAAGGATTGAAAGATAAAGCCTACCCGGTTGCGCCTGAATTCAGCCAGCGCGTTCTCATCCATTTTCTCGATCTGATCATCCGCAACAGTGATCGAACCGGAGGTAGGCCAGTCCAGTCCGCCTATCAGGTAAAGCAATGTACTCTTGCCCGAGCCTGAAGGTCCCATTACCACTGTGAATGAACCGGGCTGAATGTCAAGTGAAACGCCATCCAGTGCATTCACGGTAGATTCACCCATTGAATAGATCTTGGTCAATTCACGGATCTTCACAAAGACGTTGTTGTCGGTCAGTTCATCCATATGGCTACCTTAGAAGTAAAAACCTCCGGTAAATGAAAGCCCGCCCAGCGCTGATGAGAGCAACCCTGGAATGGCCGCCAGGAAAAGCAGTAGGATGACAGAAACCAGCGTGGCCACAACCGCCTTGGTGCGGGTCAGTCCGGAAAGTTTCACCGCGCCCAGAATCAACAGGATGACCTGAAAGATAAAATAGATATCAATAAAACCCAGCAGACTTCTAAAATACGCTCCGCCCCCGGTTGCTTCGCTGTCAATAAAGCCCGCCAGGCCTGGTGCTGAGACTATCGAACGGGAGAACAGCATCACCCCGATCTGAACGAGGGTACGGATTGCAAAAGGCAGCATCGACCAGCCAACGAGGTTGTAGGATCGTGTACTGCTGACACGGCTCCCCGCCAGGGTCAAAGCCAGGTAAAGGATGATGCTGAGCAGGAACCATGGTACCCAGATCTTCAACAAGCCTGAAAGCGCCGGAAAAACATAAAGGAACAGGGGTGAGGTCTGGTTGGCCTGCGCCTGGTAGAACTGATCCTGCTGCTCAGGAGAGTAATACTGGAAATCCGGGGGCATGTTGGTGCCCATCTGGATCACCTGCCGCTGGACCGGTGCAGCGATCACCACGGCCAGCAGCGCCAGCACCGATAGGATAAGCAGCGGGGTCAGCCAGACCGGTTTTTCCTGCGCGCCGATCTCTTGCGTTGTTTTGGCTGGTTTGATGAACAGCGGGATGACCCATTTAAAGATCAATCCCTGCTTTTTTTTCTTCGATCCATTCTCATTCAATGCCACGGCACACCTCTTTTACAGGTTATTCCGGTATAGGACGCCTTAATCATACAACAAGTTCCCGCCCCATACTCGGGTGATCTGCCGTGCTATAATCCGCTTGGAGAGTGACATTATGCGCGTAAAGATTGGTGTTGAGAATGGCGTTGAAGGCCGATCGATCGCCTGGGCGCTTGATTACCCCGGCTGTTTCGCTTACGGCGCTACAGGCAGTGAGGCCATCATCCGTCTTCCTGAAGCGTTACTGCGATACAAGGATTGGATTGACAGCCACCTGGCGGATTCCTGGCTGAAGAACCTGGGTGATTTTGATATTCACCTGGAGGAGAGTTTCGAGGTCTTCTCCATCAATAAGGATTTTGATCTCGCACAGGACGGCTACGAGGTCAACGCCTGGTTCCGTCACGACTGGAAACCGCTCTCGGCCGATGAGATCCGCCGCGGTTTACTCCTCCTCCAGTGGAGCCGCGAGGACCTGCTCGAACTGGCTGCCGGGCTCGATCCCGCGCAGCTTGCCTGTAAACTTGAAAACGAACGCTGGAGCATTTCAGGAGTTCTGCGTCACGTGGCGAATGCTGAACTTTGGTACCTCAACCGCCTGGGTTTGGCTGACCGCTCACAGCAGGATTTGCCGGAGGATTTCCACGAGCGGCTCTTCCTGGTGCGCCAGCGCTTGAACAGCGTGCTGCCCTCCCTGGAAGGAATACAAAAGGTGGTTGGCGTAGAGGGAGAATTCTGGTCTCCGCGAAAACTGCTGCGCCGGGCAGCATGGCACGAGATCGATCACATTGATCACATTTTCAAATTAATTTCAATACTGTAAATAGAAAATCGCCTTCCAGATGGAAAGCGATCATTTTTATTGAACAGGAAGGGGTTGAGATGCTGCTTTACTTGACCGATGTGTCAAGCCCAAGCAGGCTTAGGGCCAGGAACATCAGGCCAAATATTCCAACTACCACGTACACACTGACAGCCATCGCGCACCTCATCAACCCTTTCTGTAGATCACTCCTGTTTATAATTATCAACACCAAACTGAACGATTCGTATCAGTTCTACTAGGTATACGCAGAAATACGCCAAAAAGTTCCCTGAAAACCAGGACTGGTCATTTTTTCTGTCCCCCTGTAAATCGATCTTCTATCAGTAAGAGACGCGCCTCGGAAAACCGTGCCCGCTGTGCCGGGTCCCGCCCGCCTGCCATACCCCGGCAATCGGATTACTGCAAAACTCGCAGTCCCCTGTATCAGTAATGTGGTACCCGATGAGCCTGTACCCCCGGCGCAGGATCAGGCCTTTTCCGCAATGGGGGCAGAACGTGTCCTCCAGGGAGCCGACCCGACCCGGCAGATTACCGGCGTATACGTAACGTAAACCGGCCTCCTGCCCGATTTCTGCCGCCCGTTGGAGGGTCGCGGAGGGCGTTGGTGGCGCGTCTTCTTTGTAATCCGGATGATACGCGGTCACATGCCATGGAATGTCAGGTGAGACCGAAGCCAGGAAACGCCCCGCTTCCCACAGTTCTTCGGTTGTATCATTTATGCCGGGAATGACCAGCGTCACCACCTCAAGCCACAAACCAAGTTCCCTCACCCGCCGGATCGCATCCAATACAGGTTGCAGCCTGCCCCCCATCTTGCGGTACTCGCTGTCACGCATACTTTTCAGGTCTACTTTGTAACCGTCCAGCCAGGGTGCCAGGTAATCCAGCACCTCCGGCGTGGCATAACCGTTCGAGACGTACGCCGTTCTCAGCCCGTGCGCCTTTGCCAGCTTGAATACCTCCACAGCCCATTCTGCCGTGATGAGGGGTTCATTGTAAGAGGATGCGATTCCCAATGCGCCGTTATCCAGTGCGTACTGCACCAGGCTTTCTGCCGGGATTTGCCTGATCGAATTCACCGCATCCACCGCGGCAGGGTCGCGCAGCGCCTGCGAGGAGAACCAGTTCTGACAGAAACAGCAATGAAAATTGCATCCCAGCATCCCGAAGGTGAGCACCTCGCTGCCGGGCAGGAAATGATTGAAAGGTTTTTTTTCGATCGGATCGATCTGTACCCCCGCCACGTACCCATGTGGCACCAATAGTGTTCCATCCCGGTTGAAGCGCACCCCGCAGATCCCGCGCCGTCCGGGGTGGATCAGGCAGCGGTGTGCGCACGCTTTGCAGCGTACCGCGTCCTCCTCAAGCGTTTCCACCAGGTCTGCCGGCCTGGTTAACTGGTCAAGCAGTTGCGGGGTTTTCATGATCACTCCATATTGATTATAGCCTTTCTCGATCGATTTTCACCACCCGGCGCGCTATTCGCTCCGGCAAGTTATGGTAAACTCCCACCTATGGATGCAAAGACCATCAAGAAACTCGAATTCCCGGCAGTGATCGAGCGGCTCATCGAATACGCCGCGTTCAGCGCTTCCGCTGACCTTGGCCGCGCCCTCAAGCCGGCCGCCAGCCTCAAGGAAGCTCTTGAACGCCAGGCTTGCACCACTGAAGCGCGCCTCCTGCTCAGCCTGCGAGCAGATATCAGCGTGGGTGGTGCGCACGACATCCATCCCCTGGCGGATCTTGCCAGCCGGGGCGGCGTCCTCACCGAAGCTGAGCTCCTGTCGGTCAGCGGTACGTTGATGGCCGCCCGCGACCTCGCCCGTAATTTTGATAGGTTCCGCGAACGCGCCCCGCGCCTTGCTGAGATCGCCGCACTGTTTCCCCCACCGCCCGGCATCATCGAAGCCATATCACGCTGCATCTCTGACCGCGCTGAAGTGCTCGACAATGCCTCTGCTAAACTTTCATCGATCCGCTCCGAGATCAAGGTCTCGCACGACCGCCTGCTTTCGCGGCTTGAACGCATCATCGGGGACACATCCAACCAGCCGATCCTACAGGAAGCCATCATCACCCAGCGCAACGGGCGTTATGTCATTCCGCTGCGGGCGGAGTTCAAGGGCAGGCTGAAGTCCATTGTGCATGATCAATCCGCCTCCGGTGCCACGCTCTTCGTAGAACCCCTGGCTGTGGTTGAACTGAACAACCGCTGGCATGAACTGCAGCTGGCTGAACGTGATGAGGTTCGCCGCATCCTGGCTGAACTTTCCGCCCGGGTCGGCGCGGAAGCAGAAGCCATCAAGGGCATTGTCACCGCCCTTTCCAGGTTCGACTTTCACCTCATGTGCGCCAAGTACGCTGAAGATTTGCACGCCTGTGAACCGGTGCTGCGCCCCGTCAGTCCGCCGCAGAACGCCCATTACCCCGGCACCACCATCAAACTTTACCAGGTGCGCCACCCGCTCCTTGATCCAGCGACCGTCGTTCCCATTGATGTTGACCTGGACCCCGCGACCTTTGCCCTCGTGATCACCGGCCCCAATACCGGCGGTAAAACGGTGACCCTCAAAACGGTCGGGTTGATGATCCTGATGGCCCAGAGCGGTTTGCATATTCCTGCCCGTTCAGGCTCCGAACTGAGCTGCTTCGATGACGTTTTCGCTGATATTGGTGACGAGCAATCCATCGAACAATCTCTCTCCACCTTCTCCGGGCATATCACCAACATTGTGCGCATCCTGGGCAAAGCGCGTACCAAGACCCTCGTGCTACTGGATGAACTTGGCGCGGGTACCGATCCGCAGGAAGGGTCTGCCCTGGCGCGTGCCATACTGCTTCACCTGGTGGAAAAACGCGTACCCTGCCTGATCGCCACGCATTACCCTGAACTGAAAACCCTGGCCCACGCCACCGCAGGTGTGGTCAACGCCAGCATGGAATTTGATCTGAAAACCTTGCGTCCCACTTACCACCTCACCATCGGAATACCGGGACGCTCCAACGCGCTGCTCATCGCGCGGCGCCTCGGACTGCCTGAAGAGATCCTCGAAAACGCGAAATCAATGGTTGATCCCGCAGAGCTCGTCTCTGATGACCTTTTGAACGAACTCCACCACCAGCGCGAAGTGGCACGCAAAGCCCGCTCATCGGCTGACCGTGACCGCTCCCTGGCCAGCAACCTACGCCAGGAGTTAACCGATCGCCTGGAGCACATTGAGGAGGAGCGCCGCGCAGTTTTGGAGCAGGCGCGCGAGGAAGCGGAAAAGGAATTGACGGAATTACGCCGGGAAATGGATGATCTGCGCCGCCAGGCGCGGCATACACAACAGGCGCAACCTGTACCAGAAGAGGTCCACTCCCGTCTGGAAAACATTCAAAAGAAGATCGAAAAAACACCTCTGCCTGCCATCACCGGTCAGATAAGCCCGGAACTCTCTCTTAAACCGGGTGCAAAAGTTCGACTGAAAACATTAAAGATGGAGGGGGTCATCAGCGCGGTCAACACAGATGATGTGGAGGTGCGCGTGGGCAACCTGCGCGTAAGAGTAAAAGCCTCAGACCTGTCACCCGCCTCCACAATGACCACTGAACCCGTGGTTGGAACCGCTGCGCAGGTTGCACAGGCAGCAGTCCGAAAAGCACCGCTCACCCCGTTCCGCCCCACTCCCGGCATGGAAGTGGACCTGCGCGGTATGCGCGCCGAAGACGCTCTCGACAAGCTGGATGCCTACCTGGTTGATGCTTATGGCAGCGGTATGCCATTCGTGCGCATCATTCATGGCAAAGGCACCGGCCGCTTGCGCCAGGTGATCCGTGAAGCACTGAAAAACTCGGAATATGTATCGACTTACGAGGAAGGCGGGGAAAAAGAGGGCGGTGAAGGCGCAACCATCGCCCATTTCTCTGAAGATTAAGAATCAATAAGGCCGATAGCAGCTCTCCTCAAAGCACTACCGGCCTCATCCTGGCAACATCCCTTTTGCTGCCACGTAATTGTTATGTGTGGTTATTTTTATACCCTCCCTTCGTTGACAAACCGTTGACATATTTCTTCCATCTATTGCGGAATTTGATGAAAGATCCCTTTATTGCCGGGTGGGTAGCATGCGCCTGCATTCTCTCCATAATTTCGTTGACCGCTTTTTCGGTTGACTTCCAGGTCGGGCTGCCCGGCGACGCCAATGCCAGTATCCGCTTGTATCCGTTAAGTTCAAGCCACACATTCCCGTTTGTATTCTCAGTCAAGACAGCTTGTTGATAATATCCAATCGCTTCATCCGTTTTTCCACTAGCCCCGGCGAGGTGACCTTTCAGGGCATTCTGGAAGAATCTCGTTTGTGAAGACTTTGTCTCTTTGATCATCTCCAACGCTTTTTGCGCTTCTTTGACCATTGCTGCTGATGGTTTCTTTTCTGTCGCAAGTACCAACCGGCCCATTTTCATACTGGATTCGATCCCTCTTAATCCATTTTGTTCAGCTTCGCTAATGGCTCTATCGATCCATTTTTGTCCTTCGACCCTCGTGCCGGCATCGATCAACAAGATACCGTAATAATACCTTGTGATAATTGTCTGATAATTCATCGCTGCGCTATTGATATTTTCAAAATAATACTCATACGACCTGGCTGTGTTCTCCAATAGTCTGAATAAATCACCTAACACCTTGGCTGTGTGCATGGAGAGTTTTTCATTTTTATAAGGGGTTTCTCGAACATACGCTTGCTCTCCAAGTTTGTATGCTTCATCCAGATTCCCCATCTCAAGGTACGCTAACGCGGTCGAAGTATCCAATAATGAACACCAGAATCGCAACTGAAACCTTCCCATCAGCACCAGGGATTCCTGATATATTTGAACCGTTTTATCCAGATGGTCATTAAAGTATTCGCACATGGCCAGCACCGCGGCTGACTGCAAAGCCGTTGACCGCCTGGTTGCCAGTGAACTGAGGTTGACCATTTGTTGTGAAAGGTCCAGTGCAAGTACCGGTTCGCCGATATAACATAAGACAGCGCACAGGATGGTGAGAATATCAATTTTGGTGTCATTAATGTAAAGGTCATCCACGTCTTCGGCCAACGCCAGGGTTTTTTCCAATAAGCGGCGGGATGAAATGAAATCATCCATACTGTATTGAATACTGCCTTGAATGTAAAGCGATTTAATTTTCTCGACACGCAGATCGGTTCCTTCAAGAAACCAACTCGCTCTTTCCGCACAAGTCCGGGCTTCTTCAAATTTGTTGAGGTAAAACGCGGTGCGCGCCAGGCCGTTATAAGCAGTCCCGATTAATTTGCGGTTCTGATTGACCTCACCGATCTCGAGACAGTTGCGGTAAATTCTTTCACAGGTAACCATATCGTCCCTGTCATATGCATAGTTGCCATACTCATTGATGAGTTCATAGACAGCCTTTTCCGGAAAAAGGGTTGGGGCTTTCATGATCAGGTCCAACCCATTTCCATAGACACGGTAAACTTCGTTTCTGTTGAATTGAGAACGCGCGTACCTCCCGGCTTCCAACCAGGCGGATAAAGCCTCGCTCTGTTGCAGAGAGACTTCCCAATGGTGGGCGAGCGCTTCTGCAAATCTCGAAAAACCCATTCTGCGCTTTTGCAAAGCCATGGCCGCTTTCAGGTGCAGGCTGCGTTTCTGGCTGGGGGTCAAATTCATGAGGATCACTTCTCGTTCTACATCATGTCTAAAAGTATACCCACCCAAAGGCCTGATTTCCGTATTGACATTCAGAAAACCTTTGTTGATCAATTCTTGCAGTCCGGTGGCAACGCGATCTGCATCCATGCCGACCATTTCTTCCAGAACATCAGACCAGAATTTTTTACCCAGGATCGCCGCGGCTTTCAGGAGCGTTTGAGATTCAGCCTCAAGTCCATTCTCTTTGTCGCGTACCAGGGCGGTGACAGTCTCCGGCGGGGTGCAATCCGCCTGAATCGACAACAGGATGTGACCATCCATCTCCCATTTAGCTGTTCTTACACACTCGGTCAGGAAGAACGGGTTGCCGCCGGTCAATGAATTCATGCGGTCAACAATTTCCTCGCTAGGGATCCTGCCGACAGTATTTTGGATGAACCCTTTGATCTCCTTATCATTGAATGGACCCAATGAAATGGAAATCAGTTTCCTTGCCCGCCTTACCCGCTGCATCAATTGATTCAACGCGGCATTTTCAACATCTGGAGAGATGGCAATTACCAGCATCCCATACCGGTCAAAAAAGCCGTGTTCGATCAGAAATGAAACGAGGGAAATACTGGCCAGGTCAATATACATCGCGTCGTCCAGCACAAACAGCAAGGGTCTGCGTGCCGCGGTTACTTCCATCAGTTTCAAGAACGAGTGGAACACGTCCTCCAAAACGGGCAGCCATGTATCCCCGGGCCGGACCGGATGCGGCCCTTCCATTCCCTGCAGTTCATTGTGGTAGAAATTTGATAATCGAGTCCGGTCAGATTCTTCCAGTCTCTGCCAATCCTCGTCCAGAACCTGCGAATGCAAATACTGCACGATCGTGTGAAACGGAACCCGCAGCCCCAACGGGTGGCTATTGCAATAAATGAGTCGCGGCCGGAAGGGTTGTTGTTCGTAAAAATGCCTGAGCAGCCGGGTCTTACCAATTCCCGCTTCACCCTGCAACAGGAGGATGCCGCGCCGCCGCAAAACCTTGTTCAGGATATCCAGTTCCTCTACCCTGCCAACAAAATCCGGCACTCCCCGTTCCGCGTCAGGCCAGTCCGTATCAGGAAAATCATGAAATATCCTGGTTCGCATGGCTTCCTGTTTGATCTCGCCGAACCGCTCCGGAAAAGTTTCCTGTTGTTGGGCGTAAATTTTTTCCAGGTAATTACAGTAATCGATCAACTCCTGAATTTTTCCCGTATCGCGCATGCAGATGAGTGTCAGATAGTTGAAATCTTCGTCGATCGGGACGATCTCGGTCGCTTTGCCCAGCCAGATCAACGCCTCTTCCAGGTTCCCGGTCGAGATGTAATGGTCGATCAGGCGGTCAATAACCTTGAGCACGGTCAGGTTGTAGGACTGGTTGATGAGGTCCAGCCAATTATCAAATCCCACTGAGCCTTTGATCGAAATCCCCTGCATAAATCGGCTCGTCCGGTACAGGTCCATGCCCCTCTTCATCTGGATCACCATCCAATCGGGCAAGGAGATGGTGCTGGTCATTTCTGAACTGCTCAATAAGGGCGAAATCAGCTGATTCAACTCGTGATAATCAACCCAGACCACCACCGGATTTAGCGATACCTGTTCTCCATCAGCGATGATCAGGTGGTTAATCCCCGTCTCTGTCCGTATCCGGCTCAGCGCTTCCCGCAGGTTTTTCCTTGCCGTCTGTTCTGATTCCTCCGGCCAGAAAAGAGCGCATAATTCTTCCCTTGATACGGGGTACTGCTGGGCTGCCAGGTAGAACAACAACACCCGGTTAAGCTTTCGCTTGATGACCACTGGCTTTCCATCGGCAATCATTTCAGGTGGACCGAGTAACCGGATTTTTACTTTTCGTTCTGACTGGTTGTTTTCCCCAAACAAAGCGCTCATTTCAATGCCGCCTGTTTATCACGCGCCCGGTTTAGGATCTCCCGCGCAGCTTTCAGGTTGGTTTCACTCGTGTTTCCCGCCATTTGCGCCAGTTCCAATACCCGCTCATCTTCCCCCAGTTTTCCTACCATGGTCAGGGTGCGATCACCGCTGATCTGCTTGCTCACCTGGTAATGCTCATCGCCGAACGCTGCCAGTTGCGGCAGGTGTGTCACACACATCACCTGGTGACTGCGTCCCAGCTGCCACATTTTTCCGCCCACCGCGAATCCCACCCGGCCGCCGATCCCCTGGTCGATCTCATCAAAGATCAATGTGGGAATATAATCTGCTTTCGCCAGCACGTTCTTGAGCGCCAGCATCAGGCGTGAGGTTTCACCGCCCGAAGCGATCTTGACCAGTGGTTTCAGCCCTTCGCCCGGGTTAGGCGCTATGAGGAATTCGACCTCATCCAGCCCGGTCTCCTTAAAATCGGTGTGTTTTCCAGTGTGACGGTTCGGTGCATCGGCAGAGTGTTCCGCAAAAGCAACGGAAAACTCAGCGCCTTCCAGGTTGAGATCTTTCAATTCAATCTCAACATCAGAACCCATGCGCGCAGCTGCCAGTCGTCGCTTTTCGCTCAATGTGGAACCTGCCCGTAAGATCAATTCAATAGCGCGCTTTTCCTCGGTTTCCAGCTCGCTGATGCGCTCACCGGCATGCTGCACCTTTTCCAGCTGATCCCTGGCATCCCCGCCGTAAGCCAGCACCGCTTCGATCGATCCGCCATATTTCCGCTTCAATTGATGGATCAACTCCAGCCTGGTCTCCACCTGTTCCAGGCGGTTCGGGTTAAATTCAATGGTGTCAACATACCCCCGCAGATCCCGGCAGATCTCGCTCAAGGTATCCGAAGCCAGTTCCAGCTGGTCCGCCAGCGCAGCTTGCTGCGGGTCAACGCGTGTGAGCGAGCCCAATAATTTGATCGCCTGTCCCATCAGGTCGGTCGCTGACGGAGATTCCACAGAACCTTCGTCCAGTATCGCCAGGGTTTCCTGGGCTGTACCTGCCAGCAATTCAGCATTGGCCAACCTGTTGCGTTCCTGCGTGAGTTCCTTTTCCTCGTCCGTTTGAAGTTTTGCTGCCTCGATCTCCTGCGCCTGGAAGGCGAGCAGTTCACTGCGCCTGGCGGATTCTTTCTCCAGCTCGCGCAGTGCTTTCAACTCCCTGCGGATTTCCTGCAGCCGGTGATACTCCGCCTGGTACACCGCCAGTTCCTGCTCACAGTCCGCGTAGCGGTCCAGCAAGCCCAGGTGCGAGCGCACATCCAGCAGCGACAGGTGCTCCGATTGCCCGTGAATATCCACCAGGTATGCACCCAATTCCTTCAGGAGCCCGATGCTCACACTGCGCCCGTTCATACGTGCCACGCTGCGCCCCCCGGCGCGGATCTCTCTGCCGAGGGTCAGGTGTGGTTCACCCTCGTACAATTCCTCACGCTCAAGGATGGCGATGATCTGTTGACGGTTGTCCTCGGGCAGGAGAAAATCCGCTTCAAGGACCGCGCGCTCTTCGCCCTGGCGCACCATCGTGCTGTCGACCTTTCCACCCACCAGCGCCATAATGGCATCCAGTATGATTGACTTGCCAGCGCCGGTCTCGCCGGTAAAGATCAACAATCCCGCCCCGGGTTGTAACTCAAGCTTCTGAATGATGGCGAAATTTTGGATGCGCAGTTCTGTCAGCATGTCTTGTCCTAGATGCGAATGCCTTTAAGCCGGTAATATACCGTGCTGGCAGCCAGAGCCGCGTATACCGCCGGCCACAACAAACCCAGCAGCCCGCTCCCGGCATCCACGTAATAATTCAGCAGGGCAAAGACTATGTTCGCCACCGGAACGATCAATCCGCCGAGCACAGTAGCGACGACTGCCGTAATGGGGATCGGTTTTGAACGCCTGCGCCTTACAACGAAACGCACGGCCTCAGCAATGATCATCCCCGCCACCGGCGCAATAAAGATAACAAAAAAGCCGAACAATCCAGCTACGAGGCTGCCAAAATAAGAAAGTACTCCGGCTGTGATGAACGCCAGCGGGTAGTCCCACCAGCGCGCCGTGTCAAAGATCTTCTGCTGCCCTTTCACACATTCCTTGCAGCGGTAACCGGTTGGGGTGAGCACTGCGCAGGATTGGCAGATCGGGCGTTCACAGCGGTTGCAGCGCAGCAACGTCTCCCGCTGAGTATGGACGTAGCAATACAGCGTTTTGGGGTTTTCAGCCATTAAAAATCACCAATAGAAGGATTTTGCTCCATAAAATTGCTCAGGTTGCGGTAGAAGTACCCGGGGTCCTGGAACACCACGAATTTCACCGTGAAATCGCTCGCGGTCACCAACACACGGTCTAATGGGCTGATCAGCACCGGCTCGTGCCCGTCCACGCTCATCACCGCCTCGTGATCACTGTTCACGGTAATCTCCACGCTCGCACCTTCCGGCAGGATGACCGCCCTGTCCATCGACATGTGCGGCGCTACCGGCAGGATGAGAATATTGCGCAACTCCGGGGGCATGATCGGTCCCCCTACCGCCAGCGCGTAAGCGGTCGATCCGGTGGGTGTGGAAGCGATCAACCCGTCTGCCACGTAACCGGCCAGCGGGTACCCGTCCACCGTCGCGTGGATGCGGATCGGTCGCACGACCTGCCCGCGCGCCACCACCACCTCGTTGATCACCTGGTACGAACTGAGCAGGGTTTCGCCGCGCCACAGTTCCGCTTTCAGCATCATGCGGTTCTCGATCTTATACTCGCCCGCCAGCAGGCGCGGCAGGGTTTCCTGCCAATCCTCGCGTGAAAGCTGCATCAAAAAGCCAAACTTACCCAGATTGATCCCCAGAACAGGCAGCCCCTGCGGTGCAGCCAGGTGCCCCGCGCGCAGCATTGTGCCGTCTCCACCCAGCGCGATCAACAGGTCAAAATCACCCGCACTGATTCCCTCCAGCAGTTGCCGGTCATCACTGGTTGTTAACAGGCTGGTAACCCCGCGGTTCTTAAACCAGGCCTGTATCGTTTCCCCCTCCTCCAGGATTTCAATTGAACCGGGGCGCACAACAATGGCGACCTGTTTTATTGAACCGTCGTCTTTTGATTTCATCTCTTTATTATAACGATTTTTCTTGTAGGGTATTTTTTTAATTTCAGGCCTGTAATTTCAGGCCGACTACCATATTCCGGGTAACAAGCGGTATTTCACCACATCGCAGTATTCTGTATATCCGGGCAGATTTTGTTCAAGTGTCATTTCCTTATGCTTGATCCTGGCAATAATAGCGGGTATCATCGCAAGGGCTGGAAGCATAGCCCAGTAACTGCCTAACGCCAGGGGCTCCGTCAGGTAGATGATCAGCATCGCCACGTACATCGGGTGCCGGACCACAGCATAAGGACCTGTCTGAATGACTGTTTGCCCCTTTTCCACCGTGATAATTCGGGAGCCGTAAGAATTTTCTCGCATCACCATCAGGAAAAGAAAATATGCCAGTATTGTCAGCCCATCGGAAAGGATGACCACCCAGGCAGGAACGCTTGACCAGCCCCATCGTTTATCAAGTCCCGGTAAAACAAACGCCGCAATCAGGAACAATCCGGATATTTTTATGCTTTTCTTCTGACTTGAATCCTGTTCTCTCCTCAACAACCTTCGACGCAACGCATCAGGATCTCTTAGAAACAGGTAAATACCTGCGACTGCCGTGAGGAGACCAAGGATACTGAGGTACAGCCATGCCTGCCAGTAATTAAAAGTTCCCCCGGGATGAAGAACAACGCGCCAATTCCAACTATCCCGGGTATAAAGGTCAGTAGAACCCTTCTGATCAGGCCTTTATTGGTTGGATGGTTATTCATATTGACCTCCATTGGAGATCAAGCACAGCGGATCGATGGTGTTAATTGTAATCCTCGTCCGTGCTGAATCTGATTTAAAAACCTTATTTGTTCATTTACCTGTGAAAAAAGAAGTGAAGGCAAAAAGCAGGCATTATTATGTTTGCTTCTCAAATAATGTCTCATACCTCATCCTCAAATATTTGAGGTTTTCATCCAGCTCAGGATCATCAGTTGGTAAATACCCCCCAAACAACGATTCAGTATTAACGCTCTTAAACCTTTGATCTTTTACCAACGACGACCATACCCCGGTACTTGAATCCCCTAAATGGCTTAGGATTACTGAAGTTATTCTTCTAAACTCATGATTGTGCCTGGGTGCAATATGTAAAACTGAAACCATATCTGCTCCTAGTTCATGCGCTTTTTCCATTTCATGAGCCAAGAATTGTTGGCGCATAAATTGATAAAAAGGTTCGAAGAAGAGACTTTCAAAATTGGGAATTAATTCTCTTATAAGTGGGCTATTAGTTTCATCAAACAAGTTTTGATAAATTCTTACGCGACTTGTTCCATTTTTTGAAATCATCAGCGGAACTGGGTAATACGACTCAGTGTATTTCCACTCAATTAAAACAACCTGTTTTTTGTTGTCGCTTCGGGTAAACTTAACTATTGCATCAGCGCTGGTGAAATTTGCACCTCTGGAACGCTTTCCTTTTCCTCGAATTTTCTCTCCAAGATAATTCTTTTCCCCGATCCATTCGAATGAAACGTACATGCCATTTTCCACTGGCAACATTTCCTGAATATCTGGAAATACTTGTCTAAGCAGAATCTTCAATGATTGTGGTTTATTACAAAATGGAAACAGGAAATTAACGCAGCAAACCTGTGAATCACAAAGGTGATTACTAGGATTTCCATTTTGACCATCATGCCACTTAATTTCATGATCTTTAAAGAAAGTTATGGCATTTTCTCGAATACTCGTAGGTAGGTTTTCCGCTGCGAATTCTACTGGAAGGCAAAATGACCGATTTTTTGACTTGTAATTACCATCAAACTTCGCCCCCGGGCTTAACGAGGGCGAAGTTACTTTATAGTGATATTGCTTCAATTTTTCTTCTTCCAGAAATCTACTCACTTTATCCTTGTTTAATCTTAAAAACTACTAATCCCAGGGAATTTATCAGAGAATTTCTGCAGCGCTTCCTGCAGGTGCTG
>AMWB02054306.1_pt1 | contig 18062 bp, 14 predicted proteins | sample 200311 | NCBI WGS metagenome assembly AMWB02 (sample SAMN02737377, study PRJNA173069) | bioreactor metagenome | biome: anode biofilm in microbial fuel cells | place: USA: California | collected 2010-12-16 | reverse complement strand
GCGGATTTCGGCAAGACGTATATAGTCTGCGACAGGCCTTCGGTTGCCAACCTGAACTACGCGGGAGGTTTCCTTCTTGATGAAAAATTTTCGTCATTCGTCGGCAGGATTCCGGCTCCCGCCGTTTTCGGATTGACCATCGGTGAACTTGCAAATTATCTTAACGGTGAATACATAAAAAGTTCTCAACTTTTCGTTGCAGCGATGAAAGGTTACGGAAGAAACACGAAGTATGAGGATGTTATGTCCGGCTGGGTCAATCCGTCCCCGAGCATATTATCTCTCGCGTCAGCGAGAAATTATCCCGCGCTTTGCTTTCTTGAGGGGACGAATATTTCCGAAGGAAGGGGAACCGATACGCCTTTCATCGTTTTCGGCGCTCCGTTCGTCGACTCCAAATCGCTGCTCGGAGAACTTGACAAATTCGGATTGACAGGAGTCGAATTCACAGAGACTGAATTCGTGCCTCTGCAGGAAAAACTACCGTCATATACGGCGTTGAAATTCAACGGCGTGAAGTGTCTCGGTCTCAAGATGAACGTTACGGATATAAATAATTTCAAACCATTTGGTGTGTCCGTCGCGATTCTGCTGTCATTGAAAAAAACTGTTCCTGAATTTGCCTGGGATAAAGGAAATTTTATCGATAAACTCGCGGGAACCGACATGCTGAGGAAAATGATAAACGATGGATATTCTTACGAGGAGATTTTAAAAAGAGCAGGGGAAGATGAAACCGAATTCACAAGATTGTCGTCACGTTATCTGCTTTATTGAATGAAACTCTTTCTTCTAATACTTCTCCCGCTGTTATTATTTGCCTCCTGCAAACTTGAAAAACCGCGGAACTCAATTACTCACAATAAGCCCGATTCAAGCAGCACGAAGGAACCGGGTGATGAATCACTTTTCACAATCATCGCGGTCGGCGATATAATGATGGGGACGACGTATCCCTCCAAAGACCTGCCGCCGAACGACGGAGAGACTTTGCTTGATGGCGTTTCGGAAATACTCAGCGACGCTGATTTGACAATCGGGAATCTCGAAGGACCGTTCCTTGACGCGGGCGGAACGCCGAAAAAGTGCAGGGACTCTTTGTCAAGATGCTATTCTTTCCGCGTGCCCGAGCGTTACGCCGAATACCTGAGCGATGCGGGTTTTGATTTCCTTAATCTCGCGAACAATCACGCGGGCGATATGGGCGAGGAAGGCAGGAATAAAACATACGACGTTCTGGACGAGAATGAAATTCTGTACGCGGGCACGAATGATTATCCCTACGTCATTGCGGACGTCAAGGGAATAAAAGTCGGAATAACCGGTTTCTCACCGAACAGGCTGACGAACGATATTAATGATTTAGATTATGCCGCCGAACTCGTGTCTGAAATAAAATCCAAATGCGATTTCCTCATTGTCACCTTTCACGGCGGTGCTGAAGGAGCGGGAGCGCAGCGCGTTCCCCGCAGGAAAGAAATGTTTCTCGGCGAGAACAGGGGCGACGTGTATGAATTCGCTCACACCGTAATTGACGCGGGAGCCGACGCGGTATTCGGTCACGGACCGCACGTGACGCGGGGAGTGGAAATTTATAAAAAGAAGTTCATCGCTTACAGCCTCGGGAATTTTTGCACTTACGGCAAGTTCAGTCTTGCGGGACCGCAGGGCGTGGCTCCTCTCATAAAATTATTTATCGATAAGAACGGTAATTTCAGGAAGGCGGAAGTGACCTCAATTAAGCAGGTCAGGAGAGGTTTTCCAGTTGTTGACGGAAACGGCACGACGTACTCAATACTTAAAAGACTGAGCGCGCAGGATTTTCCCGAAAGTCCCGCTGAATTTACTGAGGACGGATTGATTAGATAGAATATTTTTTTACTTGACAAACCTAATTAAATATGCCATATTGAATTATGGACAAAAAATTAACCAAAAAGCAGAAGAAAATTCTTGAGTTCATCTCAAAATTCGTCGAGGAAAACTCTTACCCTCCGACTTTGAAGGAAATTGCCGCTAAGTTTAAACTTACTATCGGCACGATTCAGGACCACGTTTTCGCTATTCAGAGAAAAGGCTATCTTGAGAAGAAGCCTGACACCGCGCGTGGATTCAAGGTGATAAAATCCAGTTCAGGCGACCAGATCAAAGCAAAAGCGGACGTGAATTACATTCCTCTTTACGGGAACGTAGCCGCGGGCGAGCCGATTTTCGCGAACGATAACATACAGGGATACGTCGCGATGGAAAAAAGCCCTCGGGGACATAACATACATTTCGCGCTTAAGGTTAAGGGAGACAGCATGACGGATGCAGGGATTTATGACGGAGATATAGTAATCGTGAGAAAACAGGACGCGGCAGAGGACGGTGAAATTGTTATCGCCCTGCTTGACGACGAAGCAACCGTCAAGACGCTTCGCAACAGCAAGATAAAAGCGTATCTCGAGGCGGCGAATCCAAAATATAAATCAATCGTAAACAGACCGTTCTCGGTAATCGGAAAAGTTATTGAACTTCGCAGGCAGTATATGAACGCCTGATTTAAAAGAAAATCGTAAATATGAGAACCGCTCTTATCCTGATAACGTTTGCCATTCTGTTCATTGCCGGCTGCTCAAAAGAAGACAGGGGAGTCGGACCGGTGAAGGAACTGTCATTGTCCGAAATCGATAATAACATCGTGGCGGAAGGGAAAGTCTTATTTGAAAACAAGTGCTCAACCTGCCACAGGCTTGATGTTAAACTCGTAGGTACGCCTCTGCGCGGTATAACCCGCAGAAGAACTCCCGAGTGGATTATGAATATGATGCTGAATCCAGATGGTATGATTAAAGAGAACAAGGCTGCAAAAGAATTATTCGAAAAAACTGGAGTTAGAATGTCGCCGCAGAATCTGGATGAGAGACAGGCTCGAAAAATCCTCGAATACCTTAGAACCGAGAATTAAACCTGATTGAATTACTTTAACAACACGCATTTTGCGGTGAATACTTTTTTCCCGGCCTTCATCTTTATGAAGTAAATCCCGCTCGGATACTCGCTCCCGTCAAAATCTACGGAATATGTCCCGGTCTCATAAACCCTGTCTGCAAGAGTTTCCAGAGTTCTTCCCGTGATATCAAAGACCTTAATACTAACAAACGAACCCGTTTTGCCGGTGTTATACGATGTTTCTTTTCCGACATCAAACCTTACTCTCGTCACGGGATTAAACGGATTCGGATGATTCTGATAAAGCCTGCTTGTAATCGGCAGTATTCCTGTTTCGGTTACACCTACTTGATTGAGTGAGATACTAATGCTGTTTAATCCCGGCGGCAGATACATTTCTCTGACGATTATTCCTGTTGAGTCCGCGTTTCCCGCGTAATTAAGTGCGCCGTTTAGATGAACGAAGTACTGTGTATTCTTCTTCAGGTCAAAACAAAATAGTTTAACGGTTCTGCCGCCCGTGACATTCGCAGCGAAGAGGCTTGTGGCCGCGGTATCACCTTTGGAATTGAAGAGAAACAATGAGTTGATGTAATCGCATCCGAGAGTGCTTTCGTTCGAAATCCCGACTGCCGTCTGTGGCTGCGGAATTCCCGTGTCGTTTACGTGCAGTGTATGTATCATGTTAACAGTATCGGAGGTCAATTTTGGAATGACTTCGATTCTCCACCTCCCTGCGGTCGAATACACCGTATCGGGATTCACGCTCGCGGGATAATTTGCGCCGTTGATCCAGTATTCGTATCCTGACCCGCCGATTCGTTTTATCTTTGTCGAATCGGGATATACATTGTTAACCGCGATATAAGATGATGCGGTTGAATAAACGCACTGCTTGCCGCTGAACGTTTCAATATGACCGGGTACCTGAACGTTAATAATGTTTCCTGATATTTGAGGCTGGTTCGCGAAATGAGCGAGCCATCTTACTTCACGCAAACCCTGGTTTAGACCCGTCTGTAGTATGATGTTGTCAAGAACGACGAATGTCTTTGGTTTTACGTAAACAATTTTCCTGATGTATCTTTTTACTTTCTGCGGATTGTATGACATTGTCGCGTCAGAGTTCGAGTAAACGTACGCGCTGTCGGGCGCGTACACTGTCCATCGGCCTCTTTGAAACTGTGTCTCAAAAATATTTCCGTAATTCATCAGCGGGTTTGAATATATCTGTCCTCCGTCGTTAGAGACGGGTTCGCCTCCGTAATAAAACTGCTCGGTTGAATCGAAAACAGTCACGACGTTGTGCGCTGCCGTTCTTGTGTAGTAATTCTTGAAATGCGCTGAGCCGTAATAGTCGTAATAACCCGCGTCAATGAGAAGCGGTTTCCTGTAGAAAATCGAAAATGTATTGTTGTCCCTGTGCTCGTGCGAGGCGCGCTTGCTGTGCGAATTAAAATGCCAGTATTGAACGGCGCTTGAATCGTTTGATGAACTGCTTACAAGGAGTCCTACGCGGTCGGCAAACCAGTTCAGCGGCATCGCGGGCTTCACGACTGCGGGAGCGCTGAAATCCTTGAAACAAAGAATGTTGAAATAAGTGTACGTGCTCGTCAGATATTTGGGCTTTGAGTACTCCTGAGCAATCCATCTGCTTCTCTGGTCCTGATAAACGGCGGCGTGCCTGTATATGGAGTTTGTTCCCGTGACGAATGTTTCGCCGTCGCCCTGATGAATTGTGACGTTGTCCGGTCTTACCATGTAATAATACTGGTTAATCGAATTGCTTATCCAGCCGTAGTCGTTGTAAAAATTCTTGTCCGTGCCGTTAAGAAAATTATCGAAGAGCGTGAACTGGTCGGGAAGCCCCCAAACGCTGTAAGCCGCGCCCCAGTTCCATCCGCCCGTAGTGGAGCGGTAATAACCGTAAACGGGCATGAATCCGTTTACCCATTTGTCGTATATTATGCTGTACCAGAGGTTCAGTGAATCCGCTTGTGTGCCGGAGCCGATTTCGTTATTTATTGCGATTATGTTCTGAAGCGTCAGGACGCAGTTCCACGCGTTGTGGCTCGAAACGTAACTGTTACCCGCGCTCGTTGTAATGAAAGAATTTACGAATTTCCTGTTCAGTTTATAAAGCGTTGTAGCGAACTGCCGGCGAAGTGAAGAATCGATGTCATTACGGCACCAGTCAAAAACCGAACTGCCGAAAATCCCGAAATATCTGAGCATCGTCTCAAGATTGTCTCCCGTATATCCGTTATATGCCATTGTATCCACAGACGCTACGAACTTTCTGATTATGAACCGCGTGCGCTTCAACTGTAACGGATCGTGGTTCAGTTTGTATATGAATGCTGTAAACATTCCCGTATAGCACATGTCGTCCCTGTAGGTTCCTTCATCGGTCGTGAAATACCTGAATACGTAATTCCACTGCGTTGAATCGCTGCCCACGAGATAGAAATCCGGTACGTTGTACCACCACCCGAAGTAGTTGCTGACGAACTGGTTGTAGTAGGCGCTGACGGGAGGGGGGGATTTGTTCGAATCGAGAAAATTGAACCTTGATTGCGACACGTATAATCTCGGATGCTGTGAATTTATGACCGGATATGTCTGGGCGCTGTTTGCGGTAACTATAAAAAATAACAATATTAGATTCAGAATTCTTATCATCGGGGAAAAACACAAAACAATTTATGAAAAATCGGCGATTAATTCGATTGAATAATAAAAAAAATAAGTCTTGATAATTGATAAAAACAAATTTAATTTGCTGTGTACCTCAACTTTTCACGATAAATGGATCATATTATTTTTTTGTGCAGAAAAAATTTGCATTTCGGAAATCAAAATTTAATTTTGGCTTAATATCGTTTTATTAATTTGCAGCATAATATAGTTCATTAGTTCATAAAAATTTTTTCAAACTTAAACTTAGGGGTAAAGATGAGAAAAATCCATCTACTTGTTGTTCTTGTTGTTCTCTCCTTTAGTACCGTCCTGCAGGCACAAAGCGTTAAACTGACAGGATCGGTAGTCAATTCGGAAACCCTTGAAGCAATATCCAACGCGACTGTCGAGTTGGTACCGGGGCAGTACAAGGCTGTAACGGATTCAAAGGGTCTGTTTGAAATAAAGGGTATAAGTCCCGCGACTTACACTCTGATCGTAAATTATATCGGATTCGAGAAATTCTCGGCTCTTATTGACATAAAATCCGATGTGAATTACGAAGTTGTTTTGAAAAGCGGGGGCTTATCGACGGAAGTAATTGAAATTAACCGCGCTATCGACAGAGAAACACCCGTAGCGTTTACCGATATCGATCAGGGTACGATCGATAAGAGGATGCAGGGACAGGATGCTCCGCTCCTGCTCAGAAACGTACCGGGCTTTTACGCTTACTCTACCGACGGCGTCGGTAACGGGGAGGGCAAGTTGTTAATCAGAGGTTTTAATCAGAATTACGTGCAGGTTCTGATCAACGGAATACCGACAAACGACCCCGAATCGAATTCGGTTTACTGGTCGAACTGGGGTTCCGTATCGGCTAACGCCCAGTCAATCCAGATTCAGAGAGGTGCAGGCTCATCATTGTACGGCTCGGGTTCTTTCGGAGGTTCCTTTAATATCCTGACCGAAACGCCCGGACTCAACAGGTTCATCGGTCTTAAAGGCAATATCGGCGACCCGAAAAACACGATGTACGGTATTACTGTCGGAACCGGGCTTCTCGGAAAGTTCTCGGGAACGTTGAACGTTGAAAGAAAAATCGGCGAAGGTTCAAGAACCAGTGGAAGATATGAAGGTCTTAATTATTACCTGTCGGCGGCGTTCCTGCCCGCGGCGAACCAGACTTTCAAACTCGTCCTGCACGGCGCGCCTCAGTCTCACGGATACTCGTACAGCAACGACGTCGGCTATTTCAAGAAATTCGGATATGTGGCGAATTCGGCGCCGTTGGTTTCGAGAGATGTCGCGAATCTTTGGGACGCGGTCCATAATGCTCAGCCTGAGTTTACATCTCAATATAGAAGCATATCGGACGGCGTGAGGGAATTAGCAGACGATAATTTTGTCAACCTTTCCCACAACATGTTCCATAAACCTCAGGTCGAACTTCACTGGACTTATAACCTGAAGGACAATTCGACGATTCGCGCGACTGGATTCTGGAGCGCGGGAAGAGGCGGCGGCTCTAGTATTAATTCCGCAGGAACTGTCTGGGGGTATAAAAACGGTTTAGGTGTAAACGGAATCAGAGTAGATACACTCAGTACAAATTATTACGGTTCCGAAGGTTATATAAACAGTTTCGGAGTCTTTGATACAATCTACACGAAAAACGCTTATCAGAGAAACAGTTATTCGATTCATAACCAATCGGGAATTCTTGCAAGTTATGAAAAGAGTTTCGGCAAGACTTTCCGCCTGACGGGAGGCGCGGAATTCAGATACTGGACAGCCGACCATCCGGGTTACTTCACAAATCTATTTGGGAAGAACAGCGTGACTCAAAGATACGCTTACAGGGATACAGCAGGCAGAGTTACGGGCGCTACGTTCAACAGGGCTGTATATCAAGGTGATATAAACGGACCTGACTATGATTGGGGATTTGACGTCTTCGGTTGGAAATCCGACAACGACCCGACCTACAACAAACAATACAGAAACTACAACGGTGAAACACCCCAGTTAACAGTATTTACACAGGGTAACTGGATTTACAAGAATCTTAATATCATGGGTTCGCTCCAGTATGTTTGGTATCAGTACAAACTGACTGAAAACATGCCGAGCGAAAACGCTATCGGACAGAGACTCACTCTTGAACAGGCAAGCGCTATGAATCTTCAAAATGAAGGTCCTGCAGGAGATAAATTCTACATGAAGAGCACTGATAACAGATGGTATGAATTCGATCTCGTGAGAGCAGACCGTTCACGCGGATTTCTTCAGCCGAAAGTTGGATTCAACTTCAACGCAACTCCGAATTTCAACATTTTCGGTAACTTCGCGCACGTTGAAAGATTCGCGGATCTCGGCGTTTATTACAATCAGGGACGTATCAACACGAATGCGGAAGATGAAAAATCGAATCAGTTCGAACTTGGTGTCGGATGGAATTCCGAACTCCTGACCACGAAACTGAACGGCTATTACATGCTCTGGGACAACAAAGCAGCGAGCATTCAGGACCAGTCAATGGCGGGACAGCCGGGTTATGACAGAAACGGATTCAGGACTGAACTCATAGGAACTTCAAAACACATGGGTCTTGAATTTGAAATCGGATATTCTTTGAATAAACTTTTACCGGTGAAAGGATTCGGAGTGAGAGGTTCATTGACTTTCATGGATAATACCTGGCAAACGGTTCTTAGCAGCGTATTAACCGACCCGATTTCAGGAAAAAGAAGACCTTTCAATACAAGCGCTTTGAACCAGGACGGAAACGTAGATACTTTATTCTTCGATGAACTCGAAGGCACTCCGGTTGCCAGCGGTCCGCAATTCATGTCAAGCCTAAGCCTTACTTACGACCATCAGGGATTCTTTGGTTCCGTGGATATGAGTTTCTTCGCAAGAGACTATATACTCGACGGAGGCAGTTACATGGCTGTTAAAGGAGACTGGGTTGGAACCGATTACAAGAATCGCGAATTATTCCAGAGCGAATTCGACGACCAACTGCCGACAAGGTTTCTGTTCGACGCGAACTTCGGTTACAATTTTAACTTCGGGAAAAAATTGCCGCTGAAAGGAACGGTTGTATTCCAGGTTCTGAATATTTTCGATACGGAATATTTCTCATCTGCTGACAGATACGGAGTCATTCCGGGAATGAAGCGTTCATTCAGAGCGAATATTTCTCTCGGCTGGTAATCTATACTTTTAATCAATTAAAAGCGGGGTACAACCCCGCTTTTTTTTACCGTTACAGAGGAATCTTTTCATACGATTTGTGTTTAATTCAATGTGGAAATAAAATAAATTACAGCGAAATAAATCATAAACGGGATAAGAAAATGAAAATTACTGTTGTCGGAGCGGGGAATGTAGGTACCACCTGCGCGAACGAGATCGCGATAAGCGAAATTGCGGATGAACTCGTTATTATGGACATTAACGAGAACTTAACGAAAGGAAAGGCGCTTGATCTCTGGCAGACGTCGCCCATACTCAGTTTTGACACGAAGATAGTCGCTGCGTCGGATGAATACGGCAAAACATTAGGTTCGGACGTCGTTGTCGTTACTGCAGGATTGCCGCGAAAGCCCGGTATGAGCAGGGACGATTTGATCTCAACGAATGCGAAGATAGTAAAGAACGTTGTGGAAAACATCGTCAGGTTTTCTCCCGATGCCGTACTTATTATAGTCTCGAATCCCCTCGACGTGATGACCTATGCCGCTTTCCTTGCCGCTGACGGTTTATCCTCGAAGAAGGTTTTCGGAATGGCGGGAATTCTCGATACCGCGAGATATAAATCGTTCATCGCTGAGGCGCTTGACATTTCACCCAAAAGTATTCACGCGATACTTATGGGCGGTCACGGCGATTCAATGGTGCCTCTCCCGAGGTACACGACAGTGTCCGGCATACCTATCAGGGAATTAATGCCGGAAAAAACACTCAACGACATAATCGAAAGGACAAAAAAGGGCGGCGGTGAACTTGTAAATCTTATGGGAACGTCCGCCTGGTTCGCTCCAGGAGCCGCGGCAGCGCAGATGGTCGAAGCCGTCGTGAAAAACCAGAGACGCGTGTTTCCGGTGTGCGCCGCGCTTAATGGCGAATACGGGCTTAACAATCTTCACCTCGGCGTTCCTGTGGTGCTTGGCAAGAGCGGGATAGAAAAAGTCATAGAATTAAAACTTAACGACGAAGAAATGGCTCTCGTCAGAAAATCGGCGAAAGAAGTGAAATCGCTCATGAAAGTACTTGACGATATGAACATTTTCGAAAAGAAATTCGCTCACCTCGACCCCGTCGAATGACGTGTTTATTTCTTCTTGAATGTCAGGCTTATGCCGGGAGAAAGACCCAATGACAGATTCACCGCGTCAAGTGCGTGCTCGCCAAGGTTTATCGAAGAATAAAAATCACCTGCCTTGAATAAAAGCCTGAGTATCATCTTGACCGTTTTTTTATCTTCCACCTGTTTCATTATTGATGCTTTCTCTTCTTCCGTTACGCTGTTCAGATAATGGAAGGAAAGCGTTATTGAAGGACTCAGTCCGAGCGCTACACCCATACCCTTGAATTCGTATCCCGCGGATTTTATTATGCCGATGGATTCGTTGATGCCGTCGAGAGTCTCTTTGATTTTATTTGAAGATGCTTCCTTGAAATCTTCTATAATTTCATTCTGTTCATCGCCTATGTAATTATCCTTAAAACTGACAACTTTTTCCGTTACGTTCGAGACTGCATCCTTTGCGGCTTCTTTAGCCTTGTCGAATATATTTTCTGCCATGATTTTATGATTTTCTTAAAAATATTCCAAATTCTGCTCATTTTCAATTAGTTTTTCTTGCCGGATTTTTATTTCGACAATAAAAATAATCCGGACATATAAAGTTAGTGCGTAATTTACTAATATTTAACCTATTTTTTGCTTATATTTGGGTGAATTTATATACTAATAGAGCGTTTGGGGCGAAAATCATCAATAAAGATAATCGTTTTCTACTTCATCGCGGGAATAATATACATATTCCTGTCGGATAAGGTATTAACCTCTGCAGTGCCGGATTTCAGTACCTATGTATTCTATTCAATAATTAAGGGATTCATTTTCATTGCGGTCTCATCGGTGTTTATATACTTGCTGTTGAGAAAATACTTCAGGCAGGAGATTACGAGCAGAGAGAAAGTAAATAAAGTCAAACTGAACGAGATACAAACAGAACTGGATGTCAACAAGAAAATCAAAGATGACCTTCTCCGTTACCAGGCGAACCTGAACGCCCTTATTGAAAGCGATATTCAGTCGTTCATTCTGCTCGACAAAGATACAAACATACTTCTGTTCAACAAATCGGCTTCTTTCTACATAAACAAATTAACAGGTGTGGATCTTGCCGCGGGTTTGAATCTTAAATCAATCGTTCCCGAGAATATAAGCGAATCGTTCCTGAAAAATTTCGAAAGCGCTTTAAACAACGTACCCGCATCGATTGAGAGGAAATTCACGATAGACGGCAAAGTAATATGGGTTAATTTCATTTACACCCCCGCATTCAACCAGAACAATGAAATATTCGGAGTTATTTTTACGGGCATAAACATCACCGACAGGATGAACATTCTCAACGAACTCAAGAAGACGGTCGAAGTTTATGAGGAACTTATCAAGGCTACACCCGTTGCAATCGCGATAACTAACGAATATGGCATGATAGAATATATATCTCCGGTTGCACTCGAACTTCTCAGGGTCAAGGACATTTCCGAAGCGCTCGGACAACCCTGTTTCAGATGGTTTGACGGCGATGACAAGGACAAAGTCAGGGAAAGCATCAAGGAGATTGTCGGTAATAAAGTCCAGACAAAGGGAAACGTTTACAGGATGCTGAGGGATGACGGAACGACTTTCATTGCGGAATTTAATTCAAGCCCAATAATAAACAACGAAGGAAACACCACGAGTTTCATATCGACATTCAGAGACATTACCTCCAGAATGGAATCTGAGGAAAAACTGAAGCAGTATTCAAATGAATTAAAAGAACTCAACGCGAGCAAAGACAGGTTCTTCTCAATCGTCGCCCACGACCTCAGAAATCCGCTTCAGGGTCTGCTTGGATTCTCAAGCCTGCTGAACGATAATTTCAGTGACCTCACAATCGACGAAGTTAAGGAATACATCGGATATATTTTCCAGTCATCGAAGAAAATGCATTCCCTTACAAACAACCTGCTTCAATGGTCGAGAATAAAAACGGGCAAGATTGATTACACTCCGGAGAAATTCAATCTCTACCGCGCTGTCAGACACAGCCTTGACCTGCTTAAACCCAACGCGTTGAAAAAGGAAATCGAGATTGTTCCGGATATAGATGAGAATTTTTCGGTGTATGCCGACAGGAAGATGTTTGACTCGATTTTTCAGAATCTTGTCGTCAACGCCATAAAGTTCTCTTTCCCTCGAACTAAAGTCGAAGTTTTCGCTGAACCTGAAAATAATTTTATCAGGATAAGCGTAAGGGACTTCGGCAGGGGAATTAAGGATGAGAACAAGGAAAAACTCTTTTCGATCGACACTCACTTCACGACTATAGGAACGCTGGATGAAGAAGGAACGGGTCTGGGTCTGATTCTCTGCAAGGAAATGGTCGAGAAACACGGAGGTAAAATAACTTTCGAAAGCGTTTATAAAAAAGGCAGCGTTTTCAGTTTCACGCTGCCCTTGAGCGGCTGATTATAAATTCTTCAAAACAACCGAAAGCCAGTTGATAACGGTCTTCGGCGTTCCCTGACTTTTTAACTTCAAATATTTTTTCCATAACCGCGCCCCCGTGTTGTATCCTAACTTCTGCCTGAAATTTTCCTCGAGATTCTCTATGCGGAATTTTTCAAGGTTTTCTCCGGCATCGTATTCGGTCCTTTCTTTCAGTCTGAGATTGCTTAAGGAATTGTTCAGGCTGTTGTCGTCTTTGTGCTTTACAATTATCCTTTCGGGATTGTACCTGCGGAATGCCGATATAACCAGATTGTGCACGTAAAGGTTCTTCTTGTAGGAACCCTGCGTCAGATATACACGCAGATACCTTGAATTCGGGACAAGGAATTGCGTCAGTTGCCTTAGACGTCCGAATTTGCCGATTACGTATATTCTGCCCTTCGTGTCCGCGAGATAGTTGTCGAATCCGGGAATTTTTTTCAGCCTGCCCTTCTTATTTCCCGTATCCGCGGATTTGATGCGAATGTGTTTTGAGACTGACATGACGATTATTTTTAAATTTGTCCGAAAACATCGGCAAGCCCCGCGGACATGAGAACCGCTCCCACGAAAGCCCGCTTCTGAGCGGTCTTTTGAATGAAATTCTTCATACCGATTACGTTTACTGAAGTGATTTTTTCCATCCATAACCATCTCCCGTCCTGCTTCTTCCATTTCCCGTTGCCGTCAGCAAGTTTCTTCCTGTATTCTTCTCTCGTCAACTTGTTAACGTCCCTGACCGCGTAAGATTCACGGAATATTTCTTCGCAACTGTTCGAACTGCCTTCGCTGATGCCTGTGATTATTCCGCTGCTGTTTTGCAGTATGCATTTGTAAGTGTAATCAACGAAATTCTTATCGACGTCGGTTACACTGTTAACGCATTGAAGCGATTCAAGGCTTAATTTGAGATACGCAAGTAGTTTCTCCGCCCCGGATTTGTAAAGTATCGGTCTGGAACTTCCTCCGGCAAAACCGAAATCGACGCCGGCTGTGAGGATTTCGGGGATTTTTCCGGAACTTACTTTCGAGGATATCCTCCCCGTAGATTTTATTGTGTCTTCCATTTTATGCCTCCTGTATTATGTATTATTGTTTGATATCAATATAATACAACTGTATTACGATATGCTATCAATCGCTGATAAAAATGCTCTGAAGGGAAAATGCAAAATATTTTCGCGATAAGGATTCAAATGTATTCAATTTTAAAATAAATGAAGTAGGGGAACTATCTTTTATTGCTGCGAAAAAATCTGAAATTGTCGATTTTTCTGAATATTTGGCTATAATTGTTTGGCATATCTTTTGAAATAAAGAAGTCAACAAAAACTTTTTAGAAGGGGAGTATAATGGAACAAGATTTAAAACACAAATTCTTAAATCCTTACGCAGTGTTAGCGGCAATATTGGTAGTGTTCCTGAACGTACTGATGTTCGCAAAATAAACTGTATTCGAAGGTTTAAATAGCCGGGAAACCCCCGGCTATTCTTTTCATAATCGAAATAAATTCGCTTTGCAATAAGTCGATTTTGTAGCATAGTATATATGCTATATTATTAGCATATATATTACATTTCTCACTCAGAAACCGCGAAAATAGCTAAAAAACAAGGCATTCCTATGGCATGAATATTGAATAACTATATGTTGTAAAACAAAAATTTATACTTCATGACAAAAATTTATTTTTTAATTCTGACAGCAATAGTTCTTACTTTATCTTACAACACATCTAACGCGCAATGGATTCCGGGTAATCAACCTAACATAGATGTTAACCCTTGCGTGACTATGGTTTCTGACAATACGGTGTTTATGGGAGGATCTCTAAATAACAATACCTCAAAAGGCGTTGTTTACAAATCCACAAACGGCGGAATAACATTCACTACGGTGAGAATGAATACAAGCATAAAGAAAGTATTCTCGATATTTTCCACAGATGAAAACAATATTTATGTCGGCGAAGGTAACAGCGACGGCGGTCTCTTAAAAGGAGCAAAAGTATGGAGAACGACAGATAACGGATTGACCTGGACATCAATTATAAATTTAGGAAATAAAAAAGGCTTCATTAATTTCATAAAGTTCTCGAAATCAAATTCCAATTTCGGAGTAATACAGTCGGACCCCGAAAATGATAACGGCGGTTTATTCAAACTCTGGAAGACTACGAACGGCGGAAATAACTGGACGCAATTCAGCGCCCCGGATGCCGGAACAGCTGGTTACCAGAATTCAGGATTCGTTGCGGATGAAAACTTCTTCGGATTCGGTTTGTTTGACAGTCCGAAAATCGAAATAACGAGAAACGGCGGCGTGAACTGGGAATTCGCGAACATTAGTTTCTTGTCGAATACAGGGATTTCTTCTGTCGATTTCAAGGATAACAAACTCAACGGAATCGCGGCTTCAAGGTCAACGAGCGGAAGCGTGGCGAGAACGACAGACGGCGGTCTTACATGGTTTGAACAATCTGTAAACGCGTCAAACAGTGCTATCACAGGAACAGGTCTGGTAAGATACATACCCGGAACATCGACGGTTTATTTGATGGTCTCTAACTCAACGAGCACTGTAAGTTATAAATCGACCGACGACGGCGCGACGTGGGAAATCATCGCGGTGCCTTCGCAGATAAAAGACATCAACGACCTCGCGATTTATTATTCCGGCACGGGAAACGCCAGCGCTTTTGCGGGTTCGAGTTCTACGGCGCCGATAAAATTGATCGATCCGAGTCCGCTTCCGGTCAAATTGCAGTCGTTCACATACAGTATCAGCGGTCGCGACATTAATCTTACCTGGATTACTTCTTTCGAAGAAAACAACTCGGGATTTGAAGTCGAACGCGGAATCAACGGCGTCTGGACAAAAGTCGGATTCGTTCAGGGTAAAGGAAATTCGAACCAGAACGTAACTTACAAATTCACCGATAAGAAAGTAGTTAACGGTAAATATTCTTACAGAATCAAACAGATTGACTATAACGGCAATTATGAGTATTTCACGCTCACAAACAAGGTCGAAATCGGAACACCGGGAAAGTTCAATCTCTCTCAGAATTATCCGAATCCCTTCAATCCCGTGACAAAAATAGATTTCGAAATTCCTTCGGATTCGTATGTATCTCTTAAAATCTACGACATTTCAGGCAGGGAAGTGGCAAAACTTCTCGAAGAACAAAGAAACGCAGGTTTTTACACGGTTCAATTCGACGGCTCGAAACTCTCATCAGGAATCTATTTCTACAGCATGACAGTAAAGTCGAATGGCAGCGAAAACGTGATATCTAAGAAGATGAACCTGATAAAGTGATTTGCAGTAATGATTTAAAATTTAGAAAGTTGATTTTTTAAGGAAAACCTCAAATAGAGTATAAAATAAGCCCATTCCGGGCTTATTTTTTTGTACACGCATATATTGAATAGTTCTATAACTCCCATAGCAGTAATAAGACTATATTTCATATATAAAAACCCTGTTTCCGGTAAAATATGAATGTATTGTGTGGCATATAAATTGTAATGGTAATAGTAAAGTTAAATGAGCAGAACACAAAAAATAGAGAAAATGCAAACAAGATTCTTACAAATCGGGAAACTGACGGCAGTATTGATTATGATTTTTACTGCTGTTGAATTGTCGTTCGGACAATGGTCACCGTCAGGTTCATCTAATTTAAGCAATTTAGGTAGCTGGCCGAGTGTTTCCGTAGCAGATGACAATACTGTATTTGTGGTTGGGGGAACTTCAACATACGGTCCGGTTATCTACAGATCAACAAACGGCGGAGTAAATTTCACAGCGTTGCCGCGCAATGGTATAACCACTTCCCAAAGGTTCTTTTCCTGTGTTTGGGGGAAAGACGCTAACACGATTTTCGTTGGTGACGGCACACCAACAGGCGACGGGTCGATTTACAACGCAAAGTTTTATAAAACGACTAACGCGGGTACAAACTGGACACTCATAGATCAATCAGGTACATACGTAAAAGGCTTTTTCAACGGAATCGTGTTCTCAAGGTCCAATCCTCAGGTCGGTTTCGCGCATTGCGACCCGAGCGGCTCTTCCGGAAATTTTCTGATGTGGAAAACCACAAACGGCGGAGTAAACTGGACAAAGTTCACGTTCACCGCTCCGAACGCATACGGTGCGCAGAATTCAGTATTCTGCATCGACGCCAATTTCTTCGGCTTCGGTCTTAACGTTTCAAACGCGAGAGTCGCGATTACGACAAACGGCGGAACGAATTTCTCTTATTATTCGCTCGACGGAGCTTCAAGCACGCAGGGTTTCGTTTCGACAGTTACATTCAACGATGATAAAATTCACGGCTACGCGGCTGTGAGTTCTACCAATAATAATATATGGCAGACGACAAACGGCGGTATTAACTGGACGGCTCTCGATGTTTCGGGCGTTCCTACTAATATGTCCGGTCAGGCAAACATTAAATACGTATCGGGTACAAATTCGGCTTTCTATGTCGTCTCAAACACGACTATTAGTTACAGTTTCAAGATAAAAGAGAACGGCTCTGAATTCGTTTCTTACGGAAGTTCGACTGCTATGAATAACGTTATGCACATCGACGCGTTTTATGCTCCGACAGACGCGCCGGGAGACGCTTCACTGTATTCAATAAATCCGACAGGAAGCGTGTTTAAACTTCAGGACTCGCCTCTGCCCGTAGAAATGGCGTCATTTACATACAGCGTATCGGGAAGAAACGTTCATCTGAAATGGATAACTTCGATGGAACAAAACAACGCGGGTTTTGACATTTACAGGATTTCGGAAAACCTTGACAAGGCGAATATTTCGAACTGGACAAGAATTGGTTTTATAAACGGAAAGGGTACAGTTAACGGTAACACTGAATATAATTTCACCGACAACAATCTTAACGCCGGGAAATATTATTACAGGATTAAACAAACGGATTATAACGGTAATTTCGAATACTTCGACCTTAACGGTCTCGTGAACATCGCGGCGCCGTCAAAAATTACGCTCGGTCAGAACTATCCGAATCCTTTCAATCCTCTCACAACGATTGGATATGAAATACCGCAGGATGCGAAAGTCGTGTTGAAAGTGTACGACATAACAGGCAGGGAAATGAGCACCCTCGTCAACGAAACGCAGACAGCGGGTTACCATACGGTGAAGTTCGACGCTTCGAAATTATCGAGCGGTCTCTACTTCTACAGGATATTCGTAAATGGTGTGAACGGAATGAGCACCGAAGTTACCAAAACAATGAGTGTCGTGAAGTAAAATCATTCCTCCTTTCTCCCAAGGGGACATTCCGTCAGAATTGTCCCCTTTTTTTATTCCAAAACGCGTTTTCTTAACTTCTGTTTCCGTGCATTTCCCGAAAAACAAATACAGAAATCAGCAAATTTACCAGTTTTCCGATTACTGATTTCCCGCCCTTGTGTCTCGATACGGATACATCCGGTTCATAATCACCGTCTTCAGGTTTCCACTTGTAATTCCTGTAAACAGTATCTTTATCTACTATGTAATTCCTCAAATTTTTCAATATAAGTCCTATATTTGTACTATTTCAATTAATATGCCAACGGAAAAGCTCGAAACTTGTCCGGAAACAACGTTTTTACCTGTCAAAATTAAAAAAAAATGAGAAAAATA
>AMWB02009982.1_pt1 | contig 18063 bp, 21 predicted proteins | sample 200311 | NCBI WGS metagenome assembly AMWB02 (sample SAMN02737377, study PRJNA173069) | bioreactor metagenome | biome: anode biofilm in microbial fuel cells | place: USA: California | collected 2010-12-16 | reverse complement strand
TTCTTTTCAATTGTTGCCGGAGGAAATATTCTACATATCTGGATGGGCGAGAGTGCTCCAGATCCCAGAGGATTAAAGGACCTTGCCATGAATATTGCTAAGAATACACAGGTAGGATACTTTGCATTCACAAAAGACATGACAATATGCCAGAATGATTTCCACCTAATGCCAGGATTACATGATAGATGTGAGAATTGTGGTTCTGATAATGTTGAACAGCTTTCAAGGGTAACAGGTTATATACAGGCTGTTGGTGGCTGGAATGCTGCCAAGAAACAGGAGCTTAAAGATAGGCAAAGATATCCAATTTCCAATATGGTCTAACTCAAAAATTAGTACGTGAAAACAAAAAAAGAACAATAGAACAATTACCCATGATAATAATCATGGGCTTCTTGTTTTCACGTAACAAGAGTTATCGTGTCATGAGATGGGGAAAGAATATCTCCTTTCTGTCTCATTTTTTGTATGAGTTCCTCGGTTATTTTTTCGTCAAACCCTTTTAGTTTCATTTCTTCGAGAATCCTTTCTTTAGATACTTTTGTTGTTCCAAGGTTCAAGATCACATTTTTGAGTATCTGGATTTTTTCTCTCTGGCTTTTACTGGTTCCAGTTGTAATAATGTCACTGTCATACATCCCAGTTGTAGGATCTTTGTAAACCTGATCCATACTCGCAAGTGTTAGTCTGATGGTTCTCCGAGCGTCATCCTCTTGAGCGAATTCTCTTAGTCTGATCCTTGCACTTGCCTCGGTCAACCTGATTAGACCTTCAAGTTGTCTTGCAGTAACAGGCACTGGGTTATTCTGGGATTTAGATGAACTTCTACGCATATCAAGATAGAAGTCTTGTAGGATCTTCAGAACATTATCAGGTATCCTGGGAATAACATGTTTTCTACAATAAGCTACATACTTTTTGATGAATTCAGGTTCGATTACAGGAGTTGCTGTATTTTTTATATTTTCAACTTCTCCATTGAAAGCCATTTTAGAATCAATGATTTTGCGATCTATACCAGCCTGATGGGACTGCAGGATATGCATAGATATCTCAGAGTCCTTCTTTTCGTCAGGTATATCGAGCATCAGGAAAATCAAATCAAACCTTGACATAAGAGCAGGTGGCAGAGTAACCTGACTCATGACAGATTCATATCTATCAAATCTACCATATTTCGGATTAGCAGCTCCTAGAATAGCACATCTACTTCTTAAAGTTGTATTAATACCTGCTTTTGTGATAGTTACAGTTTGTTGTTCCATGGCTTCATGGAACGCAGACTGGTCTTCTTTTGACATTTTATCCATTTCATCGATAGCAGCAAGTCCTCCGTCAGCAAGTACCAAAGCTCCTGCCTGCAGTGTCCATCTCCCAGATTCATCTTTTGTAGCAGTCGCTGTCAGGCCTGCAGTAGAACTTCCCTTTCCTGATGCAAGTATTCCTCTGGGAGCAAATTCTACCATTTTTCTAAGGAGCTGACTCTTTGCAACCCCAGGATCTCCTACAAACATAATGTGTGATTCTCCACGTATACGTGTTGAATCGTTTAATATCTTTGAAGTTCCTCCGAACAGCTGGAGTACCAGGGCTTCTTTGATATTATCATATCCTTTGATAGCAGGTGCAATGCTTAGTATAAGTTTTTCGAAGATATCAGGATCCTGTGCATATTCATTAATCAATTGTATATCTTCGTCAGTGATTATAATTTCTTCATAGTCTTCAACTAGTTTCTCGAACGAATTGACACGTAGAACGAACTCAAAGTATGGTGTTTTTCCGTCTCGGCCAATAATCGGCAACACTCCTATTACACCATTAAATATTACCCGATCACCTGCATTTAGTTTTCCAACAAGATTTCCTTCGAGTTCAATTTTCAGGTTATCAGGATTTGTTTTTCCTTTCAGTGACTCCGGAGGATCTTGTATCAGTACATCTTGTGTGTTAATAAACTCAAACTGTTCTACCATTTCTTTGAATGGTCCCTTTTTACCGCAATTTTCGTTGTCACAAAACTGAGGCAAAACTAGTTTTGGACCAGATTGATATATTTCCATTGTAGTTTCGCATCTCATACATTGAAGAACAATTTTTGTTGCTCTTGGTTTAACGCTAGTAATTTGGCTAATAATTCCTTCAACAGCGATGAATTTGTTAATATGCTCACTCCTGATATCAGATATCTGAGTTCTTACAGGGAAATTATGAACTCTAACAGTTGCAGATTTTAGTTCCACATCTATAGGTAGGTCGATTATTCTTAATGCTTCATTAAGAGACTCTAAAAATGTCGTCGGAGACTCTTTAAACTGAGGCACAAGACTTCCACTATTGTAAGTTTCGATATCGCTGTAATTTATGATTAAACTATCTTTATCAGGAAAGTTGTTAGCTAGTTCAAGAATATCATCCCAATAATACAGTTTCAGGAATGCAACTAGATCAGTTGTGGTATCATTATTCATTTACTCACCTCGCTGAGCATTTCTCTTAGATATTCAGATTGAATATTTAGCGTAATTATAGACAATCTACCGGGAATTCCTTCGTAGGATACTTTTCTTGTGAGTATTCCCGTTTCTTCAAATCCACCTATTATTTGTGAGATTCTTGGTTTTGATAGGGCGTTTATATTTTCTTTTTCGCAGAAAGACACATATCTATTATAAATATCAGAAGCATGTACTTCTTTTTTTTCACTTGATAATGTAGCTATTATTAGAAGTACTATTCTCTGGGAAGGTGGAAGTATGTTGATGATTCCCATAATAGTTTCTGCTTTTCTAGTTTTTAACGAATTGTCAAGATGTTCATTAGTAACAGAATTTGCATTTTTTGATTCTGCAATAATTGTTGCATCTAAAAGTAAAGAAAATATCTCAGATATACTATTTGGTACTGCTGTTATACATTTTTTGATCATTTCATCTGAAATTGCTCCTTCCTTAAAGGCATCCTTTCTATCGAATACAATTTTCTCTACTTCCTCTTTGGAATATGGATAGAAAAATATTGTAATATAATTGTCATCAGTTTGCCAATTTTCAATATTACTATCAATAATGAGAAGGAAAGAAACGAACACGTTTGTATTTCTTGTTTGCAAGAAGGCCTGTGCATCGAAAAGGAGCTTTAGATAATCCTTTGATTTTTTGCCTGGAACACTATGATCAACAATTAATAAGGACATTTCTTTTGTTTCAAGAATATCAATCAATTTTGATACCAATTGTTGCTCATTGAGCTCTGTTTCATATATGGTATCATCATTTGTGATTCTGTATATCACATTCTGAATTGCTCTTTCAGGACTAAATACAATAGAATAAGACGTATCAATAATTTCAAGGTCTATTGTTTCATGATTTATTTTTTCTCTTAGATCTTTAAGAATCTTGTTTGCAACAATTGTTTTTCCGGTATTAGATTGCCCGAGGAGGACTACATTTTTGGGTTGATATCCTCTTAGAATCGGAGAAAATGTTGTAACTAATTTATTTATTTGTTCATCTCGAAATAAGATCCTTTCGGGTATGAAACCTGTCTGCAGGAGTTCTGGTCTTAATAATAAACTTTCTCTGTCAAACGTGTTCATTTTCATAAATATACATTAACGAGTTCATATATATATGTAGTTATTGTTTTTACCCAATTATTTTATTTTTCATAAATCTCGTTAATCATCATTAACGAAATAATGAATAGATTTTCCGAAATGAACAAAAAAAGTCTATAGGAAAATTAAATAACAAACCAGAACATTTTCGAGAAATTATCCTAAAAAAAAGATACCCAAAAAATACATGCGTTTTTAAATCTTAAGTCAGAAAAAATCAACCTATAAAATTGATAAATTCTTGAATATTATGTTAATGGAAGTTCTTCGTATAGTGATTCAACAAATGCTCTTGAAGGATTAACCAATATATGTTCTTTTACATACATCAGTGAGTAGAGAGAAGCGACTAGCATCATTAATGCTAAAGCCATATTAGCAAATGTCATATATGCATCAAGCAATGTTCCAGTTGCAACGTTAAGCTCCATTTTCTCTGAAAACATGTTCATCACCAAGCATGAGGAGTATAATATTCCTCAATTTCTCTCATATCTTCCCAATATGCAGGTTCTGGTACTGCTTCGGGCTCAACTAAATATTTGTTTACATTATAATCTGCAATCAGCTGGTTTGTTGCTTCATCAGCTTGATTTGCAGCAGTAGTAGCAGTTGTACTCAAACCAGTCTGAACATTTGTGCTGGTGGTGCCTATCAATGAAAGGATCGTTCCTGCAATAAGAACAAATATCACGATACTGACGAATGTTATCTGTAATCGTGGGCTTTTCATAAGGACATCAAATGGGCTTGTCATCCTTTCACCTTAATATTCAAATGCTTTTTCTTCAGTAATTACTCCGATGATACTATTGACCATCGTGTTTGAATTATCAACAAGAGCTCCTTGTACAGCCGTATAGGCATTGATAGATACTTGTATCAGTGCTAATGCTACAGCTATTCCAATCATGGTTGGAGCGAGTGATATTAGATCAACATATATGTTGAGTAAATAATTAGAGGATAGTTGCATTTTTTTATTGAACATTATCCCCCAATAATATCAGCAGCATGATCAATGAATCCTTGAGCAACTGTAGTAGGAATTGTTAGATATAATTCAGTAAGGACTACTAATGCACCCATGAAACCAAGTATGATTGGTAACACTCCTATTACCTGTTTATACAATCCAATTACAGGATTATGCATTAGATACATCTTAGGTCCGAACATTAAAATACTCCTGAAGTTTCTACAATGTCGAGTACTCTTGTTGTAGATGCGGTGATCATGTCATTATATCCTCCAGTTTGCTGAGTAATAAGAGGATCTGCACCAGAATTCATAATTAAGTATATGATTACACAAGCAATCCCAACCACAGCGATATATAATGCGAATCGAATTCCTGCAGGAATAATTTCATCAATTATCATGGACCGAATTCCTCAATAAGTTCATTTGTGGTTTCTGTGGATGTTCCAATAATATCTGTTACTCCATCATTGGTTTCATCGAGAATGTCTACACCACCATAGTATGCCTGTTCGTATAGCAGGAGCAGAATACTGACTCCTGCAAATGCTCCAACTAAATAGGGAGCATATTTTCTAATAATTTCGAGTGGGCTGCCTTCAAAAGATACAATCACTATTTTTCCAAACATTTAATCCCCCTCATGGAACTATTCTTTCAAATATTCCTTCTGCAATATCTCCGGTATCATCAACTGTATCTGCAGCTGCATCACCAGCACCTTCAAACATATCATCACTGGCATTAAATCCAATGTAATATATTGCAGCAATTACACCAACTGCAGTCATAGCTCCAATTATTTGTGGGGCATAACGACGAAGTACTTCCAGAGGGCTGCCTTCAAAAGATAAAATTATTTTTTTTCCAAACATTTTGTATTCCTCTAGTGGTGATATTTTGATAAAAATCATTTTGATAAAAATTTTAGTTATGGAACAACTTCTAGATAGACTTCTCCCACTGCTTCTCTTGCTATTCGAGTATTAGCATCAACAGAATCAGCAGCAGCATCTCCTAATTCATCAAGTGTTTCATGGGATCCTCTAAAAGAAACATAGTACAAACTAACTACAGTTCCAACCGCTGCCATAACGATTAAAAAATACGGAGCGTACTTTCTCATTACATCAATAGTGTTTGATTCAAAGGTCAGTTGGCATTTTGTTGTGAACATAAAAATGGAGAAGATTTATTCAACATCTGTACTAGATCAATCCAGCGAACTGGATATAACGGGAAAGATCGTAAGAGTATGGAAGTATTCTCATAGCTAGAGTCAGGATTTGGGATAGTACTGCAAACGAGGCAATAATAACTATTACGTAATTGAATACGATCCTCCAGCTAGTTTGAAACATCTCCATTAAATCACTCTACGATCTGCTCTGTCAGTGCTTCGATAATAGTTACAGTAGAATCTCCTGTTGCTTCTACCATTGTGTAGACTTCATTAAGGATTCTTTCGAGCATTGCTGCTCCTGCTGCCAATAATATGAATGCATACCCAACACCTATCAGATCGGTATAGAGCTGAATAGGGCTGAATAACTGACAGTTTTTCCCGAACATATTGTTATCCTGGTACGATTACCATGCACCGAAGGCAGCTTCACCAGAACCATCAAGGCCTGCATCAATTGCACTCTCAGCAGAGGTTTCAAGTGCAATACGGTTGTTGTCGGTAAGAGTACCGGTCGCAGCGTCGTACCCGTCGCTGACCATTTCTGAACCTTCTGTGAATCCGAGGTAGTACAGTGCGGCAAGGGAACCGACTGCAGCTCCTGCTACGATCAGGTAAGGTCCGTATTTCCTCAGTATGTCTACAGTGTTTGATTCTGTCTGCAAGCTTATTTTCTGTCTAAACATTTTATTTCACCTATGCAATTTTAGTTGGGTTGACACGTAGATGAAAAATCGGAAGTAACAACAGTTCAATTACAAATTTTAATTAAAGTGCATATTCCCGATAGTTTTCACTAATGTGCCTAGTTCTCGTCTATCTCATTAAACAGAAGCTGCTTTCTAATAGCCGTTTCATGTATTGTTGAGATATACTCTACTTGGTTTTTGTCATATATATATATAGCTTAATTTTAAGTGGTCGTTGATATCGATTGTCCGTTTTGTAACCACTCGTTTCAATATATGCAATGTATGATTGTAAAATAAAAAATTACTTTTCAAAGTTTATGATTGCTAATTCATCATTCTTTCGAAATATGTATATACTCTGAAAAACAAATATGGGCGTGACTAAAAACCCTCATTTATAGAATTATATCTTTAAATCCAATGGTTAAAAATCTGTTCCTGGCGGGAAGTATATGTTTGATAATGATGACTGGATGAATTTCCAATTTGGAAATGGTGTTGGCGATCTATCTAATTTCGATGATGAAATGGATGATATGCAATCTGCTCTAAATGAAGAAGAACCAAATGGGGGGACTTTTAAATCAACGGTAAGTGAATTTTCCCATTTTGAAGGAGAAATGTATAGCAGGGCCAGAAGGATTGTATCAGGAATTGTTGAGTCATCTGAGTTAGTTGTTAATGCGGCTCCGGAAGGTATTTTTGATAATGTTATTGATGCTATTGATTCATGGAAAGGACAGAGTCCTTGGGAAGGGGAACAGACTGAAAGCATGAAGAAGTATACTCTGGGTCAGCAGCAGATTAGAGTTGCTTCTCTTGCAGTAGGAGATGTGACAGGTCAATTCTATCGTGATCTAAACAATGGTTTTGGTATGTCACAACATCTTATTGATGTTAATAATTTCCAGGAACGTGCAACAGCTCTTGGATTAACTGTAGGAATTGCAGGGGTTCTTGTATTTGGTTTGGAGGCTGCTGTGGGTTATGGGACACTTGTAGCAATCGGTGCAGCTTCTCATGTAGCAATTCAGGTTACAGGCTTTGGGGTAGGAACAAATGAAATGGCCCGTGAACAAAAAGAAGAAGAGGAAAAAGAGAGTAATACCTTTGAACAAGGCGGAACACGGTATTATATCTCAAAAGCGGAGTCTGACTCTCAATATAATAGCATTGTAGGAATGGAAGGGTTCCATGATATTACTATTGATGGAAAAGTGATCGATACGGTTCATGGTAAGAAAATCGAACGTTCCTTTTATAATACACAAGGGGAAAAAATTGGCTCATATAAGATCGATATACTCAGGGATTATATTCATGAGGAAGAAAATCAGGAGGGTATTGATAATTTATGTAAACAATTAGGAGTTGAGAAGAGTCATGAAATATATGGAGGAATACGGCAGTTACAAGAAGGATCTGTAATTAGAACAGAAGAAAGACAGATATCTGTTAAAGTTGATTCAGTGCATGTTTCCCATGATAAAAGTGAGAATTATTTTACATATAGTTTTCAGGGGAGAAAGTCAGATGAAAAGGTTCCTCTTCAAGTAGTAGGAGCTAATTCAGTTGGCAATGAATCGTTTACACATTATATTTCCGAAAAAGGACAGCTTATATTTTCAGAATATAAGACTAAAAAGGGAGTGACACAAAGTAATTTAGATCCTTCTCTGGCATCTGTTCAATTAAGTTCTTTTCATTATGTAATGGATGGAAATCTTGATGATCCCTATCAATGTGTACATGGATCGCTTCTAGCAGGTGATGCTGGTCTTGCAATGCTGGATTCGCTCCATGCACAGGTTGAATTGAATCATTATAGAAAAGTGATTAGTGAATTACATAGTTCATCCAGGTTAAATTCAGGGCTAATGTCTGCTTTTCAATCCTTTACTTTTTCAAACGGGGGAGAACATTCAGTATTTGATGCAATCGGATCAATTATAGAGGCTCCTTTTACTGGACTTGAGATGTGCATTGCCGAAAAACGAGAAGGAGTAGCTAATTTCATGGTTGGAACAAATACCCTTGTAAATTTGATTTCTACAGGACCAATTGCAGGATCAATTGCTGGCAAGATTCATACCTCAATATCGGGTGCTTCGGAGAGTATGACAAATGCATCGCAGAAATTTTCAGGGATATCTAATAGTATAGGCAATACTTTTTCTGAAGCTGCTAGTAGATCAGGTGGGTATTCGTTTACATCTGTAACTGAGGCGTTTGAGGAAATAAAAGATAATATCCTTGAGGCAATAGATCGGTATGTAAGTTCAGGCTCTAATTCATTTACTAAAAAAGCATATTTTAGTTCGCAAGCAGTTGGTCCATCAAAATCCCTTTCTATGATAATAACAGAAGAGATCAAAAAAGGAGCCCATCGAATGGTTGGTCCTGTAATGATGTCTGCAAGCCTTAGTCTAGTTAGTGGAAACTTTGAAGTGAATGTCCTAAGTTATATAGATCGGAATCTTCGTAATGCTGAAGAGTTTATGTTTGGGTCAGGGTATAAAGCATTAATTGGAACAATTGAAGAGAATACCTACAATGTTCCGATTCTTTCTGGAATTCTATCTGGAAGATCATTAACAATGGTTGCACAATCTGTTTCTTTCAAAGATATTAGCCGAGCTATCAGAAACAATGAGATTCGTACAGCTAAAATGATGGAATTCGGTGTTAATTATACTTTTGAAAAGGATCAATTTAATGCTGTTATGGGCGATATCAAGAAAGAATTAGTTAAGGAAGGAGTTTCCATTGATCTGAGAGATATAACTAACAACGGAACAATATATGTAAGGAAAATTGTTTCAAGTGATGGTTATGTCGAAAGATCCCAGGTAGTTGTTACATCTGATGTCAAGGATCTTGCAGATAAGATCTCAAAAAGTAAAAATGCTGTTCTTACTGCTGAAGCGATTGATATTCAGAATACATTAGCATCGAAGTATGCCGCTACAAGGTATTTGTTTAAAGATTCATCTTCATTGGTAACTACTTTATTTAATAGCCAAGATCTGAGAGAAGATCTTGGTATTAAACATGGTATTTTTGATGATCGTGTTCTATTTTCTGAATTAGTAAAAGGACTTAGTGAAGGAGAGTATAAATCCAGATTTACTACTTTATCTGGCAATTTTGATAAAATCAAGGAATTGTTTTCTTCTGATTCTGAATTAATAAGTTCACTACATGGTGATACTAATCTGTCAAAACAGATCGGAGTTGTTTTTGATAATAGTGATCATGTGTATAGTATTAAAGATGTTGTCAATAATTGTTATAATGGTGAGTGGTCGCAATATTCTACAAGTCCGGATAAATGGAAACATAATGCTACTGATTTAGCAGCAGTTTCTCAAATGGATCCAACGGAAGTAAGAGAAAAAGTTGTTAAATTCGTAGTTATGGGCCATGGGGGATTGGATAATACTAATAATATTCCTGATGCTAATGTTATCAGGTATATGGATGCTATGGAAGAAAACGAAATAACAAAAGGTGCTCAATGGGATGAAACAAATTATTCCCGTATTCAATCCAAGGATATCCGTATTGTCAGTACGGGTAGTACGAAGAATTTCTGGAGTTCAATGGCAAGGTTATCTATATTTGGTACAAGAGATCCTTTTACAACCGAAGGAAGATATACACTGGAATCTGCAACATTAAGTGCTCATATTCATAACAATGACGTATCATCTCAGATGTTCAGTGCTATAGATGCTGGTATGCCAACAAGTATTCTTGGAATGGCGAGACTTGCATTTGGGCATGATTTCAAAAATAGTGATTGGTCTGAAAATCTTGTTTTTAGTGATTTTGCTGGTATAAGAGATAATGTAGAATTAGATGACCGCTTCTTTAATCACTCTGATGATTTAGATGAAACAACAGATACAACTGGCTCTGTCCTTGGACAAGGTTCAAAAGCAGTTAATCCAAATACTAGTGGAGGAAAAGATAGACCATGACAGGAACTTACCGTGGAGAGAGTTATGATCAATGCATTGCTCAAACGAATGCTCGCTTTGAAATGTGCAGGAATATGTTCATTCAGAATGTTAATTATATATCAGCTATCTTAAGTAATCCAGAAAACTTTGGAGTATCAGCGGCTGATATTGAGCGATATATTAAGGAATGTATTGACTACTATAGGATTGTTCTTAACACAGAACAATATATTTCCCTTGATGGTATCAAGGAAAGCATAGAGAAAGCGATAAATCCTCAGAGGGTACGAGAGATCAATGATAAAGCTTTGGATATGGAAACGTCAAGAACAGTTATTGATCAGACTATAGTTGATTGTGTTGCTGGATTAATTGGTATGATTGATACTGAGGAAGAAAAGAAAGTTTATGAATATGCTTTGAATGCAGGTGTATTCAAGGAAAATGATGCATATTTGACACAAAAAGAATCATATGAACGTTCATATCTAAAGAAGAACGAAAAAATAGCTGATCTTTTCTTTATGAGTGGAGGAATTTCAGTATCAAGTCTCGATATAAAAACAAGTAATTTGAAATTCAGATATAATTCCGATTCTATGACTGTTGGATTCAGTATGATGCTGCATGGACGACATGCTACTTTTCCAGAAGTGTATTGTAATTGTCTTTTCACTGGTCCATGTCAACTAAGTTTGAGAGGTATATTTGCAGTTAATAATGATAGTGTATTCGGAGGAAGCCCATTTAAATACAGAGATTGGGTGATTTCTCCAAATAATACATGTGGAGCAATGATGTGCTTTGATGAAGTTCTCAGAGAAAAATATCTATATGTAACATATTGTAGATTATTTTCGTCAGGCATCCATAATCTACAGGAATCTCTTAATAATTTCACATATGAGTTCAGGCAATTGCTTAGAGAAAACCAATTCAATTTATCGTGGTGAGATTTATGGAGTCACGAGAGTTACTAAAGAAATGTTTAAATGGTTCAAATCATCCAGATGCATTACATATCATTTCTTTAATCGAAAAAGATGACGTAGATATGGAAATGCAAAAAAAACTAAATAATTGGGATAGATTGTTCCTGGAAGGCAAAAAACTAAACGAGAGTATTGAACAAATGGATAAATTTGCAATCGGAACGAATACTAGCTATATTACGCTAGAAATGTATAAAAAAATAAAAAACATATCTAATAAAATGAATACTATTCTTTTAGAGATATTATCTACAAGAATAGCAGCTTAACTTTTTAAAAAAAATAAATTCTGGAAGATGGTTCCAGAATCAAAAACCAAATATCGTATGACCTATAAGATATCCAGGTGAGCCGATTACACAAACAAGTATAAATGCGAGTGTAAGCTCTACAGCAAATGGTTCATTCCTCAAGGTTTTAATATTTTCAATCTTTTTACAGATGAAATCCATATCATTTTTTCTTGTATGTTCAACGATTTTAGTCAATGATAGAGTATATTCTATCATTACAGAGAACATAATAAGCATCGCTGGCATTACTAAGATCCCTAGACTGTTTTCATATATAGCAAATATCGTATCTTCAATTATGAGTATGAAAGATCCTATTATTAATGATAAAACAATAATTTCTATAGATTCATTTTTTATGTTTTTGATCTTAGTTATGTCTGGTGTGCGTGTTAAAATGCATCTTGCCATATAAATCGTTGTTAAAACAATGAACCAGTTAAGAGGTAGAATGAGATACCCAATTAGAGATACGGTTGCTAGTTTAATAGATGCTGGCATAGTTCTTTTAAATGGTTCAAAAAAACGATTTGGTAAAAGAACTGTTGTAATAAACATCAATATTCCAATCATTGTAATTAAACTAATTTTACTGGTAATTTCAGTATGTTGAATAATGCCACTACTGATTATTTTTTGTATTAGGGTATATGAAAATATTATTCCAAGAATTACACTTGAATATAAAGCAACTGTATTTGTAATAAAAGGCTTTACTATTTCAGTATCATGTTTTTTCAGATTATAATATGTCCTGAATGGTGCAAAAATGAACATCAATAGAACTGCGTAGAAGATTGCTCCAAATCCTGCAGTAGGATCCATTTCAAGATATAAGCATGTTCCTGTGATCATCCAGATTAACATTACATCTCCATTACCAATACTGAGTTGGCGAAACTGCATCCCAACAGGAGTTGTGAAATTCAGTAAAATCAATGCTCTTGTGAGTGTTGAATCGCCTAGATATTTTATCATGAATGCACTAGATGCTATAATTATTGCTATATACACCGCTGACCATATGATTTTTACAGCCGGGTTGCTCGCTACAAGGACTCTGATCATTTGTTTTGGAATGGTCCATGCCATCAGAGGGAATGCAAATAAGATCAATGGAATAACCGGATTTGTCGTTTTCAGTAACGTAAAGAATGTGTATATTACTGGAGCAAATATACCCATGGTATAAGATATCGTTGTTTTATCAAACTCCATTCCAGAAACAAATATTGTTATTGCTGTAAAAATGGAACTTATTATCAAACTTTCTCCGATTATCATCGCAAACGGAAGTTTCTGTTCCCACATTGAGATTGTACTCATTACTGCTATAAACAGTAGGACAATAATTCCAGGAAGTGTACTATATTCTCTAGTTTTTATGTCATTCCATGCTATGATTATGCAAAATATTGTAACTATAGCTGTAAGAAGCATTGGTGCAAACATTGTAATCTCCTTTTTGAAAAATTAAAGTAGTAAAACGAATTCCCCATCAAAATTTATGGGGAATTTTTTGTTTCAAGATTTAGTGGTTATGTAAAGGAACCTATGAAACTATTCGGAATGTTATCGGTTGTATTTGTTGATGCCGATGCTACTTTATCATATACATTTTGAGTATTTTGTGTATTTGATGATGGATATATTTGCTTGTTTATATCATCCGTACTAATGATCGTTTCATTAGTTCCAAGTTTTTGTTGAATTGCTGTGCAAATCCTATATGAATCTGCGTACAATATAGAAAGATCATTTCCACTGAGCAATACAACAGTCGATCCTATTGGTACTACATAATGCCAGCTGACATCATTACTAAATTGATATGCAGGAATGGATCCAAGCAGAACGACTTTCCCGGTAACAGTTCCAAAGATACCGATTTCTCTTTCAGGGTTTGCAATCAGTTTTTCAGTGAATTTCTGACAGCCTTTCACTGAAGCAAAGTCATATTCCCATCCAGTGGTTTTTGTTTTAGGATGACGAAGTGAAGTGATTTTTGTGATTCCATAACTTGTTAGGCTGTTTAGGGTTTCTGCGCTATTATTACCAACTTCTCTGAGGGTGACACTTTTTGTTTCGAGTTGTTGTAGGAACTGCTGAGAATTATTCTTGACATTAAGAGCAGGTTCTTCAGTAGTTGCATTATCATTATTTTTATCTGAACATCCACTTAAAGGAGCAATAACGAGTAAAAAGGCAAGAATTAGAAGAAAATTCTTATTCAATGTCATTATAACCCTCCAGTTTTTAATGCATTCGGATTTCTTTGGATCTCGAAAATTACATATGCATTTATTATCCATGCTATTATTAACCCATATATGAACATTTTAGATATCATTAGAAATATCAGTGCATGAATGATATGCATTGCAATGATTGTACCATAACTAATCTGCATTTCTATATCCATTGCATATTTCATGATACACAGTGTTCCCATAAACACAACAAAATTTCCTGTTATGAGTCCAATCCATGAAGCAGATGGTGTTATTACTATTGTACCTAAACTGATTAGCATAAAAATAGCTAATCTAAATCCGGGTCCTAGAGTTAATCCATTTACATATTTTGTAGTATATGCAGTTCTTTTTCCGAGTACATATTCTATAATTTCTGACATGTAGCCTCCTTAAGAGTACAATGGGGCGCACTCAAACTTTTCTTTATGTGCATTATGTAGGTATTTTACGATCAGATGCGATGCAGTACATGAAAATTGTATTGTCAGTATGTCTGCTGCACATTTATATATTGCAGCATAAGCAATTCCAGTAGAAAATGATAAATTTAGGTTTCCTGCAACTAATACATATATTACTCCATATTCAATTGAATTCATTATTGTAGCAATTACCATATAATTTCCGGCATAGGCGATTACATCTGGGAGATAGATTCCCTGAAATATTTTTGTTCTAAAAGCTTCAACTGATAATGTAAGTCCAACAAGCACAGATGCAAATATTAAACTGTAGATCTCAGAATAATTTACTGTCTGTGTTAGTGTTTGTATTATTTTTGGGATAAATACTGCCAATGAAAATAAAGCCCATGAAGTTAAAGTTGTTCTGAGAACTATTTTGTCGGGCATGTCTTTGTTAGAAATGAATAATATTCTTCCAAAAGTAATTGTTCCTATTGCTAATAAGCTGGTAATTGCTCCTATGAGTGGAGATAATGATCCAAGTATAATCCCTACTAAAGTTGTTATGAAAAGTATAGTAGCTGGTCTGTTGTTTTCAGCTGCTATGTTGTTGATGCTAAATTTCATAAAGATTTCACCATTAAATGTCGTATAGCTGTGTTGTTACGTCTGATAATGCTTTTCCAAGGCCAACTAATTGTGATTCAAATGGCATTTGGTTATGAGCTGCACTTATCAATGTACTTGCACCATCTGCAGCATGATAATCAATCACTTCATATCCTTCCGTAGTGGATTTCAATATCATCCATCCGGGTCCTTGTACTGTACCGGATTTAGTTCCCCGGTAGTTTCCAATTACCTTTTCATCAGAAGCCGGTGATCCAACTGCCCGAAGGCCTGCATATCCCGAAGATCCAGAATGTATGACTAGTTCATAACCAGCTGGTATTGGGGTCTTAGACATGTAGTTTAGTCCAATATCATTGTATGTATCAAGTACTTGATAATGGGTAGCTGTTGTATATATTTGAGATTGGACTAACATTTGGCTAATTGGATTTACCATTCCTACGCTATTCGCAAAAGCCGTAAGAAGGATGACAGCTGCGAAAATATCTTGAAGTATATCTACTGTATTAGCCATAGTTCTCCTGATTAAATCGTGGTATTTTTTCTAATCCATTTATCCATAGTTTCTACAGCTATTGGATGAGTATTTCTCATCCTAATGTGGTATGCTATTATTGCAAGATAGGTTATCATCTTTTCACGTAGGCTGAATTTACCAATTATAGTATTACTACATTCATCACAAATGCCAATAGGCGTTTGGATTTTTTTGTATTCTAAGACATAGTAGTAATGATTCATATCTGTACCGATGCATTCGAATCCATTTTTCTCATAGAAGCATCTTGCTTTCTCTGAAAAATCTGATTTCTTAGATACAGTCACAACTACATCCTTTGATTCTGCAACTGCGAATCTTTTGATCTTGTTAATAGTTTCAGTACTATGTCCTTTCCTTTGCTGCAGGCTATAGAGGAGAAGAATGTAGATCCGATCAAGTTTCTGAGTACTATATACATATCCCACTGATGATGCATAACTAAACCTTTTTGTAATTAATGTATAAAAAGCATCAAAAGCAAGTTGCATAAACGAAGGAGAGGAATAAATCTGCTTTGCAGCAGTTATTCCTTCTTTGGTTTTACTTAAATTATTCATTATTCTCGCCTTGATTGATAATGTCCATTATTTGATCGATATTCTCATTCTCATCAGTATTTTCATCTGGTTTTTCTTCTACACTTGGTAATGTGTAATCCTTTTTCTTGACGGGAATGGTTTTAGTCTCGTTTGCTCCAAGACTACCCTTTAACGTGAAACCTTTTTCACCAATGTTTACAATCATTACTTTATTATCAGTCAACGTTGGGGGTACGATTTTGGTATTGAAGGATATATTCTTCTCAAATATAGCAGGCTTCTGACCTCTATTGCTAATAACAATATTATATTCTGCAGTTGCTTCTGTTATCTTCATCTTGAAGTTTGGCAATCTCTTGTACCAGAACTTGTACACCATTGCTCCGACCAGAAGAACGGCTGCAAGACACGCTACTGCTGTGAATGCTGTTTTCTTCAGTTTATTGTTCTCATACTCCTTGACAATAGATTCACATTGTTTTCTGAAATCATCAGGGACTTGAATATTGTTATCTACAATTGTTTTTGATAATATGTACTTTGTACTTGGTGCTTGTAATAGTGGTAATAGATTTTTACTATCGTATGGGATAGTGTAGTTGCTCTTTTGTCCATCAGGTAATGAAGCATAGATATCCATGAACGTATCTATTTGGGTAGTTAATTGTACCAGATTATTTGTATTTACCTGATGTGTTGAATCATCATTTGGCCATGATTCGATTTCTTTAAGGATATCCTGTATTGCTGGTACGATAGGATCATAATACATATCGACATACTGCATCCTAAGCTCTTGAATAAGTGTGTTGTTTGATTTAGCGATTTCAACAGCATTACTATTCAATAGTGTGTGTATTGTAGAGCTTTGTTCTTCTGTGATTAATGGATTTTGCATTAAAGCAGATAGATCAGCTGTAGTAATTGGAATTGTATATGGACTGTACATCCTCTCGTTGATCAGGTTACTAATTGCAACATCAGCTGCAAGAATTGATGCAGTTCCAAAGGATTGCTTGATGAGATATTCAGCATTTGTATTCTCATTCCAATTTGCTATAATTGCAGATTCTTCATCTATGTTTGGATTCTCAGATATACGATCCAAAACATTCTTTAGTGTTTCGATATCTACGTTCTTTGTGTAGTAGATTTCTACAGAGGGCTTGTTGTCAGAGTCGTATGATAAGAATACTTTCTTATGGGGAATAGACATGCATTGAATTCTTGCTTCCTGAATAGCTGCAAGATATACTGCATTTCTAATGTTAGAATCCTTAATGCTATTCAAGTAGAAATCTGCCTTTGCTAAATATAGATCTGCTAATTGGTTTGAGCTATACATTTCAACAAAGTCTGGATAACTGCCAATTGTTTTAGACAATCTTTCATTCGCATTGACATATATTGTACGGAATTGATTAAGTGATTCGATTTCAGCTGTGGAATTAGAATCTCCATTTTCAACTTCTTTTAGAGAAAGAGTTGTTGGAGATGCTGTATATAGCCCGTTACTGTATTTGAGTTCTTGATTGTATGCACTTAGGTATAAACTGCTTGCGACAGTATCGATCAGGTTCCAGTCATAATATCCGTTTGCGAATGGAGCAATTCCATTATAGTAATAGTCCGACTTTAGATATACTGAATTAATATTATTGTCGTCTTTATACTCATCCAGGGATGTAGTGTATTCCTTTTTTAATTCTTTGAGTTTAGTTCGTTTATCTCTCAGTTCTTTGAGTTCTTTTTCTTCATTTGCATCAAGAACCAAATCTTCTTTTGAAGCATTTGCTTCTTCAGGAGTGATGATATTGTCTCCCTGGTTTTGAAGTTCTTTAATTCTTGCACTAATGTCATATAGTTCTTTTTCAATTGTTCTAACTGCCTCGTTTTGAACTACATAGTTATTGAACAATACCCATTCATCACTTGTCATGAATGGTTCATTTAACTGATA
>AMWB02110160.1_pt2 | contig 18073 bp, 12 predicted proteins | sample 200311 | NCBI WGS metagenome assembly AMWB02 (sample SAMN02737377, study PRJNA173069) | bioreactor metagenome | biome: anode biofilm in microbial fuel cells | place: USA: California | collected 2010-12-16 | reverse complement strand
TGCTGCCGCTGCTCGCGGTTCATTCTTGGAAGCTAAAAAGGAGAAAAATGTCGGAAGAGAAAAAGATTCGTGTGGCCATCATCGGCGTGGGCAACTGCGCCTCTTCACTTATACAGGGCCTGACTTATTATCATGATGCCAAAGATGAAGACACCATTCCGGGCCTGATGCACGTCAACCTGGGTGGCTACCACATTCGCGACATTGAAATCAGCGCTGCCTTTGACGTGGTGGATACCAAGGTCGGCCTGGACGTCTCGGAGGCGATTTTTGCCTACCCAAATAACACCTACAAATTTTGCGCTGTCCCCCACCTGAATGTTCCTGTACAGCGTGGCATGACGCATGATGGCTTGGGTAAGTACCTCTCGGCCATCCTAAAAAAAGCGCCGGGCCCGACGGACGATATCGTCGGCATTCTCAAGGCGACCCACACTGACATTTTAATCAATTACCTGCCGGTCGGCTCTGAGATGGCCACCAAATGGTACATGGAGCAGGCGCTCGAAGCCGGCGTGGCGGTCATCAACTGCATTCCGGTATTCATCGCCAGCTCAGCCTACTGGGGCGAACGCTTCCGTCAGCGCGGCCTGCCAATCATCGGCGATGATATCAAGAGCCAGGTTGGCGCAACCATTACCCATCGCGTGCTCACCAGTCTGTTTGTGGATCGCGGTGTGCGGCTGGATCATACTTACCAGCTCAACTTTGGCGGTAATACCGACTTTATGAACATGTTGGAACGCGAAAGGCTTGAATCCAAGAAAATCTCGAAAACCGGTGCGGTCACCAGCATGCTGCCTTACCCGGTTGACAGCGATGACATCCATGTCGGCCCCAGTGATTACGTTCCCTGGCTGAAGGATCGCAAGTTCTGTTACATTCGTATGGAAGGCACCACTTTTGGAGACGTACCGCTCAATCTGGAATGCAAGCTGGAAGTGTGGGACTCGCCCAACTCAGCCGGGGTGGTGATCGACGCAATCCGCTGCCTCAAACTGGCGTTGGATCGCGGAATCGCTGGCCCGGTCATCGATCCAGCATCCTATTTCATGAAGACGCCGCCGGTGCAGTTCAAAGACGACCTGGCCCATGCGAAGACGGAAGCCTTCATTCGCGGAGACACTGCGGCTTAAGCCTGGCGCTATGCCCATCCCAATGACGGGCGGCTTTTAGCCTGCGCTGAAAGCCGCCCGAGCTGCCAGCCGGAATGGCTGCAAAACCGCTGGTTATTTGCCTGTATGCCGGGGCCAGTTGCCTTGCGGACTGGGCCGGTAAACCTCACAGCCGCCCCGCTGCGGTATAATCCTGCGCATGCCTTCTTTGGTTTCCCTTGACATTGAAACAACCGGACTGGACCCCAACAGCGATGCCATCATCGAAATTGGAGCGGTTAAATTCAATGGAAAACGCATTGAGGCCGAGTTTTCAAGCCTGGTCAACCCGAGAAAACCCATCAATGCTTTCATTACCGATCTGACCGGCATCAGCAATAGCATGGTGCAGAATGCGCCACTGCTCATCGACCTGCTCCCGAAGGTAATTGATTTTATTGGAGACTCCATCGTCGTGGGGCACAATGTCAGTTTTGACTTGAGCTTTTTCTACAAATATGGCGCGCTCAAGAACAACCCGGCATTGGATACCTACGAGCTGGCTTCAGTGCTGCTCCCTGGCGCGCCACGCTATGGCCTGGGTTCACTGGCCAATCAACTTGGGGTTGGGCTGCAAAATGCGCACCGCGCTCTTGATGACGCGCGGGCGACGCAGGCCGTTTTCAATCGGCTGATCGATATCTTGGCGGAGCTGCCCACCGAACTGGTGGCAGAAGTAGTTCGCCTGAGCAGCGGCTTAAATTGGCTGGGCGAACCGGCATTTCGGGCAGAACTGCGCCGTAAATCGCAGCTGGGCATTCAACCACGCGCCGGCGGAAATGAACCGGGGGCGTTTGGGGCGCTGGCCAAACCCACCCGCTTGCGTCCGCTTGTTCCGAAAGAGCCTCCTGAGCCGCTGGATGTGGAACGGTTGGCTGCCACCCTCGAGCCGGGTGGCGAATTTTCGCGCCACATTCCCGGGTTTGAACACCGCTCCCAACAAGTTGAAATGCTGAAATCTGTCGCTGAGGCTTTTTCGAAGGGCGACCATCTGATGGTAGAAGCGGGCACCGGCACCGGTAAATCACTGGCATACCTGATCCCGGCAGCCTGCTGGGCGATTCAAAATGGCGAGCGGGTGGTTATTTCCACCAACACCATTGCCCTGCAAGATCAGCTGATGCAAAAAGACATCCCCGATTTGATCCAGGCCTTGGACCTTGACCTGCGCGCGGCGGTGTTAAAGGGCCGCGGTAATTACCTTTGCCCGCGGCGGCTGACGCTCATGCGCCATCGCCAGCTTGAAAGCGTGGATGAGCTGCGCATTTTGGCCAAAGTTCTGGTCTGGCTGCACCAGGGCGGCAGTGGCGACCGGGCGGAGATTAACCTGAATGGGCCAGTGGAACGGCTGATTTGGTCACGCATCTCGGCCGAAGATGAAGGCTGCAAACTGGAGACCTGTCTGAAGCGTACTGGCGGGCGCTGCCCGTTTTACAAGGCGCGCACTGAGTCTGAAGCTTCGCACCTGCTGATCGTCAACCATGCCCTGCTGCTGGCGGACGCCGCTGCCGAAAACCGTGTGCTGCCAGCCTACAACTATCTGATCGTGGATGAAGCCCACCATTTGGAAGCTGCCACGACCGACGCCCTGTCATTCAAGTTGCGCGCTGCCGACGTCAACCGCCTGAGCCGCGAATTGGGCGGTCCCAAACAAGGCATTTTGGGCCGCCTTTTGGCAGCCGCCGTGCCGCTGCTTAAGCCGGCTGACTTTGCCGCGCTCAATCAAGCTGTTGAGCAGGCCGCTGACCGCGCCTTCCACTTTGATATCAAGATGACTGCCTATTTCAAGGCGCTTGACAACCTGCTGGAAGAACTACGTGAGGGCCGTCCGCTAGGCACATACCCGCAGCAAGAACGCATCCTGCCGGCTACGCGTACCTTGCCGGCCTGGTTCGATGTTGAATTAACCTGGGAGCAGGCCAAAGCTGATCTGGACCAGCTCGAAGACTTGCTGGGCAAAGTGCGCGAATTTTTGCATGGCATGGCCAGCTCCGATGATGAGGAAGCCGAAGATATGGTAAGCGCGTTGGCGACGGTTGCAGCCACGCTAGATGAGATCGGCACCCGGCTTGAGGGGCTGACCATGGAACCGGACCCTGGTCAAATTTATTGGGTGGAGATGGACCCGCTGCAGCATCGCCTGACCCTGGAAGTGGCTCCGCTGCACATCGGTAATCTGATGGAAAAATACCTCTGGCACCAAAAGTCCAGCGTCATTCTGACATCCGCCACGCTCACCACGCACGGAGAGTTTGAATATCTGCGTGGCCGGCTGAACGCTGAAGACGCCCGCGAAACCATGGTCGGGTCGCCATTCGATTACGAAAACGCAGCCATGCTTTACCTGGCCAAAGACGTGCCCGAACCTTCCGACGCCCATGGCCACCAGGTTATGACCGAGGAGACCCTCATCCGATTGGCCAGAGCCACTGGCGGGCGGATGCTGGCGCTCTTCACCTCTTATGCCCAGCTGCGTAAAACTTCCAAAGCGATTGAGGGACCCTTGGCCAAGGCTGGTATCACCCTCTATGAGCAAGGTGAGGGCGCTTCGGCGTCCGCGCTGCTGGATGTTTTTAAGGAAACGCCGCGGGCAGTGCTTTTGGGAACGCGCGCTTTCTGGGAGGGCGTGGACGTCCCCGGAGAGGCGCTTTCGGTACTGGTGATCGTTAAATTGCCCTTTGATGTGCCCAGCGACCCGATTATTGCCGCCCGGTCCGATAGCTTTGACGACCCGTTTAACGAATATGCCCTCCCCGAAGCGATACTGCGCTTTCGGCAGGGTTTTGGCCGGCTCATCCGCACGCAAACTGACCGGGGGGTGGTGGTAGTGCTCGACAAGCGTATTACCAGCAAAGCCTACGGGCGCTTTTTTATGGAATCGCTGCCGCGCTGCACCGTGGTAGAAGGATCCATCGCCAACCTTCCTGATCGCGCCGCTAAGTGGCTCAATATCTAAAAATTGGACAGAACCTTAGCCAAAGGATTGGGAGTGGCGAAAGCTTGGCAGCTTGCGCCGCTCGGTTTTGATGTTTGACAAACAATTTACAATTGGTTAAACTGAATTAATCTCAATATTGTGATTCATCACGGAGGAAAAAATGGCATACAGCTTTAAAAATTCAAAAGGTAAAGAATACTTTCTGCACGTCAAGAAAGTGACCCGCGCCAGCGGTAAAACCACCGACCTTTATTACTTTACCGCTGAGATCCGTAAAGGGCAGGAAGTAAACGAACTGCCGGCGGGAAAGAAAGTCGTCGAGTTAGCATCGGGCCTGCCCGTTCTGAAAAAAATTTAGTCTTTTTGGTTTAACCGCCGGGGCAACCCGGCTTTTTTGTTTTAATAGCCTTCTGCTGGCACATGTCTTTTTTTTGTGTGGATAGCGATAAGCCTATCCTTCGAATTGGCATGGAAGTTGCAAACTAAAATGAACAAGATTGCCGTATTTAAGGAGTAGGACCCATGCGTACAAAATATAAGACTTTATTGCTCTTGCCGATCCTGATGGCAATGATCCTGGCTGGCTGCAACCGGTCAGCTTCGACCGCGCCAGTCACGGTGCCTGGAACCCCGGGGATAAACCCCACAGAGCTGCCGGTTGATCGGCAGATCTTGAGCTCTACAGCGACAGCCCAATCGGTGATCAAGGATTTTAACCAACCCACCCAGATCATCATCAATGCCCAGGGAACGAGTGTAGCCATCACCCAGCCTCCAGCCACGCCAACACCGGCTGGCACCGCCACGCCTACGCCCCTCCCGCCCACTCCCGTGATGACCCGGCCGGTCACCTGGGCGGTGCAAGGCGGTGAGACGGTCTATTGCCTGGCCCGCCGTTTTGACGTTGACCCGGGCGAGATGTTGGAACTCAACAACCTCTATGCTGGCAGTATGCTCAGCATTGGCGACGTGCTGCAGGTACCGCAGAGCGGCAGCTGGCCAACCGAAGATCGCATGATTTTGGAACACCCCGACACCTGGACGGTTTCGGCGGGTGAAACGGTTTATAGCATCGCCTGTGAGTATGGCGACGTCTGGCCGGAACAAATCATTGCCGTGAATGGGCTGCAGGCGCCTTATGAGCTGGAGCCGGGTCAGGTTTTGCAGATCCCCTGAGTTTGAACCGCGTGAACACTGGGCGTGAAGCTATCAAGCTTCACGCCTTTTTTTGCCGACCTCTTTAGCGTGAAAAGTGTGCGTTCTTTAAAGCGGTAAAATTGCGCTTGAATTTGCCAGATGGAGCCAAACGATGGAAGAGACCAACCCGATTATCAGCCGCGAGAAAGTATTGCAAGCCCATGCGTTTGATGTCGAAAAAATTACCTTTCGCCTGCCAGATGGCCGCGAGCGGGCCTACGATCTGGTGGATCATGCCAATGCGGTGACGCTGCTGCCAGTGGATGACCAAGGCTGCCTGATTTTCGTTACCCAATATCGCCTGGGCGCAGAAAGCCCACTTTTGGAGCTGCCAGCGGGTGTGATGGACGAGGGCGAACAGCCCGAAGCCTCGGCCCGCCGTGAACTGCGCGAAGAAACTGGCCAGGACTGCCGCGAGCTGGCGAGACTGGGCGGTTTTTACATGGCGGCTGGTTACTCCACTGAATACATGCACATCTACCTGGGGGAAGGGCTTTTCGCGGCGCCGCTGGAACAGGATGATGATGAATTTCTGAGCCTATCCCGCATCCGTGAACTGCGCGAAGAAACTGGGCAGGACTGCCGCGAGCTGGCGAGGCTGGGCGGTTTTTACATGGCGGCTGGCTACTCCACTGAATACATGCACATCTACCTGGCGGAAGGGCTCTTCGCGGCGCCGCTGGAACAGGATGAGGATGAATTTCTGAGCCTATCCCGCATACCAGTCAAGGTGGCTTATCAGATGGCCTGGAACGGGGAGATCCGGGACGGCAAAACGCTCTCCGCATTGCTCTTGGCGCTCCCCCGCTTGTTGACACGCTTTCCGGATTTGCTGAGTGTTTGAGCTCAACCAGTGCCACCGGGCCGAAGGCGGAGCCCGGGTTGTGGCGTAACCTGTCTTAAGGATTTAGCCCAAAAATTCCCCCACCAATTTTTATAAATCGGTTAGAATAATTGCCGAGCCTTCCGCCAAACGGGAGAAGGTTTTGTTTTTGTGTGTATCAATAAAGGGTGCAACCCGAATACCATTAAGGAGTGTTTGAATGCAACGAGAAATGGTCATGACCGACGCCAATGAGGCTACCGCTCATGTGGCATACCGCTTGAATGAAGTTATTGCGATTTATCCCATCACGCCCTCTTCCGCTATGGGCGAATATGCCGACCAGTGGATGGCGGAACGGGTGCCAAACATCTGGGGTACCATCCCGACGGTAGTGGAAATGCAATCAGAGGGTGGGGCTGCCGGCGCGGTGCATGGAGCACTGCAGGCGGGAGCGCTATCGACCACCTTCACCGCTTCTCAGGGTCTGTTGTTGATGATCCCCAATATGTACAAAATTGCCGGTGAGCTGACGCCGGCAGTGTTCCATGTATCGGCCCGTTCTCTGGCCGCACAGGCGCTTTCCATCTTTGGCGACCATCAGGATGTGATGGCCTGCCGTGCCACCGGTTTCGCCATGCTGGCCAGCAATTCCGTTCAGGAAGCCCAAGACAGCGCTGCCATCGCCACAGCCTCCACGCTGCGGGCGCGTGTGCCTTTTGTGCATTTCTTCGACGGCTTCCGCACCTCACATGAAATCAATAAGATCGAACGGCTTTCCGATGATGACCTGCGTACCCTGGTGAACGAAGACATGATCATGGCTCACCGCCAGCGGGCTCTCTCTCCCGATCATCCGGTGCTGCGTGGTAGCGCTCAGAACCCCGATGTGTACTTCCAGGGACGCGAGGCGGTTAATCGCTATTATGACGAAACCGTGCGCATCGTCGAAGAAGAGATGGATCGCTTTGCTGACCTGACCGGCCGGCAGTACCGTGTGATGGAATATTACGGTCATCCTGAAGCTGAGCGCGTCATCGTCCTGATGGGCTCTGGCGCTCAGACGGCCAGCGAAACTGCCCGGTATCTGATGGAACGGGGTGAAAAGGTTGGCGTTGTGGTTGTGCGTCTGTACCGGCCATTCTCAATCGGTCACCTGATGGAAGTCATGCCGGCCTCCGTACGCAAGGTGGCGGTGTTGGATCGCACTAAGGAACCCGGCTCTACTGGCGAACCACTGTACATAGACGTGGTCAACGCGCTGCGAGTCGGTTTGGAAGATGGTTTGGCACATTACCAGCAGATGCCGCTCGTCGTAGGCGGGCGCTATGGCCTTTCTTCGAAAGATTTTAGCCCGGCCATGGTGAACGGCGTATTTGAGGAACTCAAAAAGGATCATCCCCGCCGTCAGTTCACCGTCGGCATCATTGATGACGTCACCAACCTCAGTATTGATTATGACCCAACATTTGAAATCTTGCCCAGCAATGTCATTCAGGCCATGTTCTTCGGCTTGGGTTCCGATGGCACCGTGGGCGCCAATAAGAACTCCATCAAAATCATTGGCGATGAAACCGCCAACTACGCCCAGGGTTACTTTGAGTACGACTCGAAAAAGTCCGGTTCGTTGACCATTTCGCACTTGCGCTTTGGCCCGCAAGAGATCCGCGCACCCTACTTCATTTCTGAAGGTGAAGCTCACTTTTTGGCCTGCCATCAGGTTAGCTTTGTCGACCGGCTGGACCTGCTGAAGTATGCCCGCAAGGGTGGAACCTTCCTGCTGAACAGCATCTATGGCCCGGAAGAAGTCTGGGACACGCTGCCGGCTGAAATGCAGCGCCAAATCATTGCCAAGAATCTCAAGTTTTATGTGATTGACGCCTACCGTGTGGCGGACGCCGCTGGCATGGGGCAGCGCATTAATACCATCATGCAGACCTGCTTCTTCGCTATCAGCGGCATCCTTCCGCGCGACGAAGCGATTGCGGCGATCAAGCACTCCATCGAGAAGACCTACGGCAAACGGGGCGAGGCGGTGGTTCAGCGCAACTTTGCCGCTGTAGACCATGCCCTGGCCAACCTGTACCAGGTTAATTACCCCTCACAGGTGACCAGTTTGTTGGAACGGCGGCCCCCAGTGCCCGCTGAGGCCCCGGATTATGTGCGTGAAACGCTCGGCGCCATCATCGACCGGCGCGGTGATGCGGTTCCGGTCAGCCAGATGCCAGTTGATGGCACCTTCCCCACCGGCACCACCCGTTACGAGAAGCGCAACATCGCGCTGGAAGTTCCGGTATGGGAACCCGATTTGTGCATCCAATGCGGACGCTGTTCATACGTCTGCCCGCATGCTTCCATCCGCACCAAGATTTACAAAGATGAGCTGCTGGCGGATGCACCCGAAACCTTCAAACACATCGGCTCTAAAGCCAAGGACTGGAAAGAAGGTTATTCCTGGACCGTGCAGGTTGCGGTCGAAGACTGCACCGGCTGTGGCCTGTGCGTGGCTAACTGCCCCGGCAAAGACAAGACCGACCCCAACCGCAAAGCCATCAATATGGCTCCGCAGCCGCCCATCCGGGAACAGGAGATGAAGAATTGGGACTTCTTCCTCAAGCTGCCGCTTATCGATCGGACGACCTTCTCGCCGCACCTGATTAAAAACTCGCAGCTGCTGGAACCGCTGTTTGAATTTTCCGGCGCCTGCGCCGGCTGCGGTGAAACCCCTTACATCAAGCTGGCTTCACAGCTGTTTGGTGACCGCATGGTGATTGCCAACGCGACCGGATGCACCTCCATTTATGGCGGCAACCTGCCTACCACGCCTTACACGATTAATAAAGACGGACGCGGGCCGGCCTGGTCCAATTCGCTGTTTGAAGATAATGCTGAGTTTGGCATGGGGATGCGCCTGACCATCGACAAGCTGTCTGAGTTCGCGCGCGAGATGCTCACCCGCAATGCCAGCAAGGTTGGAGAAGACCTGGCAAACGAACTGTTGAACGCCAGCCAAAAGAACGAAGCCGAAATCTCCGCTCAGCGGCTGCGCGTAGCAAAGCTCAAGGCCACAATTGGTGCCTCGGATGACCCGGAACTGCGCCGGTTGAACTCATTGGCCGATTACCTGGTGCGCAAGAGCGTATGGATCATTGGCGGTGACGGTTGGGCTTACGATATTGGCTATGGCGGCCTGGATCACGTTCTGGCTTCGGGGCGGGATGTCAATGTTTTGGTGCTCGACACCGAAGTGTACTCCAACACCGGTGGTCAGTCCTCCAAGTCGACCCCGCGCGCTGCCGTGGCAAAATTTGCCGCCAACGGGAAAGACCGGCCCAAGAAGGACCTGGGTATGATTGCCATGACCTACGGCAATATCTACGTCGGCCGGGTAGCTATGGGCGCCAATGACGCGCAGACTTTGAAGACCTTCCTGGAGGCGGATGCCTACGAAGGGCCGTCGCTCATCATCGCTTACTCTCACTGCATTGCCCATGGCGTAGACATGTTCAAGGGCTTGAGCCAGCAGAAGATGGCTGTTTCGTCGGGTGCCTGGCAGCTCTACCGCTACGATCCGCGCCTGGAAGCGCAGGGCGTCAACCCGCTGCAGCTCGATTCCAAGGAACCGACCATTCAGGTTTCGGAATATGCTTACAACGAGACCCGCTATCGCATGCTGCTGCAGTCGGACGAAGCGCGTGCGGAAGTTTTGATGAAAGCCGCCCAGGCGGACGCTGAACGGCGCTATTCGATTTATTCTCAGCTGGCAGCCATGAAAGTTGGCAAAGCAGCTGGCGTTGACGGACAGCCAACCGAATCAGGGTCGTAGCGCCTGGCGTTGAGAGCTAACCGATAACTAAGGTAAAATAAACGATGACGTGCCTGAGCGCGTCATCGTTTTCAATTTACCGGACAAAGGAGAGGCACATGGCAGATTTGCGGACGAATTATCTCGGATTGCATCTCAAGAATCCTCTTCTGGCTGGAGCTTCTCCCATTTCACGGGAGGTTACGCTTGCTAAAAGGCTGGAAGATGCCGGTGTGGGGGCGCTGGTGATGTATTCCCTGTTTGAAGAAGAAATAACCCACGAGACGCTGCGTTTAAATTACTTTTTGGAGCGCGGAACGGAGAGCCAGCCAGAGGCACAGACTTATCTGCCCGAACCGCAGCAAATTTTAACCAGCGCTGACCATTACCTGGAAAACCTGCGCCAACTCAAGGAAGCGCTTGAAATTCCGGTGATTGCCAGCTTGAATGGCAGTACACACGGTGGATGGATCTCGCTTGCGCAGAATTTACAGGCAGCCGGAGCAGATGCCCTGGAGCTGAATATTTATGCGCTGCCGACCGACTCTGCGCTGAGCTCGGAACAGATTGAAAAAAACTACGTGACACTGATCCATGACGTCTGCTCCTCCGTGCACATCCCGGTTGCTGTCAAGCTTTCGCCCTACTTCACTGCACTCCCGCATTTTTTGGAGCGCGTCAAAAAAGCAGGCGCATCTGGACTGGTGCTCTTCAACCGCTTTATGCAGCCGGATATCGACATTCAAACTTTGGAAGTCAATACTCGGGCGCGTCTTTCCACCACCGCCGACCTCTTCCTGCCATTGCGTTGGATCGCCTTGAGCTCTCCGCACATCAAGATGGACTATGCCCTGAGCGGGGGCGTGCATAGCGGGCAGGAAATGGTCAAAGGCATCATGGTTGGCAGCACCGTGGTTCAAATGGTTTCGAAGCTGCTAAAAAATGGGCTTGCTTCTGCCAGCCTGGTATTGCAGGAGTTTGAAAACTGGATGGATCAAAATGGTTACGCCTCCGTGGATCAATTGCGCGGGGTCATGGCAGAGAACCGGGTGGAAGACTCGGCTGCCTTTGAACGAGCCAATTATATTAAAGCTCTGCGAGGCTATGAAGAAAAGATCCAATAGGGCCAGCCAGCGCTTCGGGGAAAGCTATGACCGTTGTTGACGACATTAAATCCAGAATCGACCTGGTGGACGAAGTCTCACAAACAGTGAAGCTGCGCCGCACAGGGAAGAATTACACCGGCTTCTGCCCATTTCACAGCAACACGCGCACAGAGGCTTTTGTGGTCTTCCCCGAAACCCAGACCTGGCGCTGTTTCGGTCAATGCAATACTGGCGGTGATGTATTTGGCTTCGTCATGAAGCGCGAAAGCTGGGACTTTAGCGAGGCTCTGCACTACCTGGCAGAAAAGGCCGGTGTAACGCTTACGCCGCTCCGCCCTGAAGCCGAAAGCGAAACCGAAGCACGCCAAACACTTAGCATCGTCTTGGAGGAAGCTGCCCAGTTCTTTCAGCAGCAGCTGCTCGATACCACCCCAGGCCATAACGCGTTGGACTACCTGCATGGCCGCGGGTTGACTGATGAGACCATCCACACCTGGGGCTTGGGTTACGCCCCCGCCGGCTGGAATGCGCTTGGCCAATACCTGCAGCGTGCCGGGTATACAGAGAAGCTGATGTTGGACGCCGGGCTGCTCACGGAACGGGAAGATGGCGGAACGTATGACAAATTCCGCAATCGCTTAATATTTCCGATCCGGGATGCCTCCGGGCACCTGACCGGGTTTGGCGGGCGGGTGTTGGACCCAGAAGACATCCCCAAGTACTTGAATTCCCCCCGCACTGACCTTTTTGACAAAGGGCGGCTGCTGTTTGGGCTGGACCGCGCCCGGCAGACCATCCGCGAAAAAGAACAGGCTGTGATCGTCGAAGGGTACATGGACGTGATCGGTTTGCACCAGGCCGGCTTCAAAAATGCCGTCTCGCCGATGGGCACCGCGCTGACCGAAGACCAGTTCAAGCTGCTCAAAAGGTACACACGCAACCTCATTCTGGCGCTCGACCCGGATGCCGCTGGTGAAAAAGCGACTTTGCGCGGCCTGGAACTGGCCCGTTCGACCATGGATCAGGAAGGTGAAATCAGCTTTGACTCCCGCGGTCTGCTGCATGTGGAGAGCCGCCTCAGCGCTGATATACGTGTGACGACCCTTCCGGATGGGCGTGACCCCGATGAAATCGCCCTGCAGGACCCGGCCCAATGGGCAGAAATCATTTCTCAGGCACGGCCAGTTGTCGTGCATGTCATGGAAACGCTGGCTGCCGGGCAAGACCTTGAGGACGCTAAGGTCAAGCGGGCTATTGCTGAACAGGTGCTCCCCCTGATCGAAGATGTCACCAACCCGGTCGAACGCGAAGCCTACCGCCAGCGGCTGGCCCGCCTGATCAGGGTGGACGAACGGGCGTTGGCGCCTTCCACACCGGCGATTGGTTCGGGGAAGCGCCGCCGCAAACAAGCCGAAGAGCCACCCATTCCGGTCGAGAGCCTGCGCACTGCGGCCCAGCGCAATCAGTTGTTGGAACGCCATGCACTCCGCTTTTTAACGGCTAACCCCGAAATGCTTTACCAGATCAACAAATCGCTCGCTCTGCTTGAGTTGGGGCCGCTGACGGAAGATGACTTTTTAGAAGGTGAATATAAATACTGTTTCGGGATTATTCAAAAAGCCCTGGCCCAGGAAGACTATTCTCCGCGCGAATACTTGCAAATGAACCTCCCGGATATCTTTGCTGATGAATCGGAGCCAACGCTTATTGAACGCACCCCCGATCCGGGGATGGAAAAAACTTTCCGCGACCAGGTGCGCAACATCCTGCGCATTCGCCGTAATCTGTGTGAGGAAAGAATCAGTAACTATATTTTCGTCCAATCTGAGGATGGACCAAAAACCTACTCTGAGGAAGAATTCGAATTCTTGCTTCTCGAACAGTCCAATCTGCGTGGAAAGATTGATCAAGCTTTTCGGGTCATTCTCAGCGGCGCGGATCCGAGTAAAGGGAAAGTAAAGCGTATCTGAGGAGAACTGACACATTGACAGAAGAATTCTTTCCTGACCCGGATGACGAAAAAGAAGAGGACGACTTCCCCCTGACCGGCGATCTGGCAGCGCCTGAAGAACTTTTAGAGGCTGTTGAAGATTTAACCGATCTGGGCGAGCTTGAGTCAGGGTCAGATCCGGTACAACTCTACCTGCGCGATATCAACCGACTGGAATTGCTGGATGCGCATCAGGAGTTTAGGCTGGCACTCTGTGTTCAAGCTGAAGCCCGCTTGGAGATGTACGAAAAATCGGCTGAGGGCTTGACTTACCCGGCGCTTTTAGCGGCAATGGATGCTTCCTGGAGGAATCTTAAAAAGAAAGCCCTCAGTTTGAGCCACCCCCGGCCAGATTTAACAAAAATTTTGGCCGAATCACGCGAGATCAGCCCCACAGTTAGTGGGCCGGTCAAATCGTACACCCGCGAATGGCTGGCCAGCGATCTTTGGGGTGTGGATGCCGCCTGGGGAGAGCAAGCCAAATTTGCCCTGCAACTGTTGATGGATGCCTACTTGCTGCCCGACAGCGTGATTAATCTGCTGATCAGTCGGGCTGGTAAACGTCAGCTGATCCCGAGTGCTGAGCGGTTGGCGGCTTTGCTGCCAGCGGCCGATGAGCTGACTGCCAGGTCAATTGGGGTGAAAGGAAACGCCATCAAAGCCACTCAGGCACTGGTGGAGTACAACTTGCGTCTGGTTGTGAGTGTGGCCAAACATTACACTAACCGCGGCATTGCCCTGATGGATCTGATTCAGGAAGGCAACCTTGGACTGCTGCGCGCCATACGCAAATTTGACCCTTCGCGCGGATTTCGTTTCAGCACCTATGCCACCTGGTGGATCCGTCAATCCGTCAGCCGCTACATACTCGAGAATGCCCGTACCATCCGCATCCCCGTGCACATGGTCGAGGCGATTAGCAGCCTGGTCAAGATACGCCATCAGCTGCTGCAGGAACTGGGCCGTGAGCCGACTTTTGCCGACCTGGCGCTTGAATCGGGTTTCATGTCGGCTGAGGATGTGCAGGCCATCAAAACCTTGGATGGGAAGCGCGAACTGGCCGATGAAGGCTTGCTGCATCGCTGGGATGAGGCCACCCGCAAGGTGGAAGATGTGTTAAAAACGGCCGAGGAACCGGTCTCATTGGAAAGCCCGGTGGGTGATGAGGATAACAGCACGCTTGGCGATTACATTGAAGACGAAGATGCCGCCGAACCACTGGATGAAGTGATGGATAGTGTGCTGCGGCAGACTGTGCGCGAATCGCTCGAAAGCCTGACCGACAAAGAGCGGGAAGTGTTGGAGCTGCGCTTCGGTCTGAAAGATGGCGTCTATCATTCTTTGGAAGACATCAGCGCCCGTTTTAACTTGACGCGCGAGCGCATCCGCCAGATTGAAGGTACAGCACTGCGCAAGCTGCGTGACCCGCGTAAGATCAACCCGCTGCGCGATTATTATCAGGACTGACAACCCCCAATAGCCGGGGTAAGGCCCTGACGGATATGAGATAATTCGCTCCGAATGGAATTGGCGAGTTTACTCAGGAGGAATGTGCTTTGGTAGGTCTTCCCGAAGAAAAAGCTTACGAACGGGTTTACAACTGCGTCCGTCAGATTCCGACTGGCCGGGTGGCTACTTATGGACAGATCGGCCGGCTTGCCGGAGGATTTTCCGGCCGGATGGTAGGTTTCGCGCTGGCTGCGCTACGCTCGCGTCCGGACGGCGATTCCGTACCGTGGCAGCGGGTGGTTAACGCCACTGGCAGGATCAGCACTCACGGAATTGGCGGAGGGCAACAGAGGGCTTTGCTAGAAGAAGAAGGAGTTACCTTCTCCGCCGATGGTAGCGTGAAATTAGACGAGTTCCTCTGGGAGGTGTGAGGCCAGGCTGGAAAGTGCCAGCGCTTCCAGTCGTTTTATGGCGACCGGCTGTTCAGGGGAAGGATAAATGTGCCAGGCAGGCAAATGGCAGCCTTGCAGCCTGGCAGGGAGAACTGCTGATGTACCGGATAGAATTTTTTTCAGACCCCCAAAAGTTTCTGGCAGTGATGGGGCCGATTTATGAAAACGATGAGAGCTGCGCCATCCTCCCGCTGGGCGTAGCCCTGCGCATAGCCGAAGATATCGCGGCGTATGGCAAACATCAGCCCCTCCTGGCAGTCGTACGCGACGATCAAGACTACGTTGCGGCTTCGGCGGTGATGACCCCGCCCCAGCGGCTGCTGGTCTACTCGGATATGCCCGACGAAGAGGCGCTGGCCATTCTGGCGGAGGAAATTTGGGAACAAGGTTGGCAGCTGCACGGGGTTAACGGCCCTGCCCCAGCCAGTGAAGCCTTTGCCCAGTTTTGGGCGGCCTTGGTGCGCACCCGGCCAATGCCCCAAACCCGGCAGGTTTCATACGAACTGCGTCAGGTGCAGCGCCCGAAACTTCCCGCCGGTGAGGTGCGGCTGGCAGAATTAATGGATGCACCCCAGGTCTTGGCGATGCTGGACGCGATGCAGCAAGAGCTTGACCTGTTCCTTCAGCCAGCCTGGACGCTGGAAAAAGTTCAACTGTCCATCCTGAAAAAGAATGTTTTCGTTTGGCAGAGTGCCAGCGGGCCTGCGGCGATGGCAATGACCACCCGCCCGACGCGCCAAAGCGTGACCATCAGCAGTGTGTACACCCTTCCTGCGGCACGCAACCAGGGGATCGCCAGCGCGCTGACGGCGCTGCTCGCAGAAGAGATCCTGAGCCGCGGTTATCGTCAGGTTAACCTTTTTGCGGATAAAGCCAACCCGGTGAGCAATCACATCTATCAAGCCATTGGGTTTGTCGCGCGCTGTGAGTACCAGGAAATTGATTTTGCTGTCGCGCCTGACCGTCTGGCTTGAGGTTTGCCGGGCAGAGTAACGAACACAGGCGGCTTTTCGAGCCGCCTGTGTTCGTTATTTCAGTCTGCGAAAAAGAACTATTCTTCTTCTTTAATTTCCTTCTGGCGCGATTCCATAATCTCGCGGGCGAGTTGGGTCGGCACCAGGTCGTAATGGTCAAACTCCATAGTGAAGTGTCCGCGTCCGCCGGTCATGGAGCGCAGGGTGGTGGTGTAGCGCATCATTTCCGAGAGTGGAACCAGGGCGGTCACCGTCGAGCGTCCGCGTTCGGTATCCATGCCCTGCACGCGTGCCCGCCGGGTATTCAGATCGCCCATGATGTCACCCATGTTGGCTTCCGGGATGACGACCACCGCTTTCATAATTGGTTCATAAAGCACCGGATTGGCTTCTTTAAAAGCGATCTTGAAGGCTTCACGCCCGGCGATTTCGAAGGCGATTGGTTTGGAATCCACCGGGTGTTCCTTTCCGTCAACGACCGAAACGCCGACGTTGTGCACCGGGTACCCGGCTACCACGCCCTCTTTCATGACGTTGCGAATGCCTTTTTCAATCGGGCCCATGTAATTGTTGGAGATTGCGCCGCCAAAAACATCGTTGCTGAAGGTGAAATCTTCGCCTTCAATTGGGAACACCTTGAGCGAAACCTCGCCAAACTGGCCAGAACCGCCGGTTTGTTTCTTGTGGCGGTAAGTGGCGCTGGCCTCGCGTGTGATGTGCTCTTCGTAGGGCACTTTCGGTTCCAAAAGGTTGAGGTTTAACTGGAATTTCTGCTCGGCGCGCCGGATGGCAACATCAATGTGCTGGTCGCCCATGCCAAAGAGCAGGGTTTGTTTGGTGGCAGGTTCCATATTCCAGGTCAGGGTCAGGTCTTCTTCACACAGGCGGGTGAGCGTCTGGCTGAGCTTGGCGGCGTCGGACTGTGTCTTCGGGCTGAGCGCCACGCGGTAGAGCGGATGCGGGTATTCCGGCTCAGGCAGCTTCAGGCTCTGCTCCTTGGTGGTGAGGGTGTCACCCGTGGTGGTGACGGTCAGCTTGGCAACGGTGCCGATATCGCCACTGTGAAGCACAGCCACCGGCAGGTTGTCTTTGCCCAATGGCACCTGAACACTGGCCAGGCGCTCTTCCTCACCTTTAACTGAATTCCAAACCCGGCTGTCGGTAGAAATCACGCCGGAATAAACTTTGAAGTACGTCAGCCGGCCGACGAACGGGTCAGCGGTGGTTTTCCAAACATATGCAGCCAACGGGCCGGTATCATCCGCCCGCAGCTCCACTTCGCCGTGCGGTGAGATTGCCTTGACAGCCGGCCGTTCGTTGGGGGCAGGCGCCAGGTTGGCCAGCGCATCCAGCAGCGGCCCGACGCCAATGGCATGGGCGCCTGAAGCTACCAGGACGGGGATCACATTGCTGTTTTGAATGGCTTTGTGCAACCCTTTCAGTGTTTCATCCGGGGTCAGATCGCCGTTCTCGAGGTATTTTTCAAGCAGCGCATCTTCACCTTCGGCGGCGGCTTCAATCAGCGCTGTACGCGCATCAGCCGCTTCGGCGGCGTATTCTGCCGGAATTTCGACAGCGGTTTTGCCTTCCGCCGGGTATGCTTTCATGCTGACCAGGTCGATCACGCCTTTGAAATCCGCTTTTTCGCCCCAAGGGAGCTGCATCGGGATCAGACGCATTTTTGTGCCTTCCTGCACGGAAGCCAGCGCTTTGCGAAAATCGGCATTCTCCCGATCCATCTTGTTGATGACCAAAATTTGGGGAAGATTGAAATTTTGGGCGTATTCGAAGGCCATTTCAGTGCCGACTTCCAAACCGGCTACAGAATCCACCAGGATCAAGGCGCAGTCTGCCACGCGCATGGCTGAAACCACTTCACCGACAAAATCGGTGTAGCCGGGTGTGTCCAGGAAATTGATTTTGAGGTCTTTGTACAGGACGGGCAAAACGGAAGTGAAAAGAGAAATTCCGCGGCGGTGCTCTTCGTCATCAAAATCGGAGACCGTGGTGCCGTCTTCAATCTTGCCCACGCGGGTGGTGGCGCCGGTGAAATGCAGCAGGTTCTCAGCCAACATAGTCTTGCCGGAACTGCTGTGAGATGCGAGCACAATATTGCGGATGGATGTAGTTGAAAATTCTTTCATGTCTGTGACCTTCCTATCGTTCCCGGGGCGGTTTCTGCCGC
>AMWB02050599.1_pt1 | contig 18077 bp, 19 predicted proteins | sample 200311 | NCBI WGS metagenome assembly AMWB02 (sample SAMN02737377, study PRJNA173069) | bioreactor metagenome | biome: anode biofilm in microbial fuel cells | place: USA: California | collected 2010-12-16 | reverse complement strand
ATCCGAAACTTTAAACAACATGGTCTTGAGGAAGGTGTAAGCACTCGTCTGCTTATCTACGCAGGCAAGCTCATAAAGGACGGCATCGACGCAAAGGAAGCATGTCGTATAGCTATGGTCAGACCTATAACCGATAACACTGATCTGCAAAAAAGCATCGATGAGATAATCTCCACTATCATGGAATGAGGGAAAGGAATGCCAGAAGCAGGCGGAAGACCTTTTTCTCCGGAAGAACTTGCTGACATTGTCAGATCATATTTTCCTAATCTTGACACGGATGATCTATCCTCTGTAGTGGAACATCTCAAGGAGATATCTGTCCAGGATCTGAAGTTCATCTTGAGCTCAGGAAAATTTACATCAGGTAAAGGTCGCAGAGTAATTAGATCTTATCTGAAGGCAGTGCCTCAGGTGTACCGTTCGCTTCCTCAAGATGGCTTTAGAGAATGGCTCCTGCTCTCACAGAGAGCGTCATTTTTGAGCATTTCGTGTATCGAAGGTTTCTTTGATGCGTCGGGTATGATCATTGAAAAAGGTGGCCTGTCTCTCTTGCACCGATGGACAGAACTGGGACTATCCATAGCAGGTCGAGACAAAGGGCTTACCATATCTTATTTTACCAATACTTACAAAGTTGTGTCATCCGAACCTTTTGAACATTTTGAAGAACTGGTGTCCATTGGAAGCAATTTCTCAGACTCCAATATTAGGGTCTCTGAGGCTTATTTCAAACACCTTGCAGACCTTTTATCTCTGCTGTCCACTGATGAATTCCGCAAATTTGTTGATATGATCGAAAATATCAGGGAGAAGGACTGGAGGACCGTAGTAGAGATCATAAACAGTTCCAGAGAAACGTTCAGTCACATTGAACCGTATCGAAGGCATTTGATCCTCGATGCGCTCAATTCCATTCTCAGGTTCGGCGCACCTCTGACCCTTGCACTGTTCAGCCGTTCACCTCTTGCAATGGCTAACCTGGCTGACAACGATCTTAACAAGTGGTTCTCTGTAACAGAGAACATTGCTGAGTTCAATACCGATATGGCTATATCCTTTGTGAATAGAAGTCCGAAGCTTCTTGGTTCTACGGATATTGGTGAATTGAGGGAATGGGCAGACAAAGGCATAGCTCTTGTATCCATAGACAGGCATGCTGCAAAAGCATTCATAGATCATGGTTTCAAAGGACTTGAGAACCATGTTCGGACCACTACCCGGGAACAAAGGGCATTTATACTGGATGTGGGATCTGAGCTCGCTCTGGTAAATCCCGAATGCGTAGAGAATTACTTCAGATATGCCCCTGATGTGCTGCATCTCTTCACCCATCAGAATTTCAGGGACTGGCTGGCCATTGGAAAAGAGATAGCAAAGAAAAGTTCCCATCTCGGTGCAGGTTATTGCAGGCACTCGGCTGTTGCCTTTGAACAGGTCCCACCTGCTTATCACGGAGAAATATTCTCCACTGCCCGTATGTTGCTGGAAGTAGATTGGCTGCTTGCAGGTGTTTTCTTTGAAAGCCTGCCGGAAGTGGTGGAAAGGATCGACCCGGCAGAGATCAGAAAATGGGCAGGTACCGGCCTGAAGGTATATGAAAAAGATAAAAAGATAGCTGTGGATTATTTTGCCTTTTCTCCGTCCCTGCTGGCAGATCTGGATGTAAGGGAACTTGAAGAGTGGGCCTTCAAAGGGATCAGCGTTTTTGAAGAAAGTCCGATCAGGGGGAGGCCTTACTTTTCCCTTAAATCCAAAAGTTCCACGGATACCATCGAAGAGCTCAAAGGCGGAGTAGCCCTGAAAAAGGTGGCGAATATCCTGAAATTCTATGCCGTCGGGCTTTCAGGTGTGGACTTCAGCATCCGGTCAAAACATGTTCTCCCTTTGGCGGAAGGTCTCGATTTTCTGAATCCCATTATTGCAGGTAATGTCATCTACCTTGAACCCAAGATCAAAAAATATATTGATTTTGAAGATAATTTCAATATATATAAGCTGAGCGTGATGCATGAAGTGGGGCATGTGCAGTTCAGCACCACAGAAATATCCACGCAAGCTGCATCTTCTTTACTGAAAAAAATGGGATTTGAGTTTAGCAGCGCTGTGGAAACAGTGAGTATAACAAGTCTTTTTTCTGCATTTCAAGATCATCTTCTGGCCATCGATCTCATGGGTATCATAGAAGATGCAAGAATAGAATACATGATATTCGCTTCCTACAGAGGACTGCGGGATAGTTTCAAAAAGATCAGGGCTCAGCTTTTACAGGTGCGACCTATTCCGGAACCTGGGCTGGAAAGGTTCATGGAAGCACTGATGTGGATTTCTGCAGACAATGAACCGGTCTTCGATATGGACGCAAAAATGAGACAGACAATAGACATTTGCAGGGATCTGCTCCATAAAGTACTCCATCCGAATTCATCGACCCTGGATTCCATGGAAGTGGCATTTGAGATCTATAATTTGCTTCAGGAGCTGTATGGTCCTCTGGCTGATCGGCAATACACTCCAATTAAAAATCTTGAATACAGGGGTGTGGGTATTTCTGCTCTGACAGAGGAAGAACCTGCTTCCATTGATCCTTACGAGCACATGCTTGCGAGGTTCGTGCCGCAATGTGAGGAAAGCAGGGAAGAGGAGAAAAAGGAAGAAAAACCGGATGAGATGTTCCAGGAACAAAGCTACGCTATTCCCAATAACTGGAATGTGCGCGGGAGTTTCAGATACGATGAATGGGACACTGTGATCAATGATTACAAGTCCGGCTGGTGTGTGGTTAAAGAAATAGAGCCTGCAGGTGACTCCGGTGAATACTTTGAAGATGCCATAAAGCGCTATGGCAATGAGATCGTGCTCATCAGGCGCATTTTCAGTACAATGAAACCTGAATCCTTCCACAAGTTAAAAGGACAGACAGATGGCACTGAGATTGATATCGATATGTTCATAGAAGCCCTCATGCAGAAAAGATGTGGTGCGGATCAGGATGATCGTTTTTATGTGCGGTGGGATAAGAGAGAAAGGGATGTGGCTACGCTTTTCCTTGTAGATGTCAGTGCTTCCACCTCCAAAAAACTGGACACTGGCGGGCAGAGCATTATAGATGTGGAAAAAGACTCTTTGATCATAATGAGCCAGGCACTGGAAAGTATTGGAGACAAATATGCTATCTACGCTTTCTCCGGCCATACCCGCAATGATGTGGAGTATTACATAATAAAGGAGTTCAATGAGGATTTTTCCGGTACTGTGGCCAACAGGATCAGCCTGCTGGAACCAGTGGCTAACACTCGACTTGGGCCCGTGATCAGGCATTCCATAGCAAAGTTGGAACAGGTGCAGGCAACTACTAAGATGATAGTGCTCCTTTCAGATGGAGAACCCTATGATACCTGTCATGGAGAAGGAGCATACGAAGGACGCATGGCAGAAGAGGATACAAGGGTAGCCATCCAGGAAGGCAATGCCAGGAACATACATTTCTTCTGTATAACAGTAGATAAAGTTCCGGGAAACTATCTTGATACCATCTTCTCAAATGTTGGTTACACGATAATAGACGATGCGCAGGTGCTTCCTGCAAGGCTTCCGGCATTGTACAAGAAACTTACGACATGAACGTGCATAACTTATCCAAATAATATTGCTCTTTAAATGAATGTCAGGAGCAGGTCAGGTAAAACAATTTGAACACACATCCCTGTTATTGTGTGTTTCATCATCGGATATCTCTTTTTCCATCAGCTGAACCAGGCAAATTACATTGTTGTATGCTTTTGAAGCTTCCTGTAAACTGAAAGTTGCTGCAAAGGTGTGCAATAGTTTAAGAGTATCGAGGAGTTCTGAGGATTCTATGAGAACCATGGAACTATCACCATTAGTATTGTAAATTTGGGATTATCCGTTTCTGCCAGCCTATAGCGATCCACGGAAGCAGGAGGGTGGAACATACCCACCTTTTAATATGGATGTAGGCACCCAGCAAAGATGTCTTCTGAACAGTCCAATGACATTGTAATATATAACAAAGCCTTGCATTAATTCACAATACCTATGATACTTTTCAGCTCACATGAGTATTTTAATACTTTAATGTAATTTTGCAATGGTGTATGAACACCATGCTTAGCAATGAGACCTTTTAAAGATCATAAAAAAGAGAGCAAACATCAGATCAGTTTTTAAACTTAGATGTACTTTAGTAATATATAAATTATGCATTCGACTATTAAAAGATACAATATAAAAGAGGTACCTTATGATCGGTTATCTGGCAGGGACACTTACAACTCTCGCTTTTGCACCTCAGCTTCTGAAAGCTTTGAAGACAAAATCCACAAAAGACATCTCGCTATTGATGCTTTTGTGTTCTACGACAGGTATGACATTATGGTTGTACCATGGGTTGCTGATCAAAGATATGGCTTTGGTATTGGCTAATTCTGTTTCAGTAGCTCTGGCTTCAACTCTGCTCGTGTACAAACTGAAGAGGGATCACTTTGAATTGAACAGGGATACTGCATCGACCAATGATGGTACGATCGGAGTATAGAATAAATTGAAATGAAACATTTAAAAAATGAAGCGACTGTACAAATAATGTACATCACTTCAGCAAAGATCAATAAGTGTATTTAGTATCTCTTTGGTGGTCTGTGCTTCTGGTAGCATTCCCTGCAGTATACAGGTCTGTCACCGGATGGCACGAATGGCACTTCGGTTTCCTGTCCACAGTCAGCGCAGGTTGCTTTATGCATTTCCCTCGGACCGCTTGGCCTGAATCCACCGCTTCCGCCTCTTGAACCGCCACTTCCGCCGGACCTGAATCCACCGCTTCCGCCTCTTGAACCGCCACTTCCGCCGGACCTGAATCCGCCACTTCCGCCTCTTCTATCGTTGTTCATATTTGATATCCTTTGTTGTTTTATTGTATTGGTGTGTCTCAGTATGTTAAACTGAGGATTTGTGCATGAGCGACCGATCTGGCTTTAAATCTCTATTTTGCAAAAACCACAAACTTGCGGATAAGCATACTGTATCTATAACAATACCTTTAAAAAAGGCATTAGGAACAGCTTCAGTTGAGACCGAATAATTCACCTTGATCAATGCAACCCATTCTCTGCATTCAGTCAATTAACCTAAAAGAAGCAAACAGAAACGGTATTATCCTTTTCTTTACTCGCCAACTAAGCTAACTGCAATTGTCATACTGGTATTTTTAATATATATACTTGTTGCTTTTCCGAAAAAAAACAACTTCAGTATGCATAAAGGCTTACTCATCTGTTTGATCATCTATTATTTGCAGTTCCCGCTCTTCACCTTCGGCATTAAAACATGTCCAGCTTTGAAGGTCGTAGGGGTATCCTACTATTATGTGGTAATTCCCTGTCTTCCCGAACATCTGCAGATCTGCACTGGATGGCTTGATGATCCCTCCGGGGTGGCTATGCACGGAACCTACAGTAGAAATATTGGGCATCATGTACAGTCGCAGCAAAGCACTGCTTTCTCCAGCTTCTGTTCCCGGCAAGATCAGCACTTCGGTTATAATGCCATCTTCTGCCTGAAGCAAGCCCGCGAACTCATTCGGATAAGATGACCTGCTGACCTCTAAAATAAATATAAGGGTATCTCTGGAAATACCTTTTATTTTCTTCATGGAACAAAGATGAATAACTAAATGTATATAGGTATTTAGGGCAAATATCACGCGTTCAGTACGGCAACCATGGATCCCAGAAAGCTCCAGTCATAAAGTCCTACAAGTATATTGTTTGCTGTAAGAACAATGCCAAGTATGGCTACTGAAGATTTTAGTCCTTCTTTTAGGTATGGTGCTATCTCGTGCCTGCAATTGTTCAGTACGTAGAAATTGACCACCAGCAAGGCCACAAATAATAATTTAAGCAGCAATAAGCCATAGATCCCGCTGCCTGAGATAAAGGGACTAAGAAGTATGTTGCCTTCCTGTCCGTTAGGCAGAGCATATACGGTGCTCAGCCAATCACCTATTACATAGAACAGAATAATTATACGTATTTCCCAGAGAATACTTCTAAGGGAAGAGTTAGTGTGTTCCGTTTTATACCACCTGGTTACACCTAAGAGAATCTTAAATAAATACTTATCTATATTTTGTTGAATAATATAGAAAAAAAGAGATATTAGGAGGAGGTATTAAAAAAGAAAAAAAGGATAGGAGGAGAATAATATGTAAGTTTGTATGTTATCACAGGAGAGTCAGATCACCCCGTGATAATTGAACAATGAGTAGTATGCAAGCGTTGCTATGGCCATTGTTATCAGCACTATGACGAGCTGCGTCATTTCTGTTTCGTGTCCGTACTTTTCTATCATGGTTGATCATGACAATAAAGTAACTAATCATATATAAGGTTATCTGGAAAATATCATGATTAATAATTTTCATTATTTTTTATGCTTTTTACTCAGCTGTTCATTTATTGATAGGCCATAGCAGACAAGATCCCTGATCCATAATCGGCAGATTTTTAGTCCTTCTGCAGCATTTAGTTATAGCTTGAATATGAAGGAGTGTTCACAGTGCAGGAAAAGATTACACCACTAATGGAACTATTGTCCAAGGACAGGTTTGCAGCTCATTGTAATATGGAATTGCTTGAGGTAAGGCCCGGATACGCAAAAGCTCGCATGCTGATAGCAGATGAGCATCTTAATGCCTTCGGCACTGTACACGGAGGAGCTATCTTCACCCTTGCAGATCTGGTATTCGGCAGTGCCTCGAATGCTCATGGCAGAGTTGCAGTGGCAATAAATTGTTCCATAGCATTCGTGAAAGCGGCAAGAAAAGGATATTTGACCGCAGAGGCCAGGGAAGTATCGCTCGGCCACAAATTGGCGACCTATGTAATTACCTTAACAGATGAGGAGAACGAGATGATCGCAACCTTCCAGGGTACGGTATACAGGAAAAATGAAACAATAGAAGGGCTGATAGCTTAAGGTCAATAACAGACACAAAAAGTGGTCCTGTCATACTATATGTCTATGGAACTATATGTCTATGGAACCCTTTCAATTGTCCTCATCTCAATTCCCTGGGTTGCTTTTGATCAGGTAGTACCGGAAGAGGCATGGTGTTTATAAGTATGGGGCTGTCTACTTCCTTTGCGCGTTCAAGTAACAGCTCCTTACCTTTTTGTGTCACTGCGAACAGGGGCACTGCCGTGCCCACCTGTGCAACTGGTTTTATGAGTGTCCGCAGGTTCCTGGAGGCACACGCTGTTACAATATCAGTGTATTTCAGCAGCTCAGCAGCATTTTCTTTTGTGAGGGCCGTTGTATGAGCAGCTATTATAAAAACATCCAGACCCTGTGCACTCTCAAGGTCCCTTATCCTTGAAGCTGTCAGAGCATCTATTACAGAAACGGCTATCTTCCTGTGGCCCATTTGTGCGGCTCTTTCCACACCTTTGACCGGATCGATGCTTGCATGCTGCGGATCAAGAACTGTACCATTCCTTTGTTCAATGCCTGCGATGACCTCAGCGATCGGTTCAGTCTCCACGAGACCCGATATACGCGCTCCCATTCCCTGTACAAGTCTCGGATTGGCAGTAATGACGGTTCCTGCCCCATCACATACAGTTACCGTGGCATCCAGCAGACCTCTGTTAAGACCTGTCATCATCACTTCAGAAGCACCGAAACCCACGAACACATCCATCTCGAGTTTTCTTTGAGGAGTGAACAGGCCGAAATCCCGGATGCGGAACTCCATGTTCTTCCGGACTTCCTCTGAATTGATCTCTTTGATGCCTCTGGCCTTTTCAAAGAGAGGGCACCATTCGATCTGTGGTTCACCTACTTCTATGACCTTGCCATCTTTTACCACTACCCGTGCCATTCCAAGTATTTCCATTACATGTACCATTATTTCACCTTATTTGCAGTTCTTGCTGACCTATGAAACGAAGAAGATCAAAGAGCATTCCGCCTGTCAATGACCTTCTTGGACTTCCCCTCACTACGGGGTATGGAGCCTTTCTCAGCCAATTCCACATTAGTACGTATGTTCAGAACGCTTTGCAGTTCGTTTTCCACATGTTTTTGCAGCGCAGCCAGATCACGCAGCTCACCTGTAAAAGCGTTATCTGTGATCTCCACTTTCACGGTGATCTCATCAAGCATTTTCTTATTCCTGTCCAGTATCACCTGGAAATGTTCCGTGATCTCAGGGATCTTCACTATGACGTCTTCTATCTGTGACGGGAAAACATTTATTCCCCTGACTATGAGCATGTCATCAGCTCGGCCTAATAATCTTGAGATACGCACAGAAGTGCGACCACATGCACACTCGCTTTCCAGTAGACGCGTGATATCACCTGTCCTGTATCTTATGATAGGAAGCGCCTCTTTGGTAAGAGATGTTAGCACGAGTTCGCCTTTTTCTCCTTCTGCTACCTGTTCGCCATCCTGGTCAAGTACCTCTGCAAAGAAATGATCGCTCCAGAGGTGCAGACCATCCTGCTCCTGACACTCAAAGGCCACGCCCGGGCCCATGAGCTCAGAAAGTCCATAGGAGTCATATGCCTTGATGTTGAGTATGTTCTCAAGCTGTTTCCGGGTGTTCGATGACCATGGTTCCGCACCGAAACATCCTACACGCAGGGACAATTTGTCAACTATGTCCATCTCCCTTGCGGTCTCAGCAAGATAAAGAGCATAAGAAGGCGTGCAGTGCAGTGCTGTTACTCCAAAATCCATCATCATCTCAAGCTGACGTACAGTGCTGCCGGTACCGCTGGGAACTGTCATAGCACCTATCTTTTCAGCTCCGTAGTGGAACCCAAGCCCGCCTGTAAAAAGGCCATAGTTCACTGCATTCTGGAATACATCATCCTTGCCAAGACCTACCATGGTCAGATTGCGTGCCAGGAGATCTGACCACGCTTCCAGATCGTTCCTGGTGTATCCTACGACAGTTGGTTTACCGCTTGTACCTGAAGACGCATGGATACGCACTATATCTTTTTTAGGCACGGCAAAAAGACCGAAAGGATAGTTATCCCGCAAATCGGTCTTACGGGTAAAAGGAAGGCGCCTCAGATCATCCAGAGATCGGATATCTTCAGGCTTGATACCTGCCTCTCTGAACCTGCGGGCATAGAAAGGAACATTATTATAAGTTGCAGCCACTGTTTTTTTTAACCTAGTGAGCTGTAATTCCTTGAGTTCTTCATGACCCATGGTCTCATATTTTGGCTGCCAGTATTTCATGTGAGTATCTCCTGAATGTTCATTCCTCATGGTTTTTCCTATTTATATCGTTTACTATATTTCCATTTGACGTGATCCGAAAAATAACAAGCGGTAACCTTATCTTTGTTGAAATGAGGGATGTTTAAGCATTCTCTACCGGACTATGTACACACTACTTCAGAGTATGTACAGATTTTCGTTTTTTATGCCATAATACTTACATGCGTGTGCACAGTATTACTATAATAAAAAAGGAATAGAAAAACGAAATATAAAAACGGGATAATATGTATCACTATGAAAAACGGTTACTTAGGTCCATCTTTCTTTTTTTCACAGTATTGTCCATAGGTTTCATTTCTCCGGTCTCCGGTGGCTGGAACCAGACAATTACGGATATAGATGTTACATATGAGGTTTCATCTGACGGAAAGAACGTGCATGTGCTCAGACAGGTCACGTTTGAGAACAAGGACGAAGATACCAGGTTCTGGAGGGGATATTATTCAAGCTTCAACTATTACTTCCCGCAAAATGCAAAGAACATCTATGCCTACGAGAAAGAAAGCGGCAATGGTCTTAGCTGGGATCTGATGCCTGGGGGATACTACACTTTCAACCTGAATAAAAAAATATGGTATGGTGATTCTTATGTATTTTACATTGAATATGATCTTCCACGCAACAGTAACACTGCAGTGTTCAGCATAATGGAATCCGGTAATAGGACGAAGGTTGTATTACGGACACCTCAATCCTATGAAACTGATATTGAAAGAAAGGATTATCATATGCTTGAACAGGGAGAATTCACTGAATTTGTTTTCCCCCGAGGAGCTACCTGGAAAAACCCCTGCCAGGTAACATGTGTGAATCATACGGATATGCAGGAGATAAAGAGTGTTGTCCGCCTCAGTGAAAAAGATGTGGGAATAACTGTCAGGTTCTGGGAAGGAGAAGATGCCTGGGGAAAGCATATTCTACATACAACAATGCAAAGTCTTGAGTTGCTCGAAAATATCACCGGGTTTCCATACCCTCCTCAATATAACATCACTATAGTCCAGGCAAGCGTTGAAGACACTCAAGGTTATGGGGGCTTTAACCAGGGAAGTAAAGGTATATATCTTCTTCATACTTCCAGCGATGCCATACTGATCCACGAACTCGCTCACTATTGGACACGTGACTGTCATTTTTCACACATCTGGATGGACGAAGGACATGCGGACCTATATACATATCTTGTCCTGGAACAAACTAATCCGGAGATAGCTATAAAAAGAAAAGACAAGTCTTTAGAAACTTACCAAAAGCTGGAAAGAAAATATGATATATCACTTTCTACGTGGGATACTGCAGATAATTTCGATTCGACCAACGGAGAGGAGATCCAGTTCGGTTACAGTAAAGCTTTCACTGCGATCTATTTGGTATACGAGGACCTCGGATCAGATACGATGCAGACTGGTTGGCAATGTTTAAGTGAACTTGGCCGAACGGTCGATGAACAATGCTTCATCCAGGTTATGGAAGAAACATCGGGTAAAGATATCGGATATATTGAAGAATACCTGTAATGGAAGTGGAAATTTAAAGGATGGATCCTGACAAAGTGATATGGTTCAAGAGGTTCACGATCTTTCGATCATTATCCATAAGATTGTTTTTTGTCTTACTTTGGCTTTAAGTAATAGTACATCATTTCTTTTTAGATTGAGGTACGATCATGGATAATGACAGGGAAATGGAACAAAATAATAAGCTTATAACCGAATGGGAAAGAAAGCAGCTTCTTGCAGCATTGCACACACGTCTTTTCTGGGTGGGAGAAAAAATACCTTATTTTGTTGAAATGGATGGAAAAAAATGTAAGCTGCATGACAGGGTATGGGAGCTGATCAACAAGGACATCTTATCCGAAGATGACAAGCAGGAAATTGAAACATGTATTGCATTACTAAAAGATAAGGAAAGAATAGACGAAGTTGAGCTGGAAACTAAAGAAATGACCCTTGAAGAAGCAAAAAAGCTGTCTGATGAAACCGCAGGGTTGTTACGCGCCATAATGGACCTGAGGGAAATCGAGGAAGGTATCTCTAAAGAAAAGGAGAACGAATTCCACGAGATATTTTCAGCCCAACGCACTGAAGAGATACGCAGATGGTTGAATTTCTTAAAAGATGCCGGCAAAATATAATTTTTAAAATGATAACTTTATATCAGAATCCTTTTCCTGCAATATATTCACAGTAGCCATAACTGATCGGGCCAGATTTTGTAGTCTCACAGGGAAAGTCTGCACATTCAAAACATAGTCGGACATCTTTGCTGAAAGCACAACTGGCGATCTTACAAAACTCATTTTGTCTTGGAGTGCAGCCAGATTTCCCATTAGGACACTGGCCGGAAGTCATTCTGGGGCATTTCTCGCAAGCAATACCGCACACGCCTATCTTCATATGGTATGATCTCCTATGGTTTATATAATAGCACTTCATCGTCTTATTTTAAAATGTTGTATGTAAGTATAAATTCTGTATTTCGTTCGCTTAGATGCTGTCAGCGTGAGCTGAAAAAGTTTAAGTTTTTTCCAGCAGGCTCCGAAATAGAGGCAGATCTTAAAGAGTAACGTTATGGACCCTTGTGGAAATTATGGATACGGTACAAAGCATTGCATGCGTTCTTATCATAAACTTCCCCTGGTTTTTCCAGATGGCCACAGCCACAGCTTCGTCCAAGGAAGGTCGCTACCCGATGTCTGAGTTGATGCAGTTCGTCTTCCGACATATTTTTTAACATATCGCTATGTTCTGTTTTAATGTGGGTCCACATGGCTGTTTCAACTTCATCCAGGTCATAGCCATGCGCCATGAAATTACAATTACTTATCCCTACATCATTGCATTTTACAATTCTCATTTTCATAGAAAGTGCCCCATCATACTAGGATAAAAAGTAATCCAAGTGATAGGATATAAAAGCAGTCATTTTGAACTAATACTATGGTGACTCTTTGGTGAGGCATTTTAATAGATAATAAGAGTCACAGAGCTATATTTAAAAGGTGCGAAAAGTATTTATACAACATAGTTGCATTCTATCACCTGAGAGAAAAGAAATATATAGATAATGAGGGATATGAAAAGACTTGGAACAGTGCTTCACGCTTTGGGGAATGCAACCTTGGTCATTCTAGGGGATGATAAGGGGCCCAAAGGGGACAAGCCTCGTATGAATTCTTTTGTGATGGACAAAACTGTCAAGAGGATTGGCAAGGTCACCAGCTATTTTGGTCCGGTGGAAAATCCATATTATATTGTGAAACTTGACAGCCGGGGTAATACTCTGGAAGCTCGGCGTTATTTGAATGAACGTCTATATGTTCAATGACTGAAACATATAAAAATCTAATGTCAGGCTTTTGTCTATAGTCACATAATCACATTCAAGTTCGTCTGTAGTATCTTCAAGGTGAATAAAATGGTCGAAGTCGAAAGGGTACGGTATTCAGACACTTCTGAAAGGGAAAAAATACGTGCTATGATAAAAGCACGTAAAGAGAAAGAACAGAACGCTGAAGTTGAGAATGCAAAGGTCCAGTGTCCGGAATGTGGCAGTCGCAATCTTGTACAGGACTATGAAAGAGCTGAGCTTGTGTGTTCTGAGTGTGGTCTGGTAGTGGATGCTGAATTCGTGGACGAAGGACCTGAGTGGCGTGCTTTCGATCACGATCAGAGGATGAAACGTTCCCGTGTGGGTGCACCCATGACATACACGATACATGACAAGGGTCTGTCCACAATGATCGACTGGAGAAACCGTGACTCTTACGGAAAATCCATCTCCTCCAAGAACAGGGCACAGCTTTACAGGTTAAGGAAGTGGCAGCGCAGAATACGTGTAAGCAACGCCACAGAAAGGAACCTGGCCTTTGCGTTATCAGAACTTGACAGGATGGCATCAGCTCTTGGTCTTCCCAGAACGGTGCGTGAAACAGCTGCTGTCGTGTACAGAAAAGCAGTTGACAAGAACCTTATCCGTGGAAGAAGTATTGAAGGTGTGGCTGCAGCAGCATTATATGCAGCGTGTCGCCAGTGCAGCGTGCCAAGGACGCTGGACGAGATCGGAGAGGTTTCAAGGGTAAGCAGGAAAGAAATCGGAAGGACCTACAGGTTCATTTCCAGGGAATTGTCCCTGAAATTAATGCCTACTTCACCCATAGACTATGTACCAAGGTTCTGTTCAGGCCTTAACCTCAAAGGTGAGGTGCAGTCCAAGGGAGTGGAGATCCTGCGCCAGGCTTCCGAGAAAGAGCTTACCAGTGGCCGAGGGCCAACAGGAGTGGCTGCAGCTGCTATCTATATTGCATCTATCCTCTGCGGTGAGAGAAGGACCCAGAGGGAAGTAGCAGATGTGGCAGGCGTGACAGAGGTCACTATCCGCAACAGGTATAAAGAACTGGCCGAAGAGCTGGACATAGAGATCATCCTTTGATACCATAATGCCTGTGGAAAGGTTTTTACCTTTCTTTTCCTTTTTTGTGCTCACAGCATATAGGCACAGTGGAAAATGTTCGAACTTATAGAGATGCTTACCATAGGTTTTGCGGTCGGTATGTCCGGTGCGCTTGTACCGGGACCGATGTTATTCGCCACGATAGATAGTTCCATGAAGACGGGCTGGACGTCAGGACCGAAGGTGGTACTGGGCCATGCACTGCTGGAGCTTATCATTTGCATTCTGATCGTTATTGGCATGCCCTCCCTTTTAGGCGAGAGGGAAATATCTGCAGTATCGCTTATCGGCGGTGCGGTGCTGATCCTTTTTGGAATATTGACCATAAAGGATGCCCGAAGCGCAGCGTCATCGATAGGTGGGGATATTAATTACATTTCTGCAAATCCTGTGGTTGCAGGCATCATAACATCTGTATCGAATCCTTATTTCTGGATCTGGTGGCTTGCAGCAGGCAGTGCGCTTGTGCTCCATGGTCTTGAGATAAGCCTGTTAGCGGCTGCATTATTTGTATTTGGCCACTGGATGGCGGACCTGAGCTGGTTCAGTATAGTATCAGTATCTTTCAGCAAAAGCAAGCGACTATTGTCTTCAAGGGCGTATGAGAGTGTCCTTCTCTCATGCGGAATATTTCTTATTTTCTTCGGCTCATGGTTTGCCATAGGGGTGCTGTTATGAAGAAGCAATGTATCCAGGTGAATAAGAAAAAAGGTGAACAGGTCCGTAAGGTCCTGATGGAAAAAGGATCACTGGATACTTCAGTACGCATCACCTCGGATGAGCAATATATATACATTCCGCTTATCTCTGATGCGGATCTCACGGAGCTGCTGTTTGAAGATGCACTGGTCACTGAACATGAGTTCATGCTGCATGAAAAGCCAGCCACTCTGGAACATATGCTGGGCTACATGCCCAGATATGAGGTAATCGGCAGCATAGCCCTGCTGGAATCCGGGGAAACGGACCTGGAGAGGGCAGCAGATGCGTTGCTGCAGGTGAACCCGCATATCAAAACCGTGCTGGCGGCATTATCACCTGTGGAGGGAGAATTCCGCACCCGCAGGTTCACATTCATTAATGGAGAAAATACGACACAGACGGTCCATAGAGAATATGGCTGCAGGTATGCAATTGACATGGAGAAAGCGTATTTCACTCCCCGGCTTGCCACGGAACGTTCCAGGATACTGGAACAGGTAAAAGATGGTGAAGTGATCGCAGACATGTTCGCAGGTGTAGGGCCTTTCAGCATTCTTATCGCAAAGAACCGGCCTTCATGCCGCGTGATAGCCATTGACAAGAATCCGGAAGCTGTTAAGTTCCTCAGGCACAACATCGCTCTTAATGCGGTCAGCAATGTGGAAGCTATTGAAGGAGATGCCAGGGAGGAGGTCCGGAAATATGCCGGGATAGCTGACCATATAGTCATGAACCTGCCCCATACTGCCCAGGAATTCCTGGACGCGGCCATGGTTGTTGCAAAGCCCGGAACTGTGATCCATTACTACGACATCACCCCCGAATCCGACCTGTATTCCACTTCCCTTTCCCACATCCAAACCGCCGCATCCAGGGCCGGTTTTGATATTGAGCCCATTGCCACTCGCATTGTGCGCTCTTATTCTCCACATCAATTCAACGTCTGCATCGAAGTGAGAATTATGGGCTGAGTGGGATAATTATTTTCGATACCTCACTTTTCATTGAACTTACCTTCAAAGATCAATGCATTGAGTTTCATTCTATCAGAGGGGAATTCCCTTATCCTGTCCTTTTCCTCCAGATCATCGATCTTACCAGGCATTCCTATTGCTACCATGATATTTACATAGTATTCTTTAGGGACATCTAATACTTTAGCGGCCTTATTCTCATCAAAACCCGAAAATGGGTGAACAATCAACCCAAGATTAGTTGCCTGCAATTGCAAATTCTCAAAGGCTGACCCAGCTGAGAATGAATGTGTCCTGTTTTCTGCATCATATTTTGTAAATCTGATCTTAGAAATGATCACCATAAGAACTGCAGCATTCCTGCACCATCTTTTGTTCCCTTCTGCAACCAGATCAAAGAACTCATCCCAGTATTTTGTTCCTTTTTTTGCATAGATGAATCTCCATGGCTGCTCATTGCTTGCACTTGGAGCCCATCTTGCAGCCTCGAATAAACGCATAAGGTCCTTGTCTGGAACAGACTGTCCTGACATTGCTCTTGGAGACCATCTCCTGACAAATAACTCATCAATTTTAAATTCTGGTTTCCTGTATTGATGTACATCTATTTCCGTCGAAATTGTCATTTGATCCACCTATATTCAGAAAAGTAATTCTCACGATTTTTGAATCGTACTCTGATATGTGAACCATGGCATATAGCTTGTTTGAGGGGTTACACAGCAACAGGGGCATGAGGTTCCTTAACAGGATACACGTTCCTTTTCCAGGTACCGGGATTGCTATCATTATCAATGTCTTGAGTATCTGCACCTTATGGCATTATTCTTATATGCTCTTCTGTTCAAGGAGAAGGCTCAAATGAAACTGGTTTTATATGAATGACCACATCCTGGATCCCATCGAACTGCTGCTTTAGTCTATCCTCAACTTGATGGGCGATTGCATGTGATTCCACAATGGATATGTCATCATCTACCCCAATTCTCATGTCTAAAAATATATTACCGGGCACCCCTCTAGTTCGTATCATGGAACATTCCAGCACTCCTTCCACAGAATATGCTACCTCGCATACGTCATCCGGATCAAGTTGTGAATGGTCTAATAGAACAGAAATGTTTTTCGAGATAATAGAATAACCCACATGTATGATCAGTCCTGCGATCACAAGGGCTATCAAAGGGTCTATTATCGGAAATCCTGCTTTGATGGCAATGAGTCCAATAATAACAGAGAGAGAAACATAGATATCACTTTTGGTGTGTATGGAGTCGGCAACAAGTATCTCACTTTGTAGTTTCGTTCCACTTCGATATTCATAGGTCGTAATAAAGTAGTTTACTACCATTGTACCTACCATTATCGCAAAACTTATCGAGGTCACTTCAGGCACATCACCGTTGCCGAACCTGGAAAAAGAAGAACTTACTATCTTAAAAGCCACGGAGATGAGTAAAACTGCAATGAAAACTGATGCCAGGGTTTCGAATTTGCGATGGCCATATGGATGTTCTGCATCCGGAGGCTTGGAAGCAGCCTGGATAACAACCAGACCAACTATGTTGGAAATACCATCAAACAAAGAATGATAACCATCGGATTGCATGCTAAGCGTATTTGTCAATAGACCATAGCTAATTTTAGCAAAGGAAACTGCCAGGTTGAGGAACAGGACCAGGATCATTATATTTCTGATCTTTCTGTAGCGTGCATCCATTTGTATCTTTTAAGGTTTTGATATGGTATTATATAAGATAGTATGATTTTTATCCCGAAATATTGCTGTCTTGGCTATATTTTTTCTGTATGGCTACTTTACAACTTTTTATGAAGGACATGTTGGTTTGAAACAAATAGCTCTGTAGAATGGTCACTTAATGATACAACAGGTTCATAGTAAAATATTCATTTTTCATTTCTTATTTATATAAACAATGTGAAGTGCGATCGTTCCAAATATGACGGTCAAAAACACAGGAAGGAAATACTGACTCAGCATTTCGGCCTTTGATGTTTGGAGTGTTATGTAAGCGAATACAGATACAAGCTCAAGTTTGAGTATTGTGATCATGTTGCGTGTATAGTGATAGGCACGTACTCTGTTCTCTTCGGTGATCTTTACAGGCATGTTCCACATAGATGGATAAAAGTATGCAACTGTCAATAGCAGATAGAGGAACAGGCAGACAAGAACAGGGAAAAATATCATGTTCTTGTTGCTCCAGCTGTCTATCTGGCCCTGAAAGTTGAAATGTGATGGTATTTGCTCAGGGATCATATTCCAATTGGTTATCACATAACCAAATAAGGATAATAGGATAACAAGTGTTAATGCCTCGATCATTAGTTGCGTCTTTGTGTATTTTTGCTTCATGTCATCTATCCTTTAACAGATCCTGCAATAATAATTGACCCTTGGTTCATTAAGAGCAATGGTCAGAGATGGGTGCAGCCATCAAAAGATTATTCAATGGCCCAATTATCTGAAGATGAGGTCAGATGGTTTATATGGGAAGAGTAAAATGCATCGAACTACAATTACAGGCTGAGCGAAATAATTAAATTCTTATGCAATCTTTAGAGAATCAATTGCCTCTGTGGCTTAGCGGTATAGCGGCTGAT
>AMWB02017940.1_pt1 | contig 18097 bp, 16 predicted proteins | sample 200311 | NCBI WGS metagenome assembly AMWB02 (sample SAMN02737377, study PRJNA173069) | bioreactor metagenome | biome: anode biofilm in microbial fuel cells | place: USA: California | collected 2010-12-16 | reverse complement strand
TAGAGCACCCCTCAAGGGGGTACTATACTGAGTACCCGTCAAGCGAGTATTGAAAAGAATCCCGCAAAGCTTTTAGGCGGGATTAGTGACATAGCGATAATCACCCTGAGCTGTCTACAAAATGCTTAGGTAAACAAACACCCTCCACCTCCACCCTCTCTACCGGAGCCCGCCAAATATTCATGAAAAATAACAGGATAACCCCCAATGCCCAGATAACCGATGTTGCCCAGTTTTTCGCGGCAATAACGGAAGAATATGAGTATTTCGAGCGCAATGTCCTGCAGATAATCGACAAAATCCCTACCTGTTCGCCACAGGAAATAGAGGCTCAATGCACCATGATCGGCGAACAAAGGAACAAACTGGCAATTATGGATGAGCAGATGTTTGCCATCATCGATCTGGCCGGAAACGAAATCGCCCAAACCCCGATGATCCAGACCTATCGGGTGGCTTTTGCCAGAGCCACAATGGCCTGCAATAACCTCTATCAAAAGTTACAGGCCTTACGCGCAACCATGTGAGGGGGGAGCCTCCGCTTCGCCTGTCTCTCTTTGCTTGCTGCCGATCTTGTTTAATGCTAAAATAATTGATCTATCTCTCTTTTATTTTTTTGTATTTTCATACAGGAACACTATGAGCTCCGACACCAACATCCTGCAGAATATCCCCGACGGAAAGCCCGTTCGAATCTTCCTCCCTCTTCTGAACCGACCAGAACGGGTAAGAGCCCAGTGTCTCTATCAGAAAAGTGAACCACCAAAATTTTCCCTTTTGTTCAAATCGGGGGTTCTGCCGGTTGAGGAAGTTGATATAGAAAAGCCGTGCATTATCAGCATCGACATGGGCGGACCGACCGTGTCATTAGAAGCTATGATCCAAAAGATCAGCAATCAGCAGACCCTGGCCATGATCGTGCAAAAGTCGATAAGCCATGATCAGATGCGTGAATTTTTCCGAGTTGATGCGGTGACCAGAGTAATTTCAAAATCTTTTCAGACCGAGCACTTCAACAATCAAACTGAACCATGGTCGGCAGAGGGGCATACCGTTGATATCAGCGGCAGCGGGATTCTGGCAATATTTAACGAAAAGCCCCAGCCGGATCGGCCGGTGACACTGGAAATCATGATCCCGTCCCTTGAGGCCAAGACCATCAGGGTTCTGGCCCATCAGATACGGGTGCAGGAATTACATGACGGCCGTTTTGAGGTTGCCTATCATTTTGACGATATCACCACTGAAGATCGAGATAAAATTATTGGCTGCTGTCTGGTTATACAAAGGAAAATGCTCCGCCTGAAAGTGATGGTGAAAGAGTAGTTATGTCTACAGATATCACATCCATCGTCAAATCCATTCCTGACAGCCAACCGGCATCTCTTACGGTAACTGACCCGACGGGCAAAACGATCAAGCTCCCCTGCAACTTTAAAGAATCGGAAGCACCTGGATTTTTCCTGTTGTTCGCAGCAGGGACCATTCCTGAAAATATTGGCAAGGATTGGCGATGCGCCCTGGTCAGTAAGGACAGAAACGAAGAGACGGTCACGTTCTCCGCAAAAATCGTTGAGCTGCTGAACAGCCGGGTTATTGAGCTGGTAGCGAAAAAATCAATCCGCCCCGAAGACCTCCGTGAATATTTCCGGGTGAATATCAAGGCGCCGGTAGCGATTTGCTACGACCCAGGCACAAAGGGCAGTGATGAACAGCCACTTGAGCTGAAGGGAGAAACGGTCGACATCTCCCAGACCGGGGTATTGACAATGCTCTCTGATGACTGCCGGATTTCCTTACCGGTAATTATTGAGCTCAACCTGCCCAATCCGGCCGAGACGGTTATCTGCACGGGTTGTGTCGTCCGCTCCAAAAGGGTGCGTAAAGGTCGCTGGCTGACCTCTTTTCATTTCGATCAAATATCCGATAAAGCAAAAGATATTATCGCCAAAAACTGTTTTGCCGAACAACGCCGCCAGCTGCGGGAGAATATCCATACTTGAAGCAGGAGCTGGCTGATTTCCCGGATTAATTTTTCACAGCCCTTAACGGATTAAGACATATGGCCACTATCCTCCCCCTCACCTCCATAGCCACTATCGGCTCTGCGACGTCGCAGGGCAGAGGGCGCAGCCAGGGACAACAGCCCCAGACCGAAGACCAGCTGCTCAAAGCTTTAGTCGTTGAGGCCAAGGGAGATAACCGTTTTATCCTGGATATTGGCGGTACCCGGCAGGCCGTCCGCTCAGAGGCGGCTCTCGCCCCGGGCCAGTCGCTCAGGCTCCAGGTGGTCAGGACCGAACCGCAGATTGAGCTGCAGATTGTCGCAAGTCCTCTCAGCCAGCTCCAGGGCAGGTCTCTGACAATGCTTGGCAAAGCGATAGATCTGACCGGTCTGGTGCAAAATTTTCAGCAACTGAACCCATCACTGCTCGATAGACTCTCCCCTGCCACCCGCTCAACCCTTGAAGGCTTCTTTACCCTGCAGCAAAACGGGGTGGAGGGAAAAGAAGGCGGTCTCGTGCTCAGGCAACTCATCAATACTCTTGGCCTGAACCTGGAACAATTACTTGCCCGGGGCGATAAAAACAGTGCATTGCACACCCTGAAGGCGGCACTGCTGGATCTAACCAACAGTTTTACATCTTCCGGCGATCTAACCGAAAGCACCCGAAAAATCCTCACCACTCTTGAACTGTTTCAACTTGTTCAACTGCAGACGACCAATGATACGCAGCTCATCCTCCCCCTCCCGTTGCCCTTTATCGAACAGGGCTATTTGCTCATTAATCAGGACGACAAGGATTCCGGAGAAAACAATACCGCCGGTGCGGAAAATCGTTTTTCCCTGCACCTGACCGTCTCCGGCCTTGGCAATCTGCAAGTCGATTTTTTCCAGAATGCTGAAGGACTGTTTATAAGATTTCGTGCAGACTCTCAGGAAAAAGCCGATTTTATAGCAACATGCAGTGCAGATCTAACAAAGGCTCTTACAGATATTCCGCTGATACAGGTATCGTTTTCCGCTGACGCCCCCGATCCAATCCAGGAGTTGGTCCGCCAGCTTGTGCCAGCCGGCAACCAGATACTTGATACCAAGGCTTAAAATGGTTGAACGAAAATCGACAGGAAAAACGCCGGCGAAAGCCATTGCTATTGTCTACAACGAAAATGAGTCGGCGGCACCGAAGGTGGTTGCTTCCGGCAAAGGGGTCATTGCCGAAAAAATTATCGCCACCGCCAGAGAAGCCGGAATCCATATCCAGGAGGATGCCGACCTGGTCGAGCTTTTGGCAAAAATATCAATTGGTGATGAAATCCCGACGGAACTGTACCAGACTGTTGCCGAAGTGCTCGCGTTTGTCTATCAGATAAATGAGAAATTCAAGGAGAAGACCAGCAGGTAAAAAAGGCGGGCTGCCCCACCTACGCTTCATACTTTACCGCCTGGCAGGGAGAATGAACCCAGCAATACAAGCAGATGCTATTTCGTTAACACATTTTTCTGGCACGGCAGAAGTGTCATGATTTTTTTAACTGTATCTCATAAATATCAGTTCTCCTGTCTTTTAGATTGGTAACGCTCCCGACATTATGCAGTTCTTTCAATAGCTCCAGATCAACATCGACAACCAATATCATCTCTGTGTTGGGAGTAGATTCTGCTTTAATACCATCCGGAGGAAAGGCGAAATCGCAGGGAGTAAATACAGCTGATTGAGCATATTGAATATCCATATTCTCAACTTGCGGCAAATTCCCAACACACCCGGCAATTGCGACATAACACTCATTTTCCACCGCTCGAGCTTGAGCGCATATCTTGACTCTTGAAAAACAATTTTGCGTGTCGGTCAAAAAAGGGACAAAAAGTATTTTCATCCCATAGTTAGCTAGAATTCTACCCAACTCCGGAAACTCACTATCATAGCAGATAAGAACGCCTATTTTTCCACAATCGGTATCGATGACTTTTAATTCATCCGAACCTTTCAGCCCCCAAACTTTTTTCTCATCTGGCGTAACATGCATTTTAGCGTATTTTTCGACCAAGCCATCTCTTTTGCAGACAAAACCGACATTATAGAGATGGCCATCTCGAAGTTCAGGCATACTACCGGTTATTATATTTATATTATAGGCGATTGCTAATCTCGAAAATTCATCTTTGAATTTGGGGGTGAATTTAGCCAATTCTCTGATGGCTTCAGCTTCCCCCAAATGATTGAATGTGGCCATTAACGGGGCGTTGAAAAACTCCGGAAACAGCGCAAAATCACTCCGGTAGTTTGAAACAGCGTCAACAAAATATTCAGCCTGTTCCAGCACTTCGTCAATATTCTTGAATGGTCTTACCTGCCATTGAATGAGCCCCAACCTTATCACGGTCTTCTGGGACATTGGCTTTTTGGACGGCTTGGAATAATAGATATTATCCCAGGCTAACAATGAAGCATATTCACAACTTTCAACATCGCCTTCAAGATAATTCTTTAAAACTCTTTTCACATAGAAGTCATTTGAAAGTTGAAAATTTAAAACCGGATCGTAAATCTCTCTTGCTCTGACTTTTGCGATATATTCTTTTGGCGTTAATTCGTTGGAGTGCTCTTTATAATTCGGCAACCTGCCACCGAACATAATACCTTTAAGATTCAGCTCCTCACACAGCTCCTGCCGAAATTCATACAATCGCCGGCCAAGCCGCAAACCGCGATATTTTTGACTAATAAATACATCAATACCATAAAGTGTGTCACCTTCATCATCGTGCGTATCAAAGGTATAATTTCCCGTTATTTCTTTATACGTATGGGAATCGTCAAATTTGCTGTAATCAACGATTATACTGAGTGCAAATCCGGCCAGACTGCCATTTATCTTTATTCCAACCTGACCTCTCGGGAATTTATTGAGCAATGCGGAAAATTCTTCATATGTCCAGCTTGAATCATCTAAATGCCGATATTCATCTTCCATCAATGCGACAATATTTGCATGGTCATCGAGAGAAAGGTAGGTAAGTTCAATCTTATCTATGGAATCCATATTTTTACCTTTATTACGTTGAGATGGGGTTGGGCAGAAGATGGTAGTTTTGCTGAACGTCCGGTACGCCTCGGACCAGGAAACAACGGCGCCGGGAATATTATATAGAGGGAAATTAGACCGACACTCAAGAGGTGATAGACTTCCTCGAATGTGACAAACTCGTCAATCGATCATGAAATTGACACAGTATATCATGCTCCAAATAAAAAAGGGTTTACAGAAATTTCTGTAAACCCTTTATATTTGGCGGAGCGGACGGGACTCGAACCCGCGACCTCCGGCGTGACAGGCCGGCATTCTAACCAGCTGAACTACCGCTCCAAAATTGCTACTGATTTGATGCTAACCTATTACATTCATTTTTTTGGTTGTGGTGGGCGACACAGGGCTTGAACCTGTGACCCTCGGCTTGTAAGGCCGATGCTCTCCCAGCTGAGCTAGTCGCCCCCGTCGCAACCAATGGTGAACGAGTATTTACCAATTTCACCCCCCTGCGTCAAGAAAAAAAAAGCCATTCCGCAGATTATCATCATAATTATGATTTTTATCTTTTATTTCAAAAAGATATTACGCTTTAAAGAGGCTTTGGCCTTCCTGCAACAGCAAGGCGTGGCCCAGCACTTCATCCATATGATTGACCACGTCAATGGTCAGAGATTTTCTAATCTTAACCGGGACATCGTTCAGGTCCCGTTCGTTTGCCTTGGGGATAAGAACATGGGTAATGTTGCCGCGTTTAGCCGCAAGGAGTTTCTCCGTCAACCCACCGATCGGCAGCACCCTGCCCCTGAGGGTAATCTCTCCGGTCATAGCCATATGATGCTTGACCGGAATCTTCAGCAAAGCGGAAACCAGGGTTGTTGCAATGGTAATTCCCGCCGAGGGGCCATCTTTGGGAATGGCGCCTTCAGGGACATGGATATGGATATCCAGCTTCTGGTAAAAATCCTCATCAAGCCCCAGCACCTTGGCTCGGGAGCGAACGTAACTGAGAGCGGCCTGAGCCGATTCCTGCATAACCTCCCCCAGCTTTCCGGTGATGGTCAATTTACCGGCACCGGTCATCAGGGTAGCCTCAATCTGGAGGAGTTCACCGCCGACCTCGGTCCAGGCAAGACCGGTAGTCAGCCCGATCTCGTCATTTTCCTCGGCCAACCCGTATCGATATCTGGGGGTGCCAAGATACTTGCCTACCGATTGGACACCGATGCGATATTTTTTATTCTTGTTGCTCTTCGTAGTTCTGCCGTTTTTCTTTAATCTCTCCCGGGCAATCTTACGACAGAGAGAGGCAATGATTCTTTCCAGATTTCTAACGCCTGCCTCCCGGGTGTAACGACGAATAATTTCCAGGATCCCACCATCGGTCAGCTGGATGTCATTGGGTTTGAATCCATTTGCCTCCAGCTGTTTGGGAATCAGGTAGCCCATGCCGATTTTCAATTTATCTTCTTCGGTATACCCGCTGATCTGGATGATCTCCATCCGGTCCTGCAGCGGCACCGGAATGCCATGCAGGTTATTGGCGGTAGTGATAAAAAAGACCTCGGATAAATCGTAGTCGATATCGAGATAATGATCGTTGAAGGCAACGTTTTGTTCGGGATCCAATACCTCCAGCAAGGCTGAAGATGGATCGCCCCGAAAATCCATCGACATCTTATCCACTTCATCAAGACAGAAGACCGGGTTGGCTACCCCAACCTTTTGCATTGACTGGATAATCTTGCCCGGCATCGCCCCTATATAGGTTCTTCGATGGCCGCGGATTTCCGCTTCGTCCCGCACCCCGCCAAGAGAAAGACGGGCAAATTTTCGACCCATGGCCCGAGCAATGGACTTGCAGATGGATGTTTTACCGACGCCGGGAGGGCCGACGAGACAGAGAATCGGCCCTTTTATTTTTTTTACCTGGGTCTGAACCGCCAGATATTCCAGGATTCTTTCTTTGGGTTTCGGCAGACCATAATGATCCTCATCGAGAATCTTTTCGGCCTTGTTTATGTCAATCTTTGAACTATCCTTTACATCCCAGGGCAGACTGACGATACAATCAATATAGTTGCGAACGACAGTCGTTTCGGCCGACATGGGCGGCATGCTTCTGAGTTTCTTGAATTCTTTCAGTGCCTTGTCTTTGGCCAACGCCGGCATTTTTTTATTTTTAATGGTCTCTTCGAGCTCACCCATCTCGTCGAGGCCATCTTCATTCTGGCCAATTTCCGTCTGGATCTCCCGGACCTTTTCGCCAAGATAATAATCCCGCTGGGTCTTGCCCATGCGCATTTTCACCTTGGCGTTAATCTTCATCTCCAGCTCCGCGAGTTCGATTTCGCGGTCTAATACCTCCAGCACCTTGGCTATTCTTTCGGTGAGTGGCTCAATTTCCAGGATCTCTTGTTTTTCCTCACTTTTAAGCGGTAAATGCGCACAGATGACATTCAGCATTTTCAAAGGATTATCCATCGACTTGACTGAACTGACGACCTCTTTGGCAATTTTTTTATTGGTGGTCGCATACTGCTCAAAGAATTTTCGCAATTCCCGCTCAAAGGCGATCAATTCAGTGGTCGGCTCGAGATTATCTATCCGTTCCTCGACTTCCGCCTGCAAAAAATCATCCTTTGGAACATAGGAAATAATCTTCGCCCGGTTTTTTCCTTCAACCAGGGCTTTGATCGTTCCATCGGGAAGTCGGAGCAACTGCATTACCGTCGCGAGTGTGCCAAAGCTGTAGAGGTCATCACTGGCTGGATCGTCAATGGTAGCCTTGCGCTGTGTTACCAGAAGAATATCCGTCTTCTTTTCCATTGCATCTTCGAGTGCCTGAATGGACTTTTTCCGGCCAACAACTAATGGGGCAACCATATGCGGAAAAATGACTATATCCCGAAGTGGCATCAAGGGGTAAAGTTTTGTCACAAAATCTCCTTTGAAATGTACATTACTGTTGCAACGATAAAATACCTAAGCGAAGATAATCAACGAGCTATCAGGCTGTTTTCAACTGTTCATCCGCACTGTCACTGTGGTACAAGATAACCGGATATTCACCCTGAGTTATGACCTGCTCACTGATTACGCATTCCTGCACGCCTTGCCTGGAGGGAAGATCGTACATCACTTCCAGCATGGCTTCTTCCATAACCGATCGCAGACCGCGTGCCCCCGATTTTCTTTTCAGGGCTTTGGCCGCAATAGCTGTCAGGGCCCCTTCGGTAAAACTGAGCGTGATACCGTCAAACTCAAACAGCTTCTGGTATTGTTTGGTCAAGGCATTTTTCGGTTCCTTCAGGATGCGGATCAGATCCGCTTCCACCAGTTCTTCCATGGTAGCAATAACCGGCAATCGTCCAACCAGTTCAGGAATGAGACCAAATTTCAGGAGATCTTCCGGCTGGACCATTTTCAACAGTTCGCCGATTTTTTTCTTTTCATCACCGGTAACCTTTGCCCCAAAACCGATGGATTTGGCACCCTGCCGCCTGCTGACCACAGAGTCAAGCCCGACAAACGCTCCGCCACAGATAAACAGAATATTCGTCGTATCTATCTGGACCAGTTCCTGCTGGGGATGCTTTCTGCCGCCTTTTGGCGGAATAGAGGCATTGGTTCCTTCGATAATTTTCAAGAGCGCCTGCTGCACGCCTTCCCCGGATACGTCTCTGGTGAGTGACGGGCTGTCAGATTTTCGGGCAATTTTATCGATCTCGTCGATATAAATAATTCCCCTCTGGGCCTTCTCCACATCGTAGTCTGCCGCCTGCAGCAGGCTTACCAGGATATTTTCGACATCTTCGCCGACATAGCCGGCTTCGGTAAGTGTCGTTGCATCAGCCATACAGAAAGGCACATTTAATATCCTGGCCAAAGTCTGGGCCACCAGGGTCTTGCCGGAACCGGTCGGCCCTACCAGAATTATATTCGATTTCTGCAGCTCGACCGAGTCATCCTCCACCGGTGCATCAATTCGTTTATAGTGATTATGCACCGCAACCGAGAGAACTTTTTTGGCATATTCCTGGCCAATCACGTATTCATCGAGGTAGGCGTTGATTTCCTTTGGTTTCAGAGAAATCCTGCGATCTTCCACCGGCTCTTCGAACTCCGGGCCATCCTTGTCGTGGACTATTTCATTGCAGAGCTGAATACACTCATCACAGATAAAAACGTCCGGCCCGGCAATGAGTTTGCCGACCTCATCCTGATTTTTACCGCAGAAAGAGCATACACAATCAGGCCCGTTGTTATTTACATCATCCATACTTTAATCCTCGACTAATTCTTCCCGTTTAGTAAGTACCTTATCAATGATACCATATTCCTGGGCTTCACTTGCACTCATAAAATAATCGCGATCGGTGTCTGCGGTAATTTTTTCGAGCGGCCGCTTGGTGTGATGGGCGAGCAGACGGTTCAGCTCGTCTTTCATCCGCAGGATTTCCCTGGCCTGAATATCAATATCCGTAGCCTGGCCCTGGAATCCACCCATCGGCTGGTGAATCATAATCCTGGCATTGGGCAGCGAGTAGCGTTTCCCATCGGTTCCCGCAGCCAGAAGAAAGGCACCCATGGAGGCAGCCTGGCCCATGCAGAGAGTCGCAATATCGCACTTGACATATTGCATGGTATCATAAATCGACATACCTGCAGTAACCGAACCACCGGGGGAATTGATATAAAAAGTTATATCTTTTTCGGGATTCTCCGCCTCAAGAAAGAGCAACTGGGCCACAATCACATTGGCCACATCGTCATTGACTCCTGAGCCGAGGAAAATAATCCGTTCTTTTAACAGACGTGAGTAAATATCGTACGCGCGTTCCCCTCGGGGACTCTGCTCCACCACCATCGGCACCAGATTCATAGGTAACTCTCCTTAAAACGGTTCGACTGCAAGAGGCGCGGAGCCCTATGCAGTCGTTAATATTTAAAAGCTGTCAATTACATATCCAGCAGGGCTCCCCACCCGATATGCTATTATAATTCTTTTCCCGGCGTACGCAAGCTGACCTATCAGCTTTTTGCAGCAGCGTCTTCCTCGGTTTCCGGTTCCGCCTTAACAGGGTCGACAAGAACCGCCTCTGCCCGAAGAAAAGCAAGGATTTTCTCGTTCAGCAATTCATTCATCAAAGGCAGGAGATCGTCACGATTCTTGAAGTATTCTTTTACCTTGGCAACGGACATGTTGTACATATCGCCGATACGCTTCAGGCCTCTTTCCATATCTTCTTCTTCGACTTTGATCTCTTCAACCTCGGATATTTTCTTTAACAGAAAATCACCCCGGACCCTTTTTTCGGCCATTACGGCATTCTGTTCTGCCAGCTTTTCCCTGCTCAAGCCGGCGGCTTCGAGGGTCATGCCACTCTGCTCGAACTGTTTTTCGGTCTGCTTGATCATCTGTTCGATTTCGAAAGCGACCAGTCGTTTCGGCACTTCGAACTCGTGTGCGTCGAGCAGTTTCTGCATAATCTTGTCGGTGAGCGCACCCTCAGCCCGCTCCTGGCGCTGCTTGGTAAGCCGCTCTCTGATCGACGCTTTCAAATCGTCCAGAGTCTTGAATTCTTCTCCGACATCTTTGGCAAATTCGTCGTTGAGTTCGGCAAGAACCCGCTCTTTAATATCTTTGACGGTAATACGAAATTCTACTTTTTTGCCTTTAAGGATAGGGTTGGGATGCGTCTCCGGAAAATCGACTTCCTGGGTGCCCACCTCCTCCCTGTTCATACCGACCAGTTTTTCCTCGAACTCCACTCCCATGTTGCCTTCGCCGACTTCAACAGAGTAGTTTTCATTTTTGACCTGAGGCATTGGTGTGCCGTCGTGGTATCCCTGGAAATCGACAACGACCACATCGCCTTTCTGAATCGGCCTGTCGGTCACCGAACGAAGCACCGCCAGGTTTTTCTGCATTTCGGCCAGCTCAAGCTGGATTTCTTCATCGGTTACCAGGATTTCTTCTTTTTCGACTTCGAGGCCTTTATACCCGGCCAGTTCAAACTGGGGACGCACGTCGACTTCGGCAACGAAGGTAAAGGAGCCATCGTCGTTGAACTTGACCTCTTTAATATCGGGATGAACAATGGGATCAACTCCATTATTTTCAATGGCATCGAAATAATTGTCCTGCACCAGCTTCTCCCCAGTCTCTGCTTCAACCTGGCCTTTATAGTATTTGATAATGACAGAAAGAGGCACCTTGCCACGACGAAAACCTTTCATCTTCACTTCTTTCTTCAGCTTATCGTAAGCCTGGTTCAGTTTAGGTTGAACACTGTCTTCGGGTAGCGTGACCGTTATTTTTCTTGTGAGAGCGCTAAGCTCTTCAACATTTACATCCATCGAGTCCCATCCTTTCGTTTTAAAATTATCATAAACACCTGAATCCACATTTTTTCCAGTCACCCACCGCCGTTAACAAACAGCCAATTTTCAGTGCTGGGGGTCAGCAATATAACAAAACAAAATCGCGGTGGATTAATACTGCCACAGGTGAGGTGTACAGCATATCTGAAAAATTTGGTGCGAGAGGGGGGAGTCGAACCCCCACACCGTAAGGCGCCAGATCCTAAGTCTGGTGCGTCTACCAGTTCCGCCACCCTCGCAGCCAGGTTTATTGTGGTTTCAATGAAATTACACTCACCAAAACGCTACTAAGTAATTCACATAACAAATACAGTCAAGCCCGTACTTGATATTGTCTGACTGAGAATACAAAAAGTTGCTATAAATACCATCTTGCATGTTTGCTTACCACTTTTTTTTAAGAATGCCGCTTTTTTTGCCGTTTATAGTATCATTTAATCTTTTTTCCAGCTTTCCCCTACCCGGAATAAACGCGTTGCGGCTCATGTTGCTATATCGATAATCTTGCGGAAACGAGCAAGAATGGATACAGTAACCGCTAAACATCCGCTGCTTATCGTTACGAAATATATTCTATTTATTGAATTATTTTTGATGGCGTCGTAAAAATCCCGGCAAGGGCGAGCGATTTTTCCTCTTCTCATCGTCGCCCAGGGACATTGTCGATACGTACCGGTAATGTTTTTTTACTTAACCACTTTGCATTTAATCCTTTTACGAGTGTCTTACTTATAATCTTTACTGAGGCTTTTATGAAATTTCCCAGACTGTATACTGGTTGTTTAATTACATTGTTTTTGGCATCCGGGGCCAATGCCCTGGCGGTACCTGATGCAGGTCAGGATAACCGGGTTGAGTGGAACGTCCTGCAGAAGTGGCCCACGGGGGGCAAAACACTGGACATGGTTCACTCTCTCGACGGAAAATATGTCTATATTCTCAATGACAAACAGATGGTCCAGGTCTACACCACCCAGGGAAAACTGCAAGGTTCCATTCCGGTTGAGGAAGGAGTTTCAGCCATTGACATCGCACCACTGGGAGAAAAGCTCTACCTGATCAATAACAAAAATCAAACGTTCAGTTCCATCGCGGTTTCCTTTATTGTCGATGTCGACATCAGCGGATCACCTTTCAGAGGACCAGCCGATGCCCCGGTTACCATCGCTTTGTTCACTGACTTTGAGTGACCATACTGTGGCAAAATTGAGCCACTTCTCGAGCAGTTGCTCGAAAAAAACCCGCAAACCGTAAAATTAGTCTTTAAGAACATGCCTCTTAATTTTCACAAGATGGCCCTGCCTGCGGCAAAAGCGGCATTGGCCGCCCGGGAACAGGGAAAGTTCTGGGAGTTTCATGACATGCTCTTTGCCGTACCAAAATTGACGCAAGAGGCCATTGATACAATTGCCGTCGATCTGAATCTGGATATCCCCCGCTTTCGACAAGACATGGAATCACCGAAAATCCAGGCATATATTGAAAAAGATCTGCAGGATGCCCAGAATGCCGGAGTTACCGGAACACCAACTCCTTTCATTAATGGCCGCCTCCCGAAAGAGCGCAGCCTGGATGGTTTCCAGGCTATAATCAATGATGAGCTGCAAAAGCTTACTAACCCGGTAAAAGGAAAATAATCTAACCGCATGAATGGAAACTTTATCCAGCAGGATCTCACCTTTACCGACAACAACCACGCCTGTGCGTTGTACGGCGATCTGAATAAAAACCTGCAGACCCTGGAAAAAAGTAGTGGTGTCACCATTAATGCCAGGGGAACGAACCTCCGCATCACGGGTCTGCCCCACGATGTGGAGTTGATTACCACCCTGCTGAATCAACTCTATGAGCTCATCGGCAAAGGCTATCCGGTGTACAGTTCCGACTTTGCCTTTGGGCTGAAGATCCTTGAATCAACGCCCAAGGCAAGACTGGATAGAATATTTCTCGATAAGGTCTATGTGACCACCCAGAACCGGGTGGTCTCGCCCAAGACCAAAAATCAGAAAATCTATATAGACGCCATCCGCAATAACGATATTGTTTTCGGCATCGGGCCTGCCGGGACCGGCAAGACCTATCTTGCCGTGGCAATGGCCGTTTCTGCCCTGACCAGTGGTCAGGTCCGCTCGATTATCCTGGCCCGACCGGCGGTCGAAGCAGGCGAAAAACTGGGTTTTTTACCGGGCGATCTGGCCCAGAAGGTAAACCCCTATCTGCGTCCCCTGCACGATGCCTTGAATGATCTGCTTGGTCCCGATAAAGCCTTTGACTTCATCGAACAGAATATTATCGAAATTGCTCCCCTTGCATTCATGCGCGGACGCACGCTGAGCAATGCCTTTATTATCCTCGATGAGGCGCAGAATACCACCCGGGAACAGATGAAAATGTTCCTTACCAGGATCGGTTTCGATTCCCGCGCGGTAATTACCGGCGATACCACTCAGGTAGACCTGCCGGTCAAGAGTCAATCGGGTTTAGTGGAAGCCAGAAGATTACTGTCCGATATTGACGGCCTCAAGTTCTGTTCTTTCTCCAAGGAGGACGTGGTCCGCCATCCCCTGGTCCAGGCAATTATCAACGCCTACGAAAAACAGTAAGCAAAAGGGAAAAAACTCGTGTCCACCGATCTTACCATGCACCGCCTGGCTGACGGATATCCTCTCAATAAAACGAAGCTCAAAACACTGGCCAACTGGCTGCTGGCGGAATGCGGCGTGCAGGACCATTCCCTCAGCCTGCTCATTACCGGCGACGAGGAAATTACTCGGTTAAACGCCCAGTATAGAGACAAAAACCAGCCGACAAATGTGCTCTCTTTTCCTTTTTCTGATGGTGCGGATCCATCCCTTGCCCTGCTGCCGGTGCATGAACTGGGCGATATTATAATCTCAGTCGAGACTGCCCAGCGGGAAGCGATCGAATACAAACAGACCTTGCATGAACGTATGAGCTGGCTTATCGTCCACGGCCTGCTCCATCTCCTCGGCTATGATCACGAGCGGTCAGAGAACGATGAGAAAGAGATGCTGGATAAAGAAAATGCATTATTACAAAAGCTCAACAGGTACAGGAGAACAGCAATGACTAAACTGGCTATCAATGTCGATCATGTGGCGACCATACGACAGGCAAGAGGAATCAGTGAGCCCGATCCGGTTACCGCTGCCGCGATCTGTGAACTTGCCGGAGCCTCTGGCATCGTCATCCACCTGCGCGAAGACCGCCGCCACATCCAGGACCGCGATGTCTTTCTGCTGCGACAGACGATAAAGACCAAGCTCAACCTGGAAATGGGCGCCAATAAAGAAATCGTCAAAATAGCCTTAAACGTCAAACCGGACCTGATCACTTTAGTGCCGGAAAAGCGCCAGGAGCTGACGACAGAAGGTGGCCTCGATGTTCTTTCCCAAAAGAAAAAAATCGCCAAGGTTATTGAAAAAATGACTGCCGCATCCATTCCTGTCTCGATCTTTGCCGACCCCGACCCGGACCAACTTACCGCCGCCTACGATGTTGGTGCAACTTTTGTTGAGCTGCACACCGGTAAATACTGCGATGTAATTGGCGAGAACAACCGGCAGCACGAATTCCAGCTTCTCCAGGAGGCAGCCGAAGTCGCCGCACAAATGGGCTTACGGGTCTGTGCCGGACATGGCCTGAACTACCAGAACACGGTACCGATTGCCGCCATCGACACCATTGAAGAACTCTCCATCGGCCATGCAATCATCGCCCGGGCAGTTTTTGTCGGTCTCGACCAGGCTGTGCGGGAAATGCTCGCTCTTATCCGGCAGGCCGATTCGATAATGTAATCCGCACCAAATGCTGCCAAAGGACTGACCGCCGCCATTCAAGCAAAAACGAGGTGCTATTCTGGATTGACAAGCTTGAACCGGTTATGGTAAAAGCAACCATCTTGCCTGGATGGTGGAACTGGTAGACACCCGAGACTTAAAATCTCGTGCTCCTTGTGAGCGTGCGAGTTCGATTCTCGCTCTAGGCACCAGAGTAGATAAGGGTTTCCCCATAAAGGAGACCCTTTTTTATTGCCCTTGAAACAGTGACAGTTTCCCCAAATGGTGTCACTACTTTTCCCAGGATTTACTAAAGTGCCTATATAGAATGGGCCTTTGCAGACCACCCTGCCCCACCCATCAGCACCCACATTATAATAGAGCGACACTTTCTACTTTAGTGACGGGGTGCAGCGATCTCAAGCACAGAGTGAAGCAAATATATCCCCACTCACTGTAAAAGTAGTGACAGAATCAGAGACACCTCATACCAACACTTTATCCAAACAGTGACAGTAAATGCCGAGCATTAGCAGGAAGCAAAAGGCTACCTGGCGGAATTCAGTTACCGTTTTAACCACCGTGTTCGTCTTGAACTGATGGTTCCTGATTTAATTAATCTTTTGGCCAAATCAAAACCTATCCCTCAGGATCAATCGAGCCTTGCTGAAGATTGGTCGTAATCAGATTAAAGATTGGCATAGCATATCTAATCTACTGAAATAATGAATGAGTAAAATCTTTGCATTATTGATTCAAAAATCCAAACCAATGCAAAGCCCATAAATATTGAGGTACTTCAACAGAAAAGTGAAGTACCTCATTTCTCTCTGAGTTATTAAATTCGTAGATTATTGCCGCTATATCTTGAACCTGCTGATTATTGCGTTGAGTTTTCCGGCGAGTTGTCGCAGTTCATCAGCACTTTTCTCGATATTCCTGCTATCGTTCGAAATATCTCCTGCAGAGGTGTTCACATCGGCAATTTCACTGCTTATCTGGCTTATAACCGTAGTACCTTCGGCTATATTGTGATTGACCTCTCCTATTCCATCCGAGCTTTGGGTGACACTCTTTGAAATTTCGTTGGTTGCAACCGATTGCTCTTCAATGGCAGTTGCAATAGTGGCTATAATTTCATTGATGTTGTTTATGATAGAAGCGATCGATTCAATTTCAGTGATAGTTTCTGCAGTGGTCCCTTGAACACCGTCGATTTTACCTTTTATTTCAGCGGTTGCCGCCGCTGTCTGCTTAGCCAACTCCTTGATTTCGTTGGCAACTACGACAAATCCCTTGCCTGCCTCACCTGCTCTGGCCGCTTCGATAGTAGCATTGAGAGCCAGCAAGTTAGTCTGTTCGGAGATTTCAGTAATCGTCTCGGTAACTGCGCTGATTGCATTGGCAGCTTTGCCCAGATCTGACATTTTATGTGAGGCTGCTGAGGCTTGAGCAACGGCAGTTTCCGAAATTGACCGAGCCTTCTCCGAGTTTTGAGCAATTTCATTGATTGTTGCAGCCATTTCCTCCACTGCCGCCGCGACCATGCCGGTGTTGTGTGTTGTCGTTTCCATGGTCGTAGCTACGTGCTGCATATTGGTAGTCATTTCTTCCGAAGCGCTCGCCACACTGTTCGCCTTTTCCGATGTTGTTCCAGCATTGATAGCAAGATTTGAGGCAATTCCCAAAAGGTTTCCGGAAGATTCATTTACTACTCCAGCATTTACGGACAGCTCCTGAATTATGCCCTGGAGTTTTCCAAGAAAAGTGTTGAACCAGCGAGCTAATTCTCCCACTTCATCTTTGCTGTCTGCTGGGAGACGCCTGGTCAAATCACCCTCTCCTTCGGCAATATCTTTTAGGCTTGCCACAGCGGCATTAATAGGTTTCGTGATTGACAAACCGATAAGCGCAGCCAGAATGATTCCAAGAATGACACTGACAATTATAGTAACAGCCAGGACTGTCATCGCCACTTGATATGTATTAGTCGCTTCCTCACTGGCTTTTTTAGCGTTTTCGAGGTTGATCTCGGTCAGTGAATTCAGTTGATCCCGCATTGTTTCAAACTTGGTGCTTGCCTCCCCTAATGTTAGCTCGATGGCCTTAGTCCTCGCCTCCTCCGTATTTTTTGCCAGCTCGTTGAGAACACTGCGAGATGTAGTCGTCCAATCACTCCTAGCTTTGTCATAGGTTATTATTACAGGTTTTTCATCATCGGCGGTAGAAAGAGCTTTGAACTTATTCCACCGTTCATCGGATTGCTGATAATTTTTATCGTACTCATCGATAAAGCCCTGTGAAATCTTCGAACCCGGTTCTGCGAACACCAGGGAACGCTCAGCCACGAGCAGTTGCTGGAGATCTCGATCGGCTTCGATAAGAAAATCAATGCTGGGCAGACGAACCAGAAAAATATTGACAAGCCGCCAACCAATTTTGAAGAATAGATATCAACGCACTGCTGTCGTCCTGGATCCATTGGATATAGTGCGGTCTGAATTTATGGACCAAGGCGATATCCTTTTCATGTTGCTCGGGAACGACCAAGATGATTTTTCGATCTACTAGCAATCTTCTCAATGGCATGAGTTGATAAAGCAATCGATAGTTGCCAGGATTGAGAATTGCCGCAAAAAAATATCTAGGAGGCACCTTGAGCCATGCCGATAATGTATTGCAATCAGTGAATGTTATGACCTCAACCGATGGCATGGCCTGACGAATGACCAACAGCAGCCCATCTTCGTGGGTTGGTTCCATTTTGGAATTGAAATAAACGATCTTCACATTAAACCTCATCCCTTATCCGCTACACTTTGCCGCAAACCGCTTTGTCTGTGCACTAGTGTCTTGTCACATATCTAATGTTGGAT
>AMWB02147689.1_pt1 | contig 18114 bp, 15 predicted proteins | sample 200311 | NCBI WGS metagenome assembly AMWB02 (sample SAMN02737377, study PRJNA173069) | bioreactor metagenome | biome: anode biofilm in microbial fuel cells | place: USA: California | collected 2010-12-16 | reverse complement strand
GCCGATGCTGGCACCAATTGCATAGGCACCGATGATCATTCCTTCAATCACCGCATGAGGATTGCCCTCGACAACCGAACGGTCCATGAAAGCGCCGGGATCACCCTCGTCGGCATTGCAGATAATATAATACTGGTCGGATTTATTGGCGGCACAAAAACTCCATTTCAAGCCAGTCGGAAAGCCACCGCCTCCCCTTCCGCGCAGTCCTGACTCTTTAACCGTGGCGATAACCTCCGCGGGAGTCATGGTCGTCAGTGCCTTTTCGGCAGCCTTATAGCCATCCACACCCAAATAATCATTAATAGATTCCGGATTGATCTTGCCCAAATCACCCAGAACTATCTTGGTCTGATTGTCATGAAAGGTATGGTAATCATCGCCCACCAACCATTCCTTGACCGGCCGTCCCCCGACAACATGGTCCTGAATCAGTCGGCTCACCATTTCAGGTTGAATATATTGATAGGTCGAAACGGCACCATCCACATTTACATCGACCAGAACATCGCGGGCACAAAAACCGCGGCAACCAACTTTGTGGAGTTTGCATTTTTCTTTGACAGTAGCATTTTCGATACCAGCAGCTTCGAACTGCTTGGTGAACTCCTCCATCACCAGGTCGCCGCCGGCAGCGATACCACCGGTACCCATGCACACATTGACAATTATTTCGCTGCTCATGGTTTATCCCTTATAATCTTTGAGACTCTTAACTATTTTACTTGGGGTTACCTTACCAAGCACCTTTTCATTAATCAGAACAACCGGGGCAATACTGCAGGCACCCACACAGTTGACACGTTCAAGGGTAAACAACATGTCCTTGGTTGTATCCTGATCTTCTTTTAGTTTAAGATCTTCGCGAACCTTGGAGATGACACGAGGGGCGCCTTTGACATGACATACGGTTCCGCAGCAAACGGTGACAATATTTTTACCGCGTGGATTTTGATGAAACTGGGAATAAAAGGTTACAACTCCGTAAAATTTGGAAGGTGGGATATTCGTTCGCTCAGAAAACCAGTTTACAGCTTCTTCCTGTATGTACCCGATTTTACTTTGTATTTCCTGCAATATTGTGATAATATTGTCTTCGTTGGCCATACATTTATCATATATCGCCTCCAGCGTTTCCGTCATCTGCTTTTCCATTTACATACCCCATAAATGATGATTATCTACTCCAGGCATATGGCAACTCTTCTGGAGTGTGGAAAAACTTCGTTTCGCTTCTTCATATAATCACTTCCTATCTGGTACCTTGTAGCATTCTGGTTGTGCTGTTATTCTCTCCCCTTTCGTATTTTCTAGTCTTTAAAGAATAAAATCGTTATCTATCATCACAAAACGTCCTACTATAACGCAAAATCGAGATTGTTTCCAATAAGTTTAAAATTTATCATTCACAAAATTATTTAATTGATATTGCGTTGATACTCAGCTGTTTGACAAGATTCAGACTATCCGGTAAGTAACACATCCAGAGTCCCTTTATTTTACATCTTCAGTTTGTTATAAACAGAGATTATGCAGCAGAACTCATTGACCACCGTAAAAAGCAGGATTTATGCCACGAAGGACGTAAAAATTACTCACCTGAAACAGGGCAGTACGACCTACAGCAAAATGAGTTTTCCGATACATTGCGGTATATATAGTGAAATTGAGACAAAAGAGTTCATCTTTCAATTTAATCTTAATAGCGAAATATTTCGGGCTAAAGGCAAAGGAAGAGAGTGGGCTCATCCTCATGAATGGCTCAAGCGAACACCGGGCAATGACTGGGTTTATTATTCAACCGGTGGATATACCGGAGTTTTTGAGGCCACAGGCGAATATTACCTGCCAAATTTCCAGTATCCGACCAACAGCATCCTGGGCGGTCACCCTTTTGCCCACAAAGAGATTACCCGGATTTCCGGCTCATGGCACCAGTTTCTTTTAGAACTGCAGGCACAGCAAACGGATTTACCGCGTAATTTCGGCAATTTTCTCAACCAAGTTATCACCAACAGTCCGGAAAAATTAGAACAGAAAGCGCAGTTACTGCACGAAATCATCGGCGGACGAATCTCTGTTCTCCCCCCGGATGCCAGACATGTCGATTATAACATCATCCCACTGACAATATCCGAGGGTTGTCTGTACAAGTGCGCATTCTGCAAGGTAAAAAACAACACGGTTTTTACCGAAAAAAGCGATGCGGAGATTCGTGCACAGATCAGCCGCCTTGCAAAACTCTATGGTCGCGATCTCATCAATTATAACAGCCTCTTTCTCGGTGAACACGACGCCCTGCAGTCCAGTCCCGAACGTATCCTCTTTAGTATTGAGACCGCCTGTAAAGAGTTCGACTTTGATCATTCTTATACGGCAGGAACCAATGTTTTCCTTTTTGGTTCAGTCACCTCATTACTGAATAAGCCGGATGCATTTTTTCAACAGCTGGCCGAATCCGGCGCAATGACTTATATCAATATCGGTCTGGAATCAGCAGATCAGCAAACCCTGGACAAAATTGGCAAGCCTCTGACGGAAAGGCTGGTGCAAGAGGCTTTCTGGCGCGGACAGGATATCAACGACCGTTTTCCTTCGGTGGAAATAACGGCTAATTTTATAATGGATGAGAACCTGCCGGACAACCATTATAAAAAAATTCTCCACCTGATCAGGGAACAACAGGTCCACGTAAAACCCAAAGGCTCTATCTATTTTTCACCTCTGACCTTTGATCGACCGTCGCGCACCCGTCTGTTCGAGTTCAACCGGATCAAGATTCAAAGCAGGCTTCCGACCTATCTCTATATAATTCAACGATTTTAGTGAGATGGTAACAATTCACTTGTTTTTTCAAATAATTGTGCGGTGAAAGAAATTATCCTGTTCTTTTGGCCTGATTGATGTAAATATTCGATAATTTAACACTCATTGGAGATCATACCATGCTCGATTCAGCCCAGCTGCGAAAAGACATTCTGGCAGCTCGCAACAAACTTACCCAACAGGAAATTGAGACAAAATCATTCGCCATTCAACAACGCCTGCTGGAACTTGATCAGTTGCAGAAGCACCAGTCGATATTTGTCTATGTCAGTTTCAGAAGCGAAGTCGCGACCCTTTCGCTCATCGACAGCCTGATCGACATGGGCAAAACTGTCATCGTGCCCATAACCAGAATAAAGGAAAAAAGGCTAGATGCCATTCACATCACCAATCGGCTGACCGATCTCGTTCCCGGATATTGCAATATTCCCGAACCAAAAGATGAACTCTGCACAACGGCATTGGTTGCCCCGGAAGAAATCGAGACAATCCTCCTGCCCGGTTCTGTTTTTGATGAAAGAGGCGGACGATTCGGTTATGGTGGCGGCTATTATGACCGGTTCCTGGCCAAAGTCCCGACGGCGGCCCGAATAGGTCTTGCCTTCGAATTGCAGATCATCGAAAAAGCCCCGTTACAGGACCACGACGAATTGCTTGATCTGGTCGTCACCGAGAAGAGGGTGATTCGTGGCGGCAGGTAATAGTGGGCAGGATACCAATTGAACAGCGATCTCAATTGGTATCCCGTTTGGGGCAGGCCAAGCTAAATCTTAAAACTGCACACGGCATTATGCAAATCAAGAGAAAGTGACTGCAGATTCTGGCTACTGACCTGAACATCTGAACTGGTTTTCGAAACATCTGACGAAGCCGAATTGACGAGGGCGATATCCTGGGTGATTGTTGAAGCAACAACGGAGACCTGACTCACATTGATATTCACCTCGCCAAGCCCCTCTGCTGCCTGGTTAATATTGAGAGCAATTTCCTGGGTGGCTTTCGACTGCTCACCGACAGCCCTGCTAATTGTCGCCACAATTTCGTTTACACTATTTATAACAGAGCTGATTTCCTCAATATCTTGCACGGTACCGCTGGTTGTCTTCTGCACATCATCAATTTTAGTTTTGATATCAAGGGTAGCCATTGCAGTCTGCTTGGCGAGTTCTTTTATTTCATTGGCAACAACGGCAAATCCCTTACCAGCCTCCCCCGCCCGAGCTGCCTCAATCGTTGCATTGAGCGCCAGAAGATTGGTCTGCTCGGAAATTTCAGTTATCGTTTCAGTGACTTTACTTATCGCATCGGCCGATGCCCCAAGTTGCGCCATTCTGACCGAGGTCCCCTCTGCCTGTTTAACCGCCTTCAAGGAGATATCATGTGCTTTTCCTGAGTAGTCGGCAATTTCATTGATAGTGGCAGTCATTTCTTCTGCAGCACTTGCTACCATACTGGTGTTTGTCGTGGATTGTTCCATGGCAGCAGCCACGTTATTAAGATTTGCACTCATCTCTTCTGCGGCAGCTGCGACATTTTCAGATCGACTCGATGTCCCTTGAGCATTTTCAGCAAGATCTGCGGCAAATTTTGACAGATTCATTGATTCCTGTCCCAATGTCTTCGTATTCATTGAGATGGAATTTATAATCTTCTGCAATTTTTCAATAAAAATATTGAACCATTTGGCCAACTCAGCAATCTCATCCTTTGAGTTGAGCACAATACGCTTGGTCAGATCCCCTTCACCTTCTGCGATATCCTGGAAATTCAGAACCATGACTTTTAACGCTTTTGCTATGCCAAAAATAATAATCAGACACAAGGATATAATCCCAACGAAAATTGCTCCGGCAATGAGAAGCATTGCGGTGACATTTTTGGAGACCTGAGAATTGAGCTCTTCCGCCATGGAGGTTTTATAGGCAGCGATATTATCCAGATAAATACCTGTACCTATCCACATCTCCGTTCCGGGAATCATTTCAGCGTAGCTCAGTTTTGGCACCTCTCCCGCCCCCGGTTTCGGCCATATATATTCGACAAACCCTCCACCGCCTTTAGCTTTATCCCGCAGATCTCGAACAAGGTAAACTCCATTCTTATCCTTCAAATCTCCAAGATCTTTACCCTGCAATTCTTTTTTCGGCGGTAAGGCCACGTTGGTGGTGCCATTATAGACAAAATAATATCCTGAATTGTCACTTTCAAAACGGATATCGTCAATTAACTTACGGATAATTTTAATTTTTTCATCAAGAACATCTGTTTCTTCAACAGCGTGCCCCGCTGCCAAGGCTACTGAATGACTAGCTACTTGCAGCTTGGCCTTCTGATCGGCAAGCATTACTTCACCAGTTTTGGCAAGCCCCATATCTCGAACCCTATTCCCGTTTTGAATGGCAAAGAACACCATGATCAGAAACAAAGCCAGGATGGCTACTATGATAAGATACATTCTGCCTTTGACAGAAAATCGGTTCAACATCGTACAACTCCTCACTACAAAATGTTATTGATACTGCCTGCCCATAGGAGCAGCAGCTATTTTTCAACCAGCTATTATCTGATACCGGCGCGGTTGTTTCATAAACGTAGAGACGTGTTCAGGACATATCGCGAGATGTATTTTTTACTGTAAAGACAGATCTGATCAGCCAGCCGAGACTAAAAAGGTCGGATAGGTTTTTTGTTACAAAGAACAGGAAACCTACTTTGGTGTATCACTTGCGATTTTAAAAGTGAAGATAAAAATGGAAATCGAATCTCTGTCGCCACAGGCAACAAGACCGAATATTTTGGCTCCAACCAGACCATCTTTGCTTTCTCAGATTGCATGCACTCAAAAGATCGGAATAATTGGGGCGAGAAAACCTCGACCAGTGCCTTTTCCTGATTCCACAGCCTCAGGAATCGACAAGGCATACCGAAAACTTAAGCGGACCGACCAATTAATGACAACAGCAATCAGTGCAGATGGGCAGATCGTCAGTACCTTGCATTTTACCAGGGATGGAATATATGCAGGATTTGAAAATGTGATTACCACTAAAGTTCAGCTGAGAAGATCCAGAGGGATATGAGATGCCTTTTGCACTGGTGTTCCACAGCCAGGAAGGCTGCGGTCAAGCCCGAGGGATGGGTTTATGGCGTCCCGTGAAAAGGGCATCTCATATCCCTGTATAGCTGAGGTTTATTGGTAATCACATTTGAATAAAAAAAACTCCTCTGAAACAGCTAATTTCAGAGGAGTTTAAAGGGGTTTTTTTCTGTCAGGCCAAGTTAGCAGACAGCAGTTATTTCACAGCACAGGTTTTCGGATCGACCACAGCACCACACGCGGCGCACTTTGTCTTTTTATCAGCTTCATCGGAAAATATTTCCCACTCTTTGCCACATTCCGGACATCTTACTTTTACTTCTTTCAGTGTTTTGTTGCTTTCAAATCCTGGACAATGTTGATCGGTCATGTCTGTCTCCTTTTGGGCAAAATTAACTGTTCTGCTGCATTTCGACATCAACGAAGATTATACGTCGAAAATCGCAAAACGCCAGAAGAAGATAATTGAACCATGCATAAATAGCATCCATTCCTGAAATAGTTTCCCTGCTGCAGGCTGTGTCCGATACCCTACCTTCTATCTTTTAATATTTGCAGGAGCTGATCCCGCTCGTCTTCAAGCTGCAAGAGATCCATCATAACTGGCGGCTTCACCGAGTGGGCTGGCAATCTCCGCATTGTCTCGGCGATTTCCTCATCCAGCCTGAGCAATCTTTCTTTTATCCGATCAATTTCAGAATCCATCATTATTCCATGCACAACGCAGAACCCCAGAGAACCTGTAAGGGAGCCGGCATCGTATGCAAATATCCGGAGAGACATCATCAATCAAGTGCCGACGGTTAGCCCGGCTAATCTCTTTATAACGGCTCATTCCCGTTCGATCACCTGCAATTCAGACTCGAGAGGCCGGCGCTTCGTCGTTTTATAGAGGACCGTCGTGCCAATCTTTGTCGACCGGGAAAATAATATAACTTCATATCTGTCCTCTATCGTCAAAAGATCTTCAACCCACAAAACCCTTTCAATATCCAGAGAAAAATCATTGCATATCTGTTTTGCAAATTTTTCAGGGTTTGCTGAAATTGACTGCCCTTCACCTGTCGCTGCGTAGATACAGACATACGGTTTGAGCTGCTGTATTTTGTCAGAAGAAGCCACACACTTGAATATTTTCACGTCATAGGCACCTGAAGACCAGGCAATAGGTTCACGCTCACCGGTTTTGGTTCCTTCCCACCGATATCTTCCAGCAAAAATAGCCATATGTTTCTCCCGACAACTTTTGTGAAACTGACAATCTGACCAGCAGTCAGAGGGAGATGACAGATTTTTTTATCTGTCATCTCCCCGTTAAGATTATTCGATAGCGAGTGCTTGTCTGTCGGCCATATCCATAAGAACTCGGTCACGCGCCTTATCAATGCCAAGTTCTTTACGCTTTTTGTCAATATGCGCAATCATCAATCTGGCCATTTCTCTCGGATCGTCAGCAAAGCCCCACTTGCCAAAACCAAGTGTTTCAAGATCTTCAAACAAATGCTTCTCGAATTTGGTCCCTTTCGTCATCGGAAAGGTATGGCCAAAAACAGTATATACGCCGGATGCGACAAAATAATGGCCAATGGCAATGGCTTTTTCACTCATCCACTCCGGAGCACAACCGGCGGCAGGAAGGTCGGCAATACAGTCACCGAGGCCGCCAACTTTCACCATTTCCGAAGCTGCTATGAGAATCCGGCTATTGTCGACACAGGAGCCCAGACCAAGAACCGGCGGCATGCCAACGGTCTCACAGACTTCGGCTAAGCCAGGGCCGGCAAGAGCTGCCGCTCCGGGCCCGGTGAGTCCGGCTTTGGCAAGAGCCATTTGTGAGCACCCGGTCTGCAGAACCAGAACATCATTGCGGATCAGTTCTTTTACCAGTTCAACATGGGAATAATCCTGTTTGGAACGCGGGTTGGTACACCCAACCACTCCCGCTACACCGCGAATCCTGCCGTTGATAATGTTCTCATTAAGTGGCGTATAACTGCCCCTGAACGATCCCCCCAACATATAATTAATGTACTCAAAAGAGAATCCGTGCACTCCCTTGGTTTTGTTTCTCGGAATCTGTATTGGTTTTTTACGGTTTTTGAACCTGGTAATCGCCTTGATGACAATCTCATCGGTGCATTCGCGCGGATCATGCTCCTCCAGCTGGATATGCTGGGCGCCTTCGATCTTGGCCCGGTAATTGGTGGTAATAAAAGGCGTGTCGTAAAAATCTGCGACTTTCTGCAGGCCTTGTTTAATGCATTGTATGTCAACGGTCATGGCATCAATGGCACCAGTTACCAGCACAGCTTCGGTACTGGAGAAATTCCCCGCATGCGGCAGACCATGCCGTGACAGAGCCTCCAGCCCCGAACAGCACATGCCAACAAGATTAATGCCTTTTGCGCCGGCATTTTTAGCCGCCTCGAGCAAAGTCGGATCCGCGACCGAAACTACCATCGACTCCAGAAGATTAGGTTCATGACCATGAACAATTATATTGACGGAGTCTTCTTTCAGCACTCCCATATCAACTTCAACTTCCACCGGCGATGGTGTACCGAATAAAATATCCGAAATATCTGTCGATACCATCGATCCACCCCATCCATCAGCCAAGGCAGTCCGGGTAATCTGTTTGGTTATGTTTTCATAATCCTGATCCACACCCATGGCCGTGCGATGCATCATTTCCATGATTTCCCGCATCGCCCCACGAGGAACCACCCCAGCTGCACGCCAATGCTCGAGAGTTTTGGGCGGCACTCTTTTCATCATTGGAATTTCACCGTCAACCTGCGTATAGGTCCTCTCCAGCTCATGATAAAGATCCATTGCTATATCCTTCAGCTCTCGGCCTTCGGTAACAATGTCCAGTGAGGCTGCTATTTCCATCAGTTTGATTGGATCCTTAATCGAATACTCTTTCGTCTTGCCGCTGATGACATCACGGAACAACTCCAGCATTGCCATGCCATGGTCGGTATGCGCTGCAGTTCCTCCTGCGACCATCCGTCCAAAATTACGTGCCACTATAGTGTCTACGGTTGCGCCACACACACCAACCCTGTCGTATGGGCTATTCACGTTCATCCTGCATGGCCCCATGGAACACATTTTACAGCACGCTGACTTTTCTCCAATCGGACAGGCCTTCATAGAGTTAGCCCGGTCGAAAAAGAGTTCTACTCCGTCATTTCTTGCCTTGGTGATCATTTGCGCAGTAGACTCGCAAATTGTCAGATCCTTTACATTGATGAGTTCTAGTGGTTTTGCCATAATGCCTCCAATTTCAATGGATATCAGGGATTTTCGGTCTTGAGTTCAAGAACACACAGTTCAAGTACAGACCTTTGCTGTATGGCGGCAATCATGAACAACATCACATGGCTACCGTTGTATACAAGCGCCTTAATTCTCATTTGAGAAGTATTCCCAGTTACCCTCAATATTGCACCACCGTGTGGTATTGTCAAGAGATTAATTGCATCTCTGCCATTGTCTCCCATGTTTCTTAACTGAGAAAATTCGACAGAAAAACCGGAAGATATGATGCGAAGCAAGGAATTTATCGGCGGGTGTGGAACTACAGAGCCGAACATACCAAATATTTATTGGGAGAACGGCTCAAGTGTATGGATGAAGAAAGTCGATTATTTTTTCATCGCAGCTAATTTTCCGACTATATCGAAAAGTTCTTTTGGCGCACAAGTTATATCATCAAACGCTCTTCTGCCGGCTCGATCGGCCTCAACAATCTCATTTTGCTCGGGAACAAAGCCGATAATTTCAAATTCAGACAAAGACTGACGAATTAATTCTTCGTCCTCCGGCCCGTTTACCCGGTTGCCAAGAATGAGAATATTTTTAATACCGATATCTTCCCCGAGTTTTCTGATTTTTGTGGCAGCGGCTCTGCTTCTTGCCCCAGGATTTACGACAACAATAAGCGCGTCGACAGAAGATGAAGTAGCTCGGCCAAGATGCTCTACCCCCGCTTCCATATCCATAATAACTATATCATCCCTGACCAGAACAAGATGATTCATCAAGGCTTTCAGAATAGTACTTTCAGGACATATACAGCCGGAGCCTCCACTCTGCACCGTGCCCATAACCAGCAGTTTCACCCCGTCTCTTTCTAAAGAAAAACGATCCGGAATATCGTCGACTTTCGGGTTGAGGGTAAAAAAACCACCCATAGTTCCTGGTTTGGCCCCTGTTCTTTCGGCGATCAGCTCAGTCAGTCCAGAGATTGGGGTGATTGGCTTATCTTCGGGAATGCCGAGTCCAGCCGCCAGGTTTGCCACAGGATCGGCGTCGATGGCGATCACTTTATTGTTCTTATCGGCGGCCAGACATCGGGCCAGAAGAGCGGTTATAGTGGTTTTACCTACTCCCCCTTTGCCGCCTATTGCTATTTTTAAACTCACCTTGGGAAATCTCCTTCAACTCATTTTTTATTGCATTGTATCGTTTATTGTATACGATCCAGAATAGAACAGTCTGAACATGCGCCTGAAATCACTCTTTGATGACCTTTCCATCGCTGTCCACCAGAGCTACAGCAAAACCACTTTTGGTTGCAATATCATGTAACTCCTCGATGTGCACAGCCTGCAGTTCATACTTTTTCCCTTTCTCTCTCGGCAGATTCAAAAAACAGTCATTTGCTTCTTCTCTGGTTTGAAATGCCGGTATAAAATCGACGTTCTTGTCGGCGTTATAGAGTCCTAGAAAACTCTCATCTTTTCCAGGCTCGCAAACAAACACATACACCCAGTTAGCGGCCTCTTTATTTACTTCTGCCATAGCTCCTCTCTTTATTGAAGTATACTTCGTAACGTTTCACTACTGATGTAACCATTAAACCGACAAAAAAAAAGCCCCATCCCCGAAAGGATGGAGCTTTTTTGGGGCGAAAAAAGTTGATCAGATTTCCAGATATGAATCGGAAAAAAGGCTTTCACCGGTGATAACCTTGACGGTTTTCACGTAGTCGCCAAGTTCTTTGGACAAGGTCGAAAGATCGGGAGCATTGCCGTCCATTGCCTGATAAACCACTTCAACGATATCAGGACGCTTTCCTTTGGCAACGGCAATAAGCTCGGCGTCAAGTGGGTCGGCGATAACCGATTTCATACCATAGCGCTCCAACATGATCATGAAAGTGTTGTTCAGGATTGGACGCAGGTGAACTGGAGGTCCATTGGAGATGTTGGAAAGACCACAGGTAGACATGGCGCCTGGGGCAATATCTTCCAGCATCATCTGGAAATTAAGCAGAGCTACGGATTGTGCCTGCTGGATGTTCACCGGAGTAACAATGCCGTCTACCCAGATTTTTTCATTGGGAATACCGGCTTCATTTGCAGCATACAGTAATTCTACGCAAAGAGAGGCGCGCTCGTTCTCGTCACGCGGAAGACCATCAGGTCCCCACATAAGGGCAACAATGTCTGCCTCGTATTTGGCAGCCATCGGCAGCATCTCAGTATATCGCTCGGGACGAGCCATAATGGAGTTGACAATATGTGGCTTGCTTGAAGGTTTAAGCACCTTCAAACCCGCTTCGATCGCAGCGATATTAGATGTATCGAGGAGAAGAGGCATTTCGGGTACAACCTCCTGGACGACCTGGCAAACCCAAGGCATCAACTCGTGGCCATCTTTTTTGGCAGGCCCGAGATTGATATCAATATAGTCCATACCAAGTTTTTTTTGTTCTAGACACTCCGCCTGAATAGGTTTCGCGTCACGTTCTCTGTATGCTTTTCCAATTACCTTGGAAATAACATTAAGGCTTTCGCCAAAAAGAATCATATTTCTCTCCCTTTATCTAATTGATAACAAACTTCTAAAATGGACCCGTCTCATGATAGTCTATAAAAAATTTGCCGGCGCTTCGCAACAGAAACAGCCGGCAAAAGATTCTATCGCCTGTATTTATCTGCTTTTCAGGAATCCGGCGATATGAGCAGCCTCTCTAGGACCGACTACAATGTTCCAGCCCGGCAGCTCTTCTTCAACATCACCGGCGATCGCGGCAGCGTACCCAGGGATAATCAGCTCAGTATGCTTAACCTTATCCATGATACCGCTTTTCTTCACGAACATACCGACATCGTCACCGCTAAATTTACCTGCAGCCCACGCGGTAAGAACAGACAGTCCCTCTGAGTCTTTGATGAGCAACCAGGCAGGAACCCTGCTCGCCTCGATCTCACCGGAGACAATGAAGTAGGTCAAAGCAAAATTGGTGGTAACCAGAACCGGAGAATTCTCGTCCGGATTACCAATCTCAAATATACCTTCGACAACCGTCATTGGCCGCTGCGGATCGGTATAGATGTTCAGACGCTCCAACAGCAAAGGGAAAATGACTTCGGTGGTCATATCGGACAGAACGACGATGCCGCCATACTTGGCGACAAACATACTGGTAATGAGTCCTTCCATCTCGATTGTGGAGGCCATTTCGCTCGGGAAACAGATTGTGGGAAAACCAAGGGAACGATTTCCGTCTTTGAGCGCCGCCCGACGAATTGCAACCTGATCTTCGAGCGCTTGTTTTACTTCTCTTGCTCCTGAATCAATAACCAGATCTTTCAGTCCCATGCCCACCAATTTGTCGGTAAGAGCGATAATTCCATCAATGGAATCAGCCTTAACCGCCAACGGCAAATCATTATCCAGGGCGATTTTACCAAATGCATCAACGTTTTCAGCGGTGGCTGCATAAATCAAAGGACGCTTGAAGCCGGCGGTGGCAACGGCACCACTGATGACTTCGGCCTTGTCACTCATCAAAATAAGATTGAATTCCGAAGTTTCGGCAATCAGTTTGGCAAGGGCGGCAAATGCGACACCGTCACCATTAACGTCTTTCAATGCCACCAGTTCCGGACGCAGATTAAGACCTACCCGCTCATACTGCAGCGCATTCCAGGACTTAAGCTTGGCCGCGACATCCGCTTCTGCGCTATCAGAGGTTATAGTCCCTGCCAACAGTGTAGGATTGAAAAATGTTTTTTCATGCCGGTAAAGAACGGTCTCTCCACCAGTCTTCGTCGCACGGACACCTTTACCAAGAGCCACCGGACGAATAGGAGGTGCAGAAGCTGCGGCAAGCTGCGCCCTGGCATCATCAGACACATACGGGCAAGCATCAAGTTCTGCTTTGCCAGACGCGAGGTTCATGGCAAAAGCGAGGCACGTCGGAACTCCACACTCCTTACAGTTGGTTTTAGGCAGGAGCTTGAAGATTTGAATTCCTGTTAACGCCATTTGTGTTGTCTCCTTAAAAATATTTCACAGCTGGATGTGCCCGGTTTCAGAATCACTGCAACCGGGCATCTGCTAAAAAAATAATCAAATAATCGAAGGCATGCTCAAGGCAGGATGGCCTTTTTCTTTGAGCCATGGCAAAATCTCGTCTTCAGTGATCCCAACAGTCTCATCGGCGATCATATCAGCGAAATTCTCAACGCCCATTTCCGCGCCTCGCTTGTTCAATCTGTCGCGGATTTCATCCTTGACAATTTTAGGCATCCAGACCATTCGGAGTAAGCCACCATCACCGAGGATGAACTTCTTCTGGGTAATGTTAAATTTTGAATGGCCAACAAATCCTGGCGAAGAAGCCCCGCCGCCCATGACACCAGCAAGCGTGGTAAACTTCATACCGGAAGGAGTCTCACCGGTGTAATCGCGACCAACAGTCATGATACCGTTACAACCAGGCAGCATGGCGGCAATACACTCACAGCAGCCACAGGTGGTCATCGGGGCCTGGACCATGGAGTAGAGATTATAGGTATCGATTGCACCTTTAGATGCACTCTTGATGAATTCATCAACACCTTCAAAACGGCCAAGAACCGGATCAAGGAGTTTACCTTTAGGGATTGGCTGGTTAGGACCTGTCGGATTGATCTCATAAGACGCTTTACAATCCATCCAGTTATAAGCGCCACAGAGCCCGGTTCTTTCAGGGCTTACCGTACATACATGGCTCGGTGCGAAAGATTGACAGAGACTGCAGGAATAAAACAGCTCAACATCTTCGTCGGTCATTTTGTCGACCCGCTCATCACGGACTTTATACTCGGCCCTGGCTTTGGTCGTCATCTTGTCAACATCTTCTTTGTTGGTAAACAGAGTGACCTGAACCTTGTCAACAATCTTCTGGAAATCCTGATGGAATTTAGCATGCAGCACAACGCCGATATCCTTCAGGCTAAAGCCTTTCTCAACTGCGGCTTTACTTATGCGAATCCAGGAGATATCACGTTGTCCAATGTGCATTATTCCCTGGATATAGTTGACCAGGTGATGAATCTGCCTCTCCATGATCGGCTCGAAATCAGACTGGAACTCACGACCGGCTATCTGTACAAAAATACCCAGCGGCAGAGTGTCGCCTTCTTTCATATCCTTGATGTCAGGCCCAACAACGGTAACTTTACCATCCTCAATCTCACCCATCTCAGCCATATTGACCAGCTCAGTACACTGGGTTTTACCACCGCCCATCTGACCAAAGAGATCACCGCCACGTACCCGCTCACCCTCAAAGGCCGGTCCAAATGCCAGAGGAATATCAATCTCGGTGACATTGATCTTCAGACCGCGAACCTCAACGGATTTCTGGCAGATCTCATCGTGCGGGACGTTGGCAACAACATGCTCGTAAGTGCAGATACCAGTCGGCAGAATTTCAGGAATGTCGGTGTCGGCAAGAGTCGGGAAGCCCCAGTTAACACAACCGGCAGCGGCAACAGCCCACTCGGTTCCAACATCGCCCAGTGCGTTGACAAAGGCAAAAATACGATTTTTATTGTACATCAACATCTTGCGATAGTCGCCAGGCTGCACGCCACCAAAGGCCATTGCCGCTCTATTGGCAAAACCGAGGGCGAAGACTGCCGAAGAAATATCCGGACCAAAAGGTACAATACGGGTATTCCAGCCGATCTGCATACCGGCCTGGAGGCACTGCTCAATCACTGTCTTACCGTTGTGGTTGGCGGCGCAGAAAATATAGAGGTTTTTCTTCTGATAATCTTCGACGATCATCTTGGCAATCTCGGCATTGGGTGCGGCACCAACGATTGCCGCAAAACCAGGAGCCGAGCCGTCAACGAATTCGACGCCACGTTTTCTCAGAATAATGTCACTGGCAGGACCAACCCAGAGTTTTCCGGCATCGATATCCGGATCTTCAGCATCCAGGTAGAAATCCGGCTCACGAAGGATACGCAGGGCCTCCTTGATCTCATAGGCAAAAATTCCAGCCATACCTGCATCGAGAAGCGGCCCAAGATAAGGCAGATGATTGCTTCCCTTAATGTGCGGTGGCAACAATCCGCGAGCAAATTCCATGGGTTTTTTCAGATCTTCCAGGGTCTCACACTTCATTCCGGTGAGAGAATAGATTACCGGAAGATAGTACGCGGTATTTGGAAAACCAATTTTTGTGCTGGCATCATAGGTCTGAAGGGCCCTTTCAAGATCACCTTCCACCTGAGACACAACCTTGTAACCGCCCTGTATAGCTGCAAATGCTACTAGTCTAGACATGCTTTACTCCTTATATTAGTAATAACGTAATCGCTGATATTATATTATTCCATTCCAAGGGCTTGTCTGTCAGCCATATCCATAAGAACCCTGTCACGGGCTTTATCGATGCCAAGTTCCTTACGTTTCTTGTCAATATGGGCGATCATTTTATGTGCATGCTTTACAGGATCGGGCTCACAGTCCCACATGCCGCCATACATTTTCTCCATGTCTTTATAGAGATAGTCTTTGAAGACCGGGGCGCCTTCAACAGGCAGATGATACCCAAAGACGGTATATACGCCTGAGGTTACAAAATAATGCCCGATAGAGATGGCTTTCTCACTCATCCACTCAGGCGCACTGCCCGCGGCCGGCAGATCACAGATATCGTTGCCGAGTCCACCGGCTTTAACAACCTCGGTGGCGGCAAGCAGAATGCGGCTGTTATCAACACAGGAGCCAAGATGCAGGACCGGCGGGATACCAACAGTCTCACAAACTTCACGAAGACCGGGGCCACAATGGACAGCAGCCGACTCAGGAGTGCAAAGCCCGTGCATACCGGCAGCAATGGCACTACAACCAGTGGTCAAGACAATGACATCGTTCTTGATCAATTCTTTAATGATAGTGATGTGCTCTTCATTGTGCTTGGTACGGGCGTTATTACAGCCGACAACACCGGCGATACCACGAATACGGCCGTTGATGATATTGTCGTTCAAGGTGAAATAATCACCTCGGAAACTTCCACCCAGATGATATTTGATTGACTCCACGCCAAAGCCGGCAACCTGGCTTGATTTATGACGGGGAATCATAACCTCGGCACCACGGTTTTCGTAGTTATCAATAGCTATTTTAACAATGCGGATCGCATCTTCCATTGCATGATGTTCATCAAACTCGATGTGCAGAACATTCGGCTGCTCCATTCGGGCAATTGGATGCGTAGTGATCAGCTTGGTATGAAAACACTTGGCAACATTGGCCAGATTTTGGAAAATACACTGGACGTCAACAACCATTGCATCACAGGCACCGGTAATGATGGCCAGTTCCTGCTGGAGGAAGGTTCCTGCCGGTGGGACGCCATGGCGCTGCAGTACTTCATTAGCGGTACAGCAAATACCAGCTAACTGTATCCCTTTCGCACCCTTTGATTTAGAATAGTCTATCAACTCCTGGGACTGTGCAGCAGCAACGATCATTTCGGACAAAAGAGGCTCATGACCATGCACGATGATGTTTACGTGATCCGCTTTCATAACGCCAAGATCAGCTTCGGCCTGCAGTGGCGTAGGAGTGCCGAACATAACATCCTGCAGGTCGGTTCCGATCATGGAACCACCCCAGCCATCAGCCAGACAGGCACGGGTACCCTGCTTGATCAGATTTTTGTAATCCTGGTCAACACCCATATGGGTGCGATGCATGATTTCAACTATCTCGCGATCGACGTTACGGGGAATAACACCTTGTTCTGCCCACTTATCCTGGAGTGGTTGTGGTGCTCTTTTGATCATATGCAGATTGCCGGTTGGTTTGCCCCATTCAGCCACAGCCACTTCACCAACCGCAATGGCAACTTCCCTGATATCACGATCCTTGACCACGCCATCAACCTCTACGGTGGTGGCAACACCATAATACGGCGCAATCTGAAAGAGTTTTACCGGATCCTTGATCTTGTAATCTTCGACTTCTCCCTTAGCCGCGGCCAGGAAGGTAATAGCAACATTTCGGCCATGGTCGGAGTGAGCGGCAGCTCCGCCGGCGATCATACGAATAAAGTTTCTGGCACAGATGGTGTTGGCGGTGGCGCCACAAAGGCCTTTGCGGGTATCTTCGCCCTGGATGCCATCTTTAGGCAACGGCAGTCGGCATGGTCCCATTGCACAGTTTTTACAACAGATACCCTGCATACCGATGGCACAGGGCTTCATGGTTACCGCCCGATCAAAAACAGTTTCAACGCCGAGTTGTTGGGCTCTGCGGATCATCTCCTGGGTAGACTGGTCAATTGACGCGGTACTCGCATCAGCTAATTTAACGATTTTTTCTTTTAATTCTGCCATATCAATGTTCCTCTTCATAGAGTTTTGAGATTGTTTTATTATCTCAAGAGCTTTGCTTCATGCATAAATTGATATTCTGATTTATTTTCTCTTATGGAATCTATCCAACATATCGAGAATTTTTTCCTGGGCGGTTTTTTGTTCCGCAGCGGCGGTCATCGCCATTTCAGCAACAGGTTTACTTGCGGCAGACTCATCATGAGCTTTTTTAGCCTGCGCTCTCAGCCTCTTCAAAGCCTTCTCGTCGTCTTCTCTTTGCTGTGCTTCGGCCTTCAATTTATCTGCTTCAGCTTTTGCTTTGGCTTCGGCATCAGCTTTCGCCTTGGCTTCGGCATCAGCTTTAGCTTTGACCTCGGCGGCAGCTTTGGCCTTGGCATCGGCTTCAGCTTTAGCGGCAGCTTTGGCCTCAGCCTCGGCAGCAGCTTTGGCGGCCGCGGCAGGATCTACGGCAGGCGCAGCTTTTTCTTCTGCTTTTGGCGCAGCCGGGGTAGGTGCGGCGGGAGCGGCAGCTTGAGCAGCGGGCGCAGCGGGTGCTTTAGCAGCAGG
>AMWB02167308.1_pt2 | contig 18152 bp, 9 predicted proteins | sample 200311 | NCBI WGS metagenome assembly AMWB02 (sample SAMN02737377, study PRJNA173069) | bioreactor metagenome | biome: anode biofilm in microbial fuel cells | place: USA: California | collected 2010-12-16 | reverse complement strand
CGACCGTCGAGGGAGTCCTCGCCGCCGTACAGGTGGCCAAGGAAAGCGGCGGCATTGTCATTGCCGAGCGGAACAGGCAGATGCCGTTCATTATCGGCACGACCATCACCGAGAGCTGTATTGATTACTTGTGGGACACCGACTACCCGCTCGCCGCGAGTCCCATCAGCAAGCCGGATGACAAGGCGCGCCGGATCGGGCGGATCATAGCGGCACGCTTCGTTCAGGACGGGCGAGGGAGTGAGCCGGGATCGACGCTCCAATACGGGATCGGCGAAGTCCCGGAGGCGGTCACCGATGCCATCCTGGAACTCGGGGTTGGCGATCTGGCCATTCATACCGAGCTTTTCGCGGACGCCATGGCCAAGTTGATCAAGCAAGGGGTGGTGACCAATCGCTGGAAACGACACCTGAACTTCTCGGTGGCGGCGATCTTCCTGTCGCAGAACCAGGCGGGGTATGACTGGCTGAATTTCAACAGCGGAGTCCAGAGCCGACCGGCGAACTACACCAATAGCGTATTCAAGATAGCGGAACAACCGCGCGTAGTTTCGATCAACAGCGCCATCGGCGTCGATCTGCACGGCAATATCTGGGCAGACTCGCTCGATGCCCGCCGCATTTACAGCGGAGTGGGAGGCCAGGCGGACTTCATCCGCGGGGCGCAGTACTCCGAGGGCGGCGTGGCGATCATCGCGCTCAAGGCCACAACTTCCGACGGCGTTTCCAAAATCGTGAACCGGGCGCCCGCCGGAATCACCAACACGGCGACGCCGGCCGACAAGGTCATCCTGGTGACGGAAAACGGGGCCATGGACCCGCGCAGCCTGAGTCTGGGAGAGCGCGCCGTGGCGATCGCCCACCTTGCCCACCCGGACGAACGGGAACGACTCTTGCGAATCATCTACGATAGCCCCGAATTTCACAAGCCGGACGCGGCGATTCGCTCCCGCGTGCCCGGGTTTATTCCGTATGAAGAGGCGGTTGGCTGCCGCTACGTTCCTTTGGAGTCCGATTCGCTCGGCACCACGTCCCTGCCGCATTGATTTCGGTCAGCGCCAACGAAACAGTCGAAGACCACGTATAAGCACGATGGCCCCGGTAAACAAGCGCACCAGAACAGCCCAGGAAAGCTCGCGACCTACTCACCCTGCGCTGAGCTACGTTTGGCGCATTCTGGGTACGGCCGCAGTGACTCTGGCGCTGGCGATCTCACTCCTGCTGTCGGCCAAGCACATCTGGGCACTGTCGGTTGTCGGCTGTGGTTCGGGAGGCGGGTGTGAGTGGACACTGAACGGCCCCTACAGCCGATTCCTGGCAGTCGCCATTGCCTACTGGGGGGTTGGGGCGTTCGCCGCACTGCTGCTGTTATGGCTGAGCCAGCCGGCACAGGAACGGTCCGGTCTGCTTACTGGGGCGACAAGAGCAGGGGCAATCCTATCCCTGGCCTTCGTTGGATTGATGCTCTTCACCGGCCACATTTGCCCTTGGTGCTTGGCGGTACATGGCGCCAACCTTCTGTTCTGGCTGGTGGTCGAGCGAACCCGGCGCGCTGCCGCGGCGCCAGCGCCACGAGCCATTTGGAAACCGCTATCCGCCGTCCTGCTGGCCGGACTGCTGATAGCGTCATGCCAGGGACTCGAATGGCGCGAGCAGTTGCAGGTTCAGGCAGTTCAGCATGAAGCTGCGCTCCGATCTCTGGCTGCGATGCAAATGGAGCAACCTCAGTCGATACCCCCGGAACTGCCGGAAGCCCCTTCAGAAACAGCTGTAACACCGGCGACGCGCCGCGAGTCCGAAGCCGTGAAATCCGAAAGTAACCGCTTTGGAGGGCGCTATTGGCTGGGGAGCCGCCAACCCAAAGTACGAGTCGTACTCTTTCACGATTACCAGTGCGAACTCTGCTTTCAGGTTGAAGATATCATCAAGGGGCTGCTGGCCGAACGCACTGACTTGGCTGTGTCCGTCAAGCAATGGCCGTTCGATAGTACCTGCAATCGGTTCATCCTCGGCGGCAATCCCCATCCCGGCGCCTGCCTCGCATCTCGGGCGGCTGAGGCAGTCGGTCTGATGGGCGGCGATTCGGCCTTCTGGAAGATGCATTACTGGTTGGTCGGGCGGGGCGGAAATATCGATGGACCATCGCTCGACCAGCAAGTGCGACTACTGGGTCTCGACCCGCTCAAATTCCGGGAAGTTCTCAATGGCCAGGCGGTGGATAGTATCCTCGAGGCGGACATCAGCGAGGGGATGACCTTCGGACTCAAATGGACACCCATGGTGTTCGTCAACGGGTACCAGGTTCAGGGCTGGAATTCCCCCGGCGCCCTGCCGGCAGCGATTGACCGGGCCGCGGCGCTGGCGGCGGCCAATCCTCGGACTCTCGATCGACCGGAGTCGGCCGTCAATCTTCAGGTCCGGGCCTGGCAACAGGAGCCTATTCGGGACATTCCGATTTCGAACTCCGATCACGTGCGCGGTGATCCTCAAGCCGGTGTGACTCTGGTTGCTTTCGGTGATCTCACCTGTCCTTTTAATGCCGCGTTCTTTCGAATCCTTGACGAGGCCCTGCAGCGGAACCGATCGGTGAAGGTGATCTTTAAGGATTTCCCGCTCGACGGTCAGTGCAATGACCTCGTGCAACGCGAAATCAATCCGTTCGGGTGCTATGCCGCCCGTGTGGCACAAGGAGCGGGTCTGCTCGGAGGAGATCGGGCATACTCCCAAGCCTGTCAATGGCTCTTGGATCATCGTGCATCCATCACTTCAAACTCGACCGCCGATATTGCTTCCGTCCTTGGGCTTGAGGCTTCATCACTGGAAGCGGCAGCCGCCGGACCCGAGGTTCAGCAGCGTCTCGCTGCGAATGTTACCCTGGCGAAGCAACTTGGAGTCGACACATCCCCGACCATTTATGTAAGTGGCCGGAGGGTTGCCGGCTGGCAGACGCCGGGCCTGCTTGAGCAGGTGCTCCGACTCGCACAGCGTTCACAGCAACGCTGAGCCTTTCGCTCCCCCCTCACACAATTCGAATCTTTTCCAAACCCCATTTTAATTCTTGACAACATGGGTCAATCCAGTATACATTAGCCCTCGGAGCGTGCGAGCGCACCAATCCGGTCACTACCTCGGCGCCAGTTAGGGGGCGTGGCGGTAGCGGGCCCAATTTCGAGCACAACTGAAGTTTCAGAGATACATCGGTAACCTTATAACCACACGTTCGCGTCGAACTCAAGGAGGGTTCATGCAAAGGTCTAAGTTGCTCTGGGGCGGGTTTTGGCTCGCTCTCCTCGTTCTGTTCTGTCCCCTCGTGACCCAAGCCCAAGCGACGGGCGCTTGCTGCCGGCCGGCCGGTGGCTGTGCCCAGATGACCGCCGCCGACTGTCAGGCGATGGGCGGCACGTACGCAGGCGACGGCACGCTCTGCAGCCAGGTAACGTGCGGGCAGCCGGTCGGCGCCTGCTGCCGGATGGATGCCACCGGCGTTTACCAGTGCGCCCAGCTCTCCTCGGCCGATTGTCAGGCGATAGGCGGCACCTTCTACGGCAACGGCGTGCCGTGCACCCAGGTGAACTGCACGCCGCCCACGGGTGCCTGCTGTATCCCCGGCGCCCTCTGTCAGATTCTCCCGCAGTCGGATTGTCAAGCGGTGGGTGGAACCTGGGGCGGTCCGAACAGCACCTGTACCCCCCCCAGTCCATGCGATGCGCCACACGGTGCATGCTGCCTGCCGACTGGCGGCTGCGTGGACGTCCTCGAAGCTGACTGCATTAAGCTGGGCGGCATCTGGCAGGGACCGGGAACCACCTGCGCGACAGTCCAGTGCCACCCGCCCATAGACGGCGCCTGCTGCCTCCCGAATGGTGGTGGCTGCGTGCAGATGACCCAGGCCGAATGTGCCACCGCTGGCGGTGTCTACATGGGACCGATGGTACCGTGTACTCCGACCCTCTGCGGCGAGCCGGTCGGTGCCTGCTGCCTGCCGAACGGGTTGTGTGTTCAGATCACCCAGCAGAAGTGCAAGGATGGAAACGGCATTTACCAGGGTGACAACGTGCCGTGCGGCCCGACGACCTGTCCCGGAATCGGCCAGGAAACCGGCGCCTGCTGCTTGCCCGATGGCACGTGCATCAACGGCGTGACGCCGACTGACTGCAAATTCAAGAACGGTCTGTTCCTTGGCCTCAACACCACCTGTACGCCGGGCATCATCTGTCTGCCGCCGCAGGAAGGGGCCTGCTGCCTGCCGAACGGCACCTGTATCCAGACCTTCCAGGATAGCTGCAAGGCACAGCACGGAACCTTCTACGGTGCGGGTACGCCCTGCTCACAGACGCTTTGCCCGCAGCCTCTGACCGGCGCTTGCTGTCTGGCGGATGGCTCCTGCATCAATACGACTCCCAAGGGATGTTTCATCCGCCACGGCGTGTGGAACGGCTACGGCTCCAACTGCGCGACGATCTTCTGCCCCGTGCCGGTGGCACGAGGCGCGTGCTGCCTCCCGAATGGTGTCTGCGTGATGCTGTCCGCGTCTCAGTGCAAGGCCCAGGGTGGATCGTACCAGGGCAACCTGTCATCCTGTTCGCCGAATCCGTGTGGCAAGCCCAAGGGGGCCTGCTGTCTGCCGAACGGTAGCTGCGTCGTCGTGACCGGCATTGAATGCGAACGACTGCATGGCCACTTCAACGGTAATGGCACCCCGTGCCTGCCGAACACTTGCCATCCGACCGATCTGGTAGGTGCGTGCTGCCTGCCGAATGGCGCCGGCTGCATAGTAACTCCGCAGGTTACCTGCACGGCTCTTGGCGGCACCTTCGGTGGCGCTGGAAGCACCTGCAGCACCTTCCCGTGCCTGGTCATTGGTCCCACCGGTGGTTGCGACCTGCCTACCGGCGTCTGCATTGAGACCACTCAGCCGGTCTGTCGAGCTGCTGCCGGCCATTACAATGGCGACGGCACTCGTTGCGCCGCCGGGCTGACCGGTACCGGCTGCTGCCTCGGGCTGACCGGAAACATTGATGGCGACGCGGCCGATATCGTCGACATCTCCGATCTGTCCTCCATCGTCGATTACCTCTTCTTCGGTGGCACGATTTCCGAGTGCGATGAGGAGAACGACGTGGATACGTCAGGAGCGGTAGATATCTCCGACCTGTCGGTCCTGGTTGACTTCCTCTTCTTCAGTGGAACGCTTCCTGAATGCCAGTAAGCTGACCTGACGATCAGAAAAAGGGTGTCGGTCCTTTCGGACCGGCACCCTTTTTCATGGTGCCTGCGAAAGCAGGGCCAGCCGTCATCGACCTGAACTAATCCCCTGCCGATTCGTACAATTCTCCTATAGGGCAACTTGAAAATGGGGCTTGTGCCGATTCGCGAGAAGATGTAAGTTTGGCCTTCCATTGAAGAGGAGAATGCAGAATGAATCAGTCTCGTTTCGGGCTATTGAGTCTGGCGATTCTCGCCATAGCGCTGATAGCCGGGGCAGCGTTTGCCCAGACCAACGAACATGGTCTGGACCCGCGCAATTTTGACACGTCGGTGAATCCGTGCACGGACTTTTACCAGTTCGCCAACGGCAACTGGATGAAGAACAACCCGATTCCGGCCCAGTATGGATCCTGGGGTTCCGGACACGAGGTATACGAACGAAACCTGACCCTGCTGAAGCAGGTGCTGGAGGAAGCGGCGGCCGTGAAAGACGCGCCCAAGGGGAGTATCACCCAGAAGGTCGGCGATTTCTATGCTGCCGCGATGGACAGCGCGAAGATCGAGTCTGATGGCGCCAAGCCCTTGGCGGCAGAGCTGGCTCAGATCGATGCCCTTGCCACACCGGCCGACATCGCCAGGCTGATTTCAGATTTTCATGCCACGGCCAACACGTATGTGTTCGGCATCGGCACCGACCAGGATATGAAGAAATCGACGGAGATCATCGCTTACGCCACGCAGGGTGGGCTGGGACTGCCCGATCGCGATTATTACACGCGCGACGATGAGGAGTCCAACCAGCTGCGCGCCGCCTATGTGGCTCACATTGCCAACATGCTGCAGTTGCTCGGCGACGCTCCCGAGATCGCCGGGTCGCGGGCCGACCGCATCATGGCGATGGAGACGCGGCTGGCCAAGGCCTCGTTGACCAATGTCGAACAGCGGGACCCGATGAGCTGGTACAACATGATGAGTGTCGCCGATGCGGACAAGGCCACCCCGCATTTCTCGTGGACCTCGTATTTCAAGGCGATCGGCCTTCCTGGCGTGCAGAACTTCTCGTTCGCCCATCCGAAGTTCTTCGCCGCCATGGACTCACTGATTGCCGAAGTACCGGTTGATGACTGGAAGCAGTATTTCCGGTGGCACCTGGTGCACGGCGGAGCCCCGTATCTGAGTTCCGCGTTCGTCAACGAGAATTTCCAGTTCTACGGCACGACACTCTCGGGGACAAAGGAACTCCGGCCGCGCTGGAAGCGCGTTCAAAACGCCGCCGACCGAACGCTGGGCGAGGCGCTTGGTCAGGCCTATGTGGCCAAGGCGTTTCCTCCCAAATCGAAGGCGCGCGCAGTCGAGATGGTGAACAATCTTCGGACCGCTCTCAAAGCCCGTATCAAGGCGCTCGACTGGATGAGCGACGACACCAAAACGCTGGCAGTCGCCAAGCTCGATGCCTTCACGGCGAAGATCGGCTACCCCGACAAGTGGCGCGATTACTCGAAGCTCGAGATCGATCGCTCGTCCTACTACGCCAACATGAATCGCGGCGGGGCCTTCGAACTGCGCCGGCAGCTCGACAAGATCGGCAAGCCGGTCGACCGCAACGAATGGGGCATGACGCCGCAAACCGTTAACGCCTACTACAACCCCCTCATGAACGAAATCGTGTTTCCCGCCGGGATGCTTCAGCCCCCGATGTTCGACGGTGAAGTCGACGATGCCGTCAATTATGGCGCCATGGGGTCGGTTATCGGTCATGAGATGACCCACGGCTTCGACGATCAGGGTGCGCAGTTCGACGCTCAGGGGAACCTCAAAAACTGGTGGTCCGAGACGGATCTGTCCGAATTCAAGAAGCGCACAACCGCTCTGGTCGCGCAGTACGACGGCTATGTGGCGATCGACAGCCTCCATGTCAACGGCGAACTCACGCTCGGCGAGAACATCGCCGACCTGGGCGGCGTGCTGATCGCCTATGATGCGCTGAACCTGGCGCTGGCCGGCAAGCCGCAGGCCAAGATCGACGGCTTCACGCCTCAGCAGCGGTTCTTCCTCTCCTTTGCTCAAATGTGGCGCGAAAACTACCGTCCGGAGTCGCTCAAACTGCAGGTGAACACTGACCCGCACTCGCCGAACAACTTCCGCACGAACGGGACGCTGACCAACGTGGCGGCGTTCAAAGAGGCGTTCGGTTGCCCGGACGGCTCGACGATGGCCAACACCGAGCTCATCAAGATCTGGTAGTTGAGGGTGAGCAGTCCGGCCGGAAGGCCGGACGCTGGACACTGACCGACAAACAGAAGGGACGGTCGCCCGAGGCGACCGTCCCTTTTCCGTGTCAATTGAGCCCGAGTGCCCAGCTCAGCGCGGCGCCGGCGGCTCGGGTACGGACGGCAGGGTCTTGGGATCCTCGGTCAGTTTCTTCTGGACATATTCGAGAGCGCGATCAAGCTGGTCATCAACGCCGCGTGCCTCGCGGTCGGGCAGGTTGTCCACTTCCATGTCCGGCTTCACGCCTTCATTCTCCATCACCCACTGACTCTGCATATTGTAGGAGCTGAACTCCGGCACGGTGTAGTACCCGCCGTCCAGCAGTTCATCTCCCCCGCGAATGCCAACGACGCCACCCCAGGTCCGCTTACCGAGGAGCGGCCCGAGCTTGTACTCCCGGAAGCAGTAGGGGAAGATGTCGCCATCGGACGTCGAGAACTGGTTCATGAGTGTGATCATGTGAGCGTACGGAGCATTGCCGGGCTCGGTTTCCGGAGCCCCGTTGCGCGAGAACCCCATGCCGATCACCTGGCGGCGGAGCCGCTCGAGGACGAGGCCGGAAACGAAACCACCGCCGTTGTAGCGAACGTCGATGATCAGACCCGGCTTCTTCATCTGGCCGTAGTACATCCGGGAGAACCGGATCAGGCCATACGAGTCCATATCGGGTATGTGGAGATAACCGATGCGGCCGCCGGAGGCCGAATCGACATATCTCCGATTCTTCTCGACCCAGTTGTAGTAGCGGAGATTCTCCTCCGATGCGATCGGCTTGACGATGACTTCGCGGGCTCCCTTCATATTGGGAGTGCTGTTAACAGCGAGGGTCACTTGCTTGCCGACGGTGTGGGCAGTCAGTGCATATGGATCAGTATCGGCTTTCAGTTCCCGACCGTTGATAGCCAGCAGATAGTCTCCCTCCTTGACATCGACTCCCGGGTCCCGAAGCGGCGAGCGCAGACCCTGATCCCAGTTCTCTCCCTCCAGAATGCGGCCAATGCGCACCCGGTTGCTGGCGGGGTCGACCTGGAAATCAACACCGAGGAGTCCGATCTCGCTGGTCTCTGAGGGTGGCTTCAGTCCGCCGCCGACGTAGGTGTGAGAACAACAGAGCTCACTGACCATCTCGCCGAGTACGTAGGTAAAGTCATACCGGTTGATGACATACGGCAGCAGAACGGCGTACTTGTCCCGCACACCCTTCCAGTCCACCCCATGCATGTGCACATCGTAAAAGAAGTCCCGATAGCGGCGCCAGACCTGATCGAACATCTGCGCGTTCTCTGCCGCGTGATCGACCTGCATTTCCAGGTGCGACAGATTGACACCCTTGCCCTCCAGATCACCTTTGTCTCCTTCGGACGAGATGATGAAATACTCCTCGCCTTTCCGTATCAGCATAGTGGCCTTGTCGGCTGAGAGCACGTAGTTGTCGATGCCGGCAAGGAACGGGCTGCTTTTCTTCGTGCTCATGTCGTACTTGTTCAACACCCGCTCGTCAGGCCCGACCGTGCGTTCCATGCCGCGCATCGGGTTGCCTACATAAAAGACCGCCCCTGACGTGGCCGAGAGCCCATTGTAGGTGCCGGGCGGCAGATCAATAGCGACCTGTCTTTCGTAAATGCCCGGGAAATCGATCCGCACCTTCATGGGCGCCGCTTTCCCCTTATCCGCAGCCGCCTTGTCCGCTTTCGCGGTTGCCGACCTTGTCGTGTCGGCGGCCACAACGGCCTCGTCGCTCGTCGGTCGAAACGGAGACAGGCTGTCGGCACAGAGGACGATGAGGTACAGATTGTCGATGGAGCTGTTGATGTATTCGAATTCGTAGGAATCGAACATCGGGTTGAAACTCCGCTCGGCGATGAAGTACAGGTATCGACCCTCAGGATCGAACACCGGTGTGTAGTCATTGGTCCAGCCGCGCGTCACCTGATGCAGCGAGTTGTCGTCGAGGGCGTAGATGAAGATCGCCCGGAGGCCGTTGTCGATCCGTTTGGAGTACGCCAGATAGCGGCTGTCGGGCGACCAGTTCAGATCATCAATTTCGTTGCGCGCTGCTTTGTCGATCTGCATCACCTGCTTGGTGGCAACAGTCAGGATGAAGATCCGGAGATTCTTGTCCGCGCAGGCGAGCTTCTTCGAATCCGGAGACCAGACCGCGGCATAGCGATGGCAGTCGCCGCCGGAGGTCAACTGAACAGTCTCTTTGCCGTCCTGTGAGGTGAGGAAGAACTCGTCCTCTCCGGTCCTGTCAGAAAGGTAGGCCACCCACTTTCCATCCGGCGACCACACCGCATACATTTCCTTCGCACCGGAGGTACCCGTCAGGTTCCGGACATTCCCTTCCTTGGCCGGCACCGTGAAAACATCACCGCGAGCGACGAACAGGGCCCGTTTGCCATCGGGCGCAAGGTCGAATTCGCTTACCCGCTTGGCGACATTGACGAATTCGGTGCGGATGGTGTGTCGATCTGTGATGACGGAGATTTCGACTTTGTGGACTTTCTCCGAGGGCAAGTCCATGACGTACAGAAAGCCACCGTTTTCGAAAGCGATGCCGTCCCCCCCCAGACTGGGCCAGCGCACGTCGAAGTCGCCGAAATCGGTCACCTGGCGGGTTCGACCGGTCTTGGTATCGTAGGCATACAGATTGAGCCGTCCGGTGCGATCCGAGTTGAAGTAGATCTGGTCACCATACCACATCGGGACATTGTCCGTCCCTTCCCAGTCGGTCAGTTTCTGATTCGCCAAGGTCTTCAAATCGAAGGTCCAGACATCCTGTGCCATGCCCCCCTTGTAGCGTTTCCAGGTGCGGAAATCGCGATAAATCGGACAATAGGCGACTTTGTTCCCATCGGGCGAGAGGCTCGTGAATCCGGCCGCGGGCATGGGGAGCGGTTCCGAAATGCCGCCGTGCACGCTGACCTGGTAGATGCGACCATCCCACCAGTTCATGCTTTCCTTGCGGGAGCGATACAATACCCTGGAGCCATCCTTGGACCAGCCCATGACCACGTTTTCCGGGCCGAATCGCTCGCTGGGGTTCTGCAGCCCCGGGTGAAAGGTGAGCCGTCTCGGCGCGCCGCCCGCCACCGGCATGACGTACACGGAGAAGTCGCCGTCATATTGGCCCGTGAAGGCCAACAGCGTGCCGTCAGGCGAAAAGCGCGGGAACACTTCGAGACCATCGTGGCTGGTCAGGCGGACCGCCTGCCCGCCTGTCCGAGGGGCGGTGTAGATATCGCCGCCATAGGAAAAAGCCACCTGGTCGCCATGGACTGTCGGGAAGCGCAATAGCCGCGCCTCTTCGGCCGAGAGTGTCACAGCCAGTACCAGCAGAAGAGCCAGCAGAGTGCTGATCGATCGATTCATACTCTCCTCATTCTATGTATGTTGATTACGAGCCTTGATCTTGGATTCTGATTGCGCGCAGAGACTCGGCGTGGAATCGATAGGAGGCAATGAGCAGCTTGGATCATGTTGAACGGGTATCTTCAACCGAACCTTCATCCTTACCTAGACGACTGCGCCGGTGAGAAGTTTCACTATCTGAGCGCAGCTGCCCCGTACCTGTTTGCCTCAGGGCTTCAGCCATCGGGCCAGCCATGCCAACTGTGAGTCGTAGAAGACGCGCAGGTTCTCGATCTTCGTCACGCCATGTCCCTCGTCCGGGAAATACAGGAACTGCGATGGGACACCCATACGCTGGAGCGCCGTGAACATCTGGAGTCCGGCACTCAGATCTACCCGGTAATCTTTCTGTCCGTGCACCACCATAGTCGGAGTGTGGAAATTAGCGGCGTACATGATGGGCGAAGTACGCAAGTATTCCTGCATATTGCTCCAGGGAGTACCCCGATACTCCCACTCAGGGAACCAGAGTTCATCGGTTGCGCCGTAGTCGCTCAGGTGGTCCACCGTTCCATCAACCGTGATAAGGCAGGCGAAGCGATTGGTGTGACCGCAGATCCAGTTCGTCATGAAGCCGCCGTACGACCGGCCCAGCGCCCCGAGCCGAGTCGAATCAAGGTAGGGACGATTCGTGAGCAGGTAATCGATGCCGGCCATCAGGTCCTCGTAGTCCCCCATGCCCCAATTGCCGGAGACCGCTTCCTTAAATCGTCGGCCATAACCGAGACTGCCGTGGGGGTTGATCTGCACCACGACATATCCCTGGGCGGACATCAGGTTGGTATTCCAGCCATAGTAATTGAAGTCGCCCAGCCAGCACCACTGGGGCCCGCCGTGGATGAGCAAGATCAGGGGGTACTTCCGCGTCGGGTCAAATTCGACCGGATGGGTTAGGAAGCCATGCACGGAATCGCCAGCGGAGCCCGTAAACCAGAACTGCTCGGATTTGACGAGGTCGATCCCATCAAGTGAACGCTCGGCCATGTCGGTCAACCGCGTCAGGCGTCGGCTGCCCAGATCGAATCGATAGAGATCATGCGGCTGAGTCGATGTAGAACGGCTCAGCACCAAATAGGAGCCGTCGGGCGAAATTCGCAGAGAGTTGAACACGGCGTCTTGCGCCAGCGTCTCCAGTATCCGGGTCTCGATGTCAACGCGCAGTACGGCCGTGAATCCGCGCCGCAGGGTGGTGAAGTAGATGTACCTGCCCTTCGGGTCCCAGACATACTCTCCGACCGAACCGTCGAACCCCACGGTGAGATTAGTCGTGGTGCCGGTCCTCCGATCGCGAATCACCAGAGCGCGATCATCGGACTCGTAACCGGGCGTGGGCGCCAGGCAATAGCTCAGCCATTTCCCGTCCGGGGAGTAGCGTGGAGAAATCTCCAGGCCCGCATCACTTGTAACCACGCTCGACTCCCGGGCTTCATCACGCAGTTCAAAGAGGTCGTTGTTGACCAGCACGGCCGGTTGAGGGCTGACACATTGGGAATAACAGACCGCTGTTCCGTCAGGAGAAATAGTGACATCGCCGTCGCCACCCAGGGTCGACGTCGGGATATCGGTCGTGTTCATCAGGAGGGGACGGTGGCTGCGGTCGGCGACGTTGCAGACAAACGGCCGCGTGACGCGCCCATCGGCCCACTGACTGTTGTGTCGAAAGAGCAGGTGATCGTACAGCCTGGCCTGGACCGGGCTGTTCTTACCCCTGTCCGCTTCGGCGCTGTTACAGCTGTCATTGCTGCAATGCGGATAAACACGCGAGATTGCCAGCAGTTGGTCGCCGTTCGGATACACCTGATAGTCCGACACGGACAGCGCGAGATCCGTCACTCTCCGAGCCTCTCCCCCGGTCAGCGAAAGGAACCACACCTGCACTCCCTTCTGGCGATCGGTAAGGAAGAACAGCCCTTCTCCATCGGGGCTCCAGCGCGGCTGCCACTCACTCGAGGGGCCGAACGTGAGCTGTCGGGGCTGCGAACCATCGGCCTTCATTATCCAAACGTGCGACTCCTGCTTGTTGGCCTTCGGATCGCTGGTTCGGAGAACATAGAGCAACGATCGGCTGTCGGGAGAAATCCGGGGATCTGATGTGCGCGGGACCCGATAGAGATCATCGAATGTGATCGGCCGGCCGACCACCATCGGCGCTGTCGCCGTCAAGCCCACCGTAACCACCAGGACCAACAGCGAGACCAGTCGTGCGCACATGTAAACCTCTCTCCAAAGATGCCCGGGCGGGGCCGCCCCCCGCCCGGTAGATTTGTCATCGCGCCCGGCTCAATCAATTACCGGCGGCGTCAGCTCCAGGGTCCGGACACTGCCGAACTCATCGAGCGCCTTGTCGAAGGTCTCCGGCTTTCCCACCACGATGAGTGAGAGGTTCTCCGGCTTCAGGTATTTCTGGGCGACACTCTTCACGTCCGCACCGGTGACCTTGCGATAGTTGTCGAGATAGGTTTTATAGTAATCCAACGGCAGGCCGTCAAATTCGAGCGACATGAGGTTGCGCACGATCTTCGCGGCATTGTCGAAATTGAACACCATGCGGTTGATGACCGATTCCTTGGCGTCGTTCAACTCCTCCTCGGTCACGCCCTCACGCCGAATCTTCTCGATTTCATCGTAGATGATGCGCGTGGCTTTGTAGGTGGAACCGGCCTTGGTCTGGCAGGTCGCGTGGAACAGGCCCAGGTCGCGCGAGTTGATGTCGAAGGACGAGCTGACGTGATACGCCAGTCCCTCATCCGAACGGACGTGCGACGTGAGCCGCGACGTGAACGAGCCGCCACCCAGAACAAAATTCATGATATTGATCGAGAAGCGGTCCGGATTATCCCGTTTGATTCCCAGTTCGGCAATCTCGATACTCGACTGATTGACATCCTTGGGAATCAGGTAAACGCCCGGGCGCGGCTCGGCGGCGACGGCCGGAACAGCCGGCAACGCCTCCGCCGACATGGCCCAATCGCCGAGCAGTTGCTTGAGGCGATACACCAGGTCGGTCGACTTGAAGTCACCAGACACACCGATCATGATATTGTTCGGGGCGAAAAACCGCTGGTGGTAGGCGGCCAGATCTTCGACCGTGATCCCCTTCACCGAGGCCCACTCCAGGGTGCGCCCATACGGATGATCGCCGTACATCGTCGTCATGAGATATCGATTGACGATCGAACCGGGATCATCGTTGCGGCGCTTGATTCGGTTCTTGATCTCGGTCTTGGCCAACTCCAGCTTGTCGGCCGGAAAGGCGGGATTGCGAAGCAGGTCGGCGAACAACTGCAGACCCAGATCGAGGTCCTTCGAGAGCACGTTCAGACTGGCCGTGCCGTTCTCCATGCCGATCATGGTCTCAAGCGACCCGCCGGTGAACTCAAGAAGCATGTTCAGCGAGTCCCCGCCAATGCTCTTGGTGCCTCCGGTACGCATGACAGTGCCCACCAGACCCGACAGGCCGTTCTTCTCCGGGGAATCGTAGATTCCCCCGCAGCGGATCATGGCCGTCAACTGGACCACCGGGAGCCGATGATCTTCGTAAAGATAGAGAATGAGCCCGTTGTCCATCGGGATGCGGGTCACATCCTTGCCCACTTCGGGAATCGTCAATTCGATCTTCCCCTGCGACAACTGAGCGATGGTCTTCGACCCCGGGGATTTCCTGGTCGTCTCCTGACCAAACAGCGTCGACACTGCGAGCAGGAGCATAACGAACAGCGTGAGTTTCTTCATCGTTCCGTTCCTTCCTAGTTCGCCGCCGTCGGGCTGGTTTCGGTTTTGACAATGTAGACCACCGAGCGATTGCTCTTGGTAAGATAGGTCTTCACGACCCGCATGACATCGTCGGCCGTCACCTTCTTCATCGCGTCACGATAGTCCAGGAACAGGTGCCAGTCGCCGGCGATCGCCTCACTGTTGGCTAGCCGGAAAGCCAGCCCCATGTTGTTGTCCATACTGCGCACGAAATTGGCGTCCACCTGGTTACGCACCTTGTTGAGTTCCCAGTCCGATACCTTTTCGGTCTTAAGGCGGTCGATCTCCGCGTAGATGGCGTCCTCCATCTCCTGAATGGTGTGGGCACCGAAGGGTGTCATGGAGCAGTAGAAGCCATCGGGATACCGCGTATTGGACACCGACGCCTGGGCGGAACCGATGCGCTTTTCCCGAAGGGCCTTATAGAGTCGGCTGGTCCGTCCGCCGGAAAGAATATTGGCGGCCACGTCGAGGGCGGCGATATCCGGGTGCCCCACCTGGGGCACATGCCAGGCAATGTAGCCGGTCGGATTGGCGTCGTGTTCTATCTCTACCCGCCGTTCCCCTTTCTGTTGGGCGTCGCGGCTGACCACTGCCGGCGGCAGCGGCTGGGCCGGCACTTTGCCGAAGTACTTCTCACAGAGCGAAAACACGTCGTCGGCCCTGACATCGCCAACGATGACGGCCACGGCGTTCGCCGGACTGTAATGCGAGCGGAAATAGGCGTCGACATCCTCGCGGGGTACGGTCGCCAGATCGCTCATCCATCCGACCACCGGCCAGTGATAGGATGATGCCCAATTCATGGTTGCGCTCAGGGCTTCATCGATGATCCCGCGCGGGTCATTCTCCGTACGGAGCCGGCGCTCCTCCATCACTACATCCCGCTCCGAGTAAAACTCCCGAAGAACGAGATTGGCCAGCCGGTCGGACTCGAGAAAGGCCCACAGTTCGAGCCGATTCTTCGGCAGAGACACGAAGTATTGCGTCCCGTCGTTTCCGGTTGAGGCGTTCAGTCCCGAGCCCCCCACCTGAAGGTAGGTTCCCCAGAGCTCGTCTTTGATGACGTACTTCTTCTGTTCGGCCTGCAGGGCGGCCATCTGCTCGCGCAGCGATTTCAGCCTCGTCGAATCCTGGGGATGCAGGGGGCTGGAGAGGCGTACCTGCTCGGCATAGGCCAGATGAGCGAGGGAGTCGATCTTTCGCATGATCGGCACCTCGGCTTCATAGTTGCTGGTCCCGATGATCTTGGTCCCCTTGAACAGCATGTGCTCCAACAGATGGGACACGCCGGTCAGGCCCGGTCGCTCATCGACAGAGCCCGTGTTGAAGCGGATAATGGTGCTGAAAACGGGAGCCGAGTGGTTTTCAAGGACAAGCACCCGCATGCCATTGCTCAGTACCTTCTTCTTGACGTCGAGCTGAATATCACTCCCTTGGGCAAACGATAACGACGCAACAAGCGTGATTATCGCGGGGAGTATGAACTGACGTACTCGTAGCACGAGTCACTCTCCTTTGTGGTGGGGTTATACATCAACAGCCAGTAGTTCATATCCATCGTCTGGAACCGGGAGTCGGCACGTGATACGCCAGTCAGCCCGCCGACCCGGCAAGGGCGTAAGTAAGTGGTGTCTCGGGCCGGGAGCAAGCCCTTTCAACGACCGATCCATGCAGAATCCGGCTGGACAAAATCGATTCCGTGCACTATATTGTGAAGGTATACCTCACGGCGACAGCTCGGGATTGCCCTCGCAGACTCGACCGAATCCGAATTTCCGCAGAAATTGCGACAGAAAGGCACTGATGGCCATTCGATATACCCAGAAGGAGATTGCTTTCGTGAAACAGCTCATGGCATTGTTGATTCTGGGGACACTGGCGGCCGCTTCGGCCGTAGCCGGTGACCTCTACCGGGTCGAGGTGCGCAGCGCATTTGACGCCCAGCAGCTCAAAAACTCCGGTGTTGAATTAGTCGCGGCTCTGCCATCCGGATACCTCGTCGTGGCAAGCAAAACACAGGCCGGACAACTGGCCGACGCCGAGCTCTCATTGCGCCTGGTAGCCCCCGACGTCGCCATCGACGAACTGGCGCTGGACAATCGGCTGGACAAGGCCAACGCTGCCATCTACCCAATCATCTACGAAGAGGCGGGCTTTCGCCTGTACCGGCTGTCGGCGGATCTCCGCGCCAGGGCCGTCGCCGACAATCGACTTCGCCCGGTGCGCGGCGAAGCAACCTCGATCGTCGTTCCGCAGTCCGGCGCCCCGGTCCCTCAGTGGCGCGGTTCGCTGGCCGGACTCGCCATCCCGCTCGACACGCTGGTAGCGAGAGTCCGACAGGATACGCTGACGGCCTCCGTCTTCAAGCTCCAGTCATTCTACCGCCGCCTCAATGGCACCGATTCCAATCGGGTGGCACGCGACTGGATCGCCGCAACGCTGCAGTCTTACGGTTATGACTCCGTCGTATTCGACAGCTTCACCGTGTCGGGCATAGGCGTCCCCTGTGAAAATGTGCTGGCCTACAAGGTCGGCACGCTCTTTCCTAACCAGTATGTGATCGTGGGTGCCCACCGGGATGGCGTGGCAGCGTCGCCGGCCGCCGACGACAACGGCTCCGGAACGGCCGGGGTGCTCGAAATGGCTCGCGTACTGGCCAATGTCGAAACCGACATGACCTTCGTCTTTGCGCTGTTCGACGCCGAGGAGTCGGGCCTGAACGGCTCCTATCACTACGTCGATGAGGCCTATGCGCGGGGTGATTCGATCGTGTATATGTTCAATATGGACATGATCGGCCATTTCGATAATAGCGGTGAGGCCAACCTTTACCACGGGTCGATCACGACCCTCACCAATCTCTGCGCCCACATGCTCGATTCACTCGCCGGCATCACGGGCTTCCTGGCGGGCGCATCAGCCGGCTCGGACCACTACCCGTTCACGCAGCGCGGGTACGACGCGACTTTTCTCGCGGAGTACAACTTCTCGACGGTCTACCACTCCGCCCAGGACAGCACGAGCTACATGAACTTCGAGTACATGACCCGCATGGTCAAGGGCGGCCTGGCGACCGTGTACACGGTGAGCCAGACCCTTGCGGCGCTCTCCCTGGCCTGTCCCGGCGGGGCGCCGGAGATGCTGGCTCCCGCAGTGGCCACGCCATTTACGATCACCGCTACCAGTCTCTACCACGGGTCGGTTGTACCCGGTAGTGGCCTCCTGCATTATTCCGTTGATGGCGCCCCCTGGGTGTCGATGCCGCTTGCGGAGGCCGGAGCCGGCCAGTTCACCGCAACCCTGCCGGCTATCGATTGCTTCTCACGCATCAGATACTACGTCAGCCTCGAGGAACTCTCCACCGGCACCTACACTCTTCCGGACCTCGCCCATCCCTGGGAGGCGTTCGCAGCCACCGCCGGTTCATATGCATTCCAGGACCAGTTCGAAGTGGCCGGCAGCTGGCTTGTCACCGGCGACGCGGCCGACGGCCAATGGAGCCGCGG